>Ga0075468_10000075_pt1 | contig 29450 bp, 25 predicted proteins | sample DEB08_DNA_12_FD_77578 | JGI IMG/M metagenome (GOLD analysis project Ga0075468, IMG submission 77578) | Aqueous microbial communities from the Delaware River and Bay under freshwater to marine salinity gradient to study organic matter... | ecosystem: Environmental > Aquatic > Marine > Coastal ...
CGATGTGCATCTGCAATATGCAAATGGATTTTATCGCTAAAGCAGTGATCGCTTGTAATGTGCATATATCGGCTAAAACATGCCCTCTTTCTTCGCTCGAAAGACTTAGTTAGAAAGGCTTAGTTAGAAAAGCTTGGTTAGAAAGAACTTTTGCAAGAACCTTTTGACCATGCCTAATGACTCAGCAGTAAACGTTAGGTATGTGAAGGCTTGGCATACTATCTACGTGACAAATTTGGACTGAGACCCAGCATTATTAGGGGCTCATAGAACATCAGAATAAGAAATAAAATGTCTTATTCAAGATTTAGGCCTTTGAGAGAAATTCTCTTAGACCACACTTAGAACGCTTTTTAAATAGCGTTCTAATTTAACGAGGTGCCTAAAGCACCAATATATTCGACGAAATAGTGATTGCATCAGGGCAGACATGCCATAGCCTGATGACGAAAGCGACTTAAGAGCTGCATTTTGGCGTTTGGCTTATTTGCCAACGCATAAAATGGTCATATTGATAATTGGCCGGTCGTAGAAGAGCGCGGATTAGTATCCGCAGAGATTACAGAATAATGATATTAGCGGTTCGAGCAGGTAGCCTGCCGAATCCCAGAAAAAGAAAGCGTAACGACGAAAATATAAAGACGAGAAAGCTCAGAAGTCTGTAGTTTAAGCCCTAGTTTAAATTGCTCTGAGTATAAAGATCGTCAAGAGATCGCCCACGTCAGCATATGCGCCTCGCATTACAGGAGGCATTAGCATACGGTGATTTAGCGCATAGAAGCACTAGGCCTTTAACAATACGGCTTTAAGTAAGTGCGCTATGTGAGTTTAAGCGACATATTGAATCGAAGCGTCTCACCGGACCTAGATTAATCTAAGCCGGTCATATCACTGCAATCCCACCTCGTAGCCCACTATAACGTCCAAAAAATGTGCCGAGCTCAGAATATGGCAATTGAGCATCAGCTCTTACAGGACTTATGACAAATGAAAAGAATGCTAATCAATGCAAGACAACCCGAAGAGGTTCGGATTGCGCTTGTTGATGGACAAAAACTCTATGACCTAGATGTCGACAACGTCGCCAGGGAACAGAAAAAATCCAGTATCTACAAAGCAAAAATCACCCGTGTAGAACCTAGTCTAGAGGCGGCTTTTGTCGACTTCGGATCAGAAAGACATGGTTTTTTACCGCTGAAAGAAATCTCTCGAGAATATTTCAAAAAGAAAGGTAGCGGTCGCTCACCTATCCAAGAGCTCGTTGGCGAAGGCCAAGAAATATTGGTTCAGGTTGAAAAGGAAGAGCGCGGCAACAAGGGCGCAGCCCTTACCACTTTTTTAAGCCTAGCCGGCCGCTACATGGTCCTCATGCCGAACAACCCTCGAGCTGGCGGTATCTCCCGTCGAATAGAAGGTGAGGAAAGAGACCAATTACGCGACGCGTTAGCACAAATTGAAATTCCAGATGGCATGGGCGTCATCGTTCGCACCGCCGGCGTTGGCCGCAGCTCAGAAGAGCTGAACTGGGACTTAAACTATCTCCTGCAGCTATGGCAAGCCATACAAAATGCAGACGAGACAGAACCCACACCTTCGCTTTTGTACCAAGAAAACAGCGCCGTCATTCGTGCAATTAGAGACAACTTACGCGCAGATATCGGCGAAGTCCTTATTGAAGGCGATGCGGCATTTGAAGAGGCTTCGGCATTCATCGCTCAGGTAATGCCTCACTATGCAGATAAAGTAAAAGCGTACGATGATTCAATTCCGCTGTTCAGCCGCTACCAAATCGAGAGCCAAATTGAGACGGCTTATGAACACACGGTTAAATTACCCGCCGGTGGCAGTATCGTAATTGACCCCACTGAAGCCCTTGTTTCTATTGATATCAACTCTGCTCGCGCTACCAAGGGCCATGATATTGAAGAAACTGCCCTCAATACCAACCTTGAGGCGGCGGATGAAATAGCAAGACAACTGCGCATACGTGACATTGGCGGCCTGGTCGTTATTGACTTCATTGATATGATGAACCCCAAAAATCAGCGTGCAGTTGAAAACCGCATGCGCAACGCACTAGAAACCGACAGAGCGCGCATTCAGACAGGCCGTATTTCTCGCTTCGGTCTGATGGAAATGAGCCGCCAGCGTTTACGCCCCTCATTGGAAGAAATAAGCACTGGACTATGCCCTCGCTGTAATGGCCAAGGCCGAATCAGAGACACAAAGTCACTGGCATTAGCCATTCTTAGAGTCTTGGAAGAGGAATCTCTGAAGGAGCGCAGCGCAGTTATTCGCGTGCAAGTGCCATTGGCTATTGGCGCATTTTTGCTTAATGAAAAGCGTGGCGACTTAGCAACAATTGAACAACACACCGGTACGCATATTGTCATTATTCCAAATACTAATTTGGAAACACCCCACTACCTTGTTGAACGTCTCCGCGATGATCACGTAGAGGGCGAAGGCGAAGTACCCAGCAATGTGCTTTCAGACCTTGCTAATCAAGCCCAGCAGCAAGAAATCCCAACAGATACGGCATTGCCTGCGAAACCTCAAGCCGCTGTTAAAACACTAATTCAAACTGCGCCTCCCGCGCCGGCTGAAGTTGCGGCGCAAGTCGAACCTAAGCCCTCAACACCGAGTCTATTTAAACGCATAGTCAGCAGCTTGTTCTCTGACGAAGCAGCGGTAGAAGAGCAACCTGGGCGTAAACCTGCGCCCAGTGCTCGAGATGGCGGTAGAGACGGCAATCGCGACAACAATCGTGACAGTAATCGTGAAAATGGCGGGCGCAATCGCCGCCGTAATGACGACGATCGCAAAACAGAAGGCCGTCAAAGAAAAGACAGTAACGGTCAAGATAATCGCTCAAAGCGCGGCCAGTCCGATGACACAAAGCGAGACGACAACCGCAAAGGCGAGCATAAATCAGATGAGCGCTCAAATAGAGACTTAAATCGCGAAGAGCGCCGTAGCCCTCGCCGTGAGGACAAGCGTCGTGGAGAAAATCGCCGCGACGACACGTCAGAGCAAAGCAAAAAACCAGCCGCAAAAAAGGAATCTAAGCCTTTCGTAGTTGTGCCTAAAGAGGAGCGTCAACCTTCGGAAGAAACTTTAGCCAAGAGTAAACGGCAGCCGCTTCGAGATCGTTCAGCGCCACCGCGCAATAGCGAAATTAAAACACCCATTGGCAAAGTGGACAGCGGCCAAGCCGATGAAAAGTCAAAAGCCGTCGCGACCACGGCCACCACTGAGTCTCAGGCTGATAAAGCTCAGGCAAGCTCAGCCCAAAATAAGCAAGAGCAAGCGAGCAAAGAGCCGCGTGGAAGAGCCAGCAATGATCCACGGAATCGTGGCGCAAAAGCCTCTGCAAATACAAACGACAACAGCGAGTCTAAAGATGAGTTAGCAGCTAACTCTGCCGAAATGCCAGAAGTCAGCCATTCCCCAGCAACAGCCGATGTTACAGAAAGCACTGTGGAAACACAGGACGCGAGCAATGACAGCGTAGCTGAAGTATTCGCTGAGGTGATAGAAACTGAGGTTGAGGCTGAAATAGAAACAGAGACTCATAACGCAGCAGCGGTAGAGTCACAAAATGTTGTCGAAGAAGAGGCATCAGAGAAAGCACCGGTAACACCGACAGACAAAACCAACCCGCCCTCCGAGGCTGTTGTTGAGGAGGCTGAAGAGGTTAAGGAAGAGGCTAAAGAACCTGAGCCAAGCACAGCAACTGCGCCTGCCCGAGCGCCAGGACGAGCGTCCAACGACCCGCGCGAAGTCAAACGGCGGGAGCGCGAAAACGCGCTACGCAAGCAAGGCGTTTTAATACAGCCGCAGAGCAATAGTTCTCAGGAAAGCAGCGACGGTTCCAGCTCTAGCTGAACCTGATATTGCTCGAACACACTGTGAGCGACATCCTTGGCGAAGCTGAGGATGTCTGCACACTGAGCTCCGCCAAAATTAACAATGACTAAAGGTTGCTGCGACCAGCAGCCAACATCGCCCTGCCGAACACCCTTCCAACCACCGCGATCAATCAATTGCGCTGCAGACAACTTATAATCCTGACCATGGACAAAGGCTTTAAAGCCCAGTTCTTGCATCGCGCGCGCCACCTCGGTAGTGACAATAGGGTTTTTAAAAAAACTGCCTACGTTCGCGAATTCCGCAGGATCTGGAAGCTTGACCCGACGCAGCGCAATAACGCAATCCGCAACCTCTTGGGGACTAGGTTCTGCGACAGGCAAACCTTGCAGTACACGCTGCAACTCAGGATAGCTGTTTTCAATAACAGGCAACTTGGAGAGTTGAAACACCACGGAGACAATGGTCCAATCTGGCTGAGCCTTAAAAACGCTCGAACGATAGGCAAATTGACAATCCTTTTGCGCTATCTGGCGGCTCTCGCGCAAGCCATCGACAATATTTACGCCAACAATCAGTTGCGCCACCTCTACCCCATAAGCACCGATATTCTGCACAGGCGCCGCGCCAACAGAGCCCGGAATTAGCGCCAAATTTTCTAAGCCAAACCAGCCTCGGCTCAAGCTTTCCATGACCAGTTCATGCCAAACTACCCCCGCGCCCACCTCAACTAACACAGCATCCGAGGATTCCTCTACGACATTAATGCCTTCGATGCGCATGGAGCAGACAAGACCAGCAACTTTTGGCTGCAAAATCACATTAGAACCTGCACCCAGACAAGTCATCGATAAGTTGTTCTTTGCGGCGAAGTCCTGAGCTGCAGCAACGTCTGTTAGCTGTTCAATTGCCCCCCCCCACTGAGCGCGAGAGGTAAGACCAAACGTGTTCTCAAGAGGATATTCAGGTTGGATATTCAAAACGCTAGATTCCGAAATGTTAGATTAATTCGCACACCCACCGGGCGTTTTGTAGCGCGCAAACAATGCCGCTGGCGGCCGTCAAAGAAGAGCAATGATCCATTGGCCAAATCCACACTCTGCCGAGCCACTTCTGCCCCAGAGTCAGCACTTAGGTCTATGGCAAAGCGCCGGACTGCGCCAACGCTCAACGAAGCAATTTTGCCCGCACAACCTACCTCATCGTCCCTGTGCCAGCCCATATATTGACTGCCATCTACATACTTATTCATGAGCAAAAAGTTAAACTGCTGATTTAAAGCCTCCTGAATACGATCTCGGAGCGCGGCCAGGGGTTCGGGCCAGCCCTGAGTTCTATGATCTAGCTGGGTGTACCTGTAGTTGAGACCCGCATCGCCACACCAAGCTATTTCCCGCGGTGCTAACACCTCTCTCCCGTAAATTTTGAACTGCTCCTGTTGCCATGTGACCTGCGATGTGCTGAGCAACCAATGTTCAAGCACTTGGGCTTCAGATTCCTCTATAAAATTTGATATGAGATTCACAGGCGATGGCTGATTCCGTAAAAGCTTAGGGTATACTAGCGGACTGATTGAAACTAACTAAAGGAATTCATGTGAATATCCAAGGAAAAGTCGCTGTCATTACTGGCGGCGCATCCGGTCTCGGAAGAGCCAGTGCAGAAATGATCATCGCTAATGGCGGTAAAGTTGCGATTCTAGATCTGAATGAAGATTTAGCAAATGCTACAGCAAAAGAACTTGGCGACGCGAAAGCCTACCAAGTAAACGTTACCGATGACGCATCCGTAACAGCTGCGATCAACCAAATCCATGAAGATTTTGGCGCGATCCACATCAATGTGAATTGTGCGGGTATCGGCGCTGCTTCTAGAACCGTAGGCCGTGAAGGTGCTTTAGACATAGCGAAATTCAACTTTATCGTTCAAGTGAACCTGATTGGTACATTCTCGGTTCTGAGTAAGTGTGCTGCGATCATGCAGTTGAACGAACCAGAAGGTGAAGCGTTAGAAAGAGGTGTTGTAATCAATACTGCATCGGTTGCAGCTTATGACGGCCAAATTGGCCAAGCAGCTTACTCGGCTAGTAAAGCCGGTGTTGCAGGCATGACGCTACCTATCGCTCGTGATTTATCTCGCCAAGGCGTACGTATCTGCACAATCGCACCTGGCATATTCAACACACCGATGATGGCGGGCGCACCTGATGCAGTAAGAGACCCACTAATCGATATGGTTCAGTACCCTAAGCGTTTGGGCCTACCCCCAGAATACGCGTCACTGACCAAGCAGATTGTAGAGAACTCCTATCTGAACGGCGAAACGATACGGCTAGACGGTGGTATCCGTATGGCACCTAAGTAACCTCAAATAGTTAACTTAGAACGCTAACAAGCGTTTTACATTGTGAGCAGGCATCACCTGCTCACAAATTCTTTTTGCACCCTAGCCAAATCTTCTGGTGTATCCACACCGCCCGGTACGCTTTGACTTACATCTAGCACCAGCAAATCTTTACCTGCCTCTATCCAGCGCAACTGTTCCAACTTTTCAATGCGTTCCAACCGGGACTCACCCAGGTTAACAAAAGCTCGCAGCCCCGCGACCCGAAAACCATAAATACCAATATGCCGCCGGGCCACGCCGCTTCGAATAAAGGCATCAAACAATTCCTCATCGTCAATGGATTCCCGAGGGTAAGGTGTCGGAGCGCGAGAAAAATTAATTGCCCGCAAACCGTCTCCAACCAACACCTTCACAACATTAGGGTCTAAAAAATCGCGCCTGTTTGTAATGGGATCGGACAACGTCGCCATCTCGATATTTGCCCTAGCAACCATTGCCTTGAACAAGTCATCTACAATTTGTGGCGGCAACATAGGTTCGTCGCCTTGAATATTGATTACAAGGTCTTCATCGCCCCAACCCATTTCGCCAGCTACTTGCATCACTCTGTCTGATCCAGAGGGGTGGTCCGCTCGAGTCATTACCCCTTGATAGCCCGCGTTCGCAACCACATCCAACACACGCTGATCATCCACCGCGACCACCACATCGTCAGCCATAGTGTTGCTGGCCAGCGCGGCCACATGAACAATCATCGGTACGCCGTTGATAAGGGCCAAGGGTTTACCCGGCAATCGTGAAGAGGCATATCTAGCCGGTATAACAACGTGCATGGCCATAACTAAACCTCTGCCTCTTGCGACACGCTTAGCGTGTTTTGCTCCTCTATCGTTGGCTCCATTGGCGCCATCGACACCATCGGCGCTATACCACATTCGGCCAGCCTATTGGCCAGAACACTGGCTATATCATCATCGAACACAACTTCGATATCTAAAGACCACACGTTAGACAAATCAACGTCTAACTGAACTAACTTGGTAGCGTCTTTTTCCGTACAAACTACAGTCAACACATCAGAAAACCGGACCTCTTCGCCAGTGAATAGATGATGATCACTGTAAGCTTCAGGCTCCACTAGAAAGCCCAATTCAGATAAGGTGGAAAAGAAACGACTTGGATTGCCGATGCCGCAAACGGCGCGGACAGCGCTATGTTGCTGCAAAAACTCCGCAGCACTTACCTGCTGACCGTCCGCAAGACTTCTAAAATATCGGGCCTTAGGACGCATGACAATTTCGCTGCTCACCAGACCGGAGGCTTGCGCATTGGAAATGACAAGGTCTACATGATCTAACCGGCTTACTGCCTCTCTGAGAGGTCCTGAAGGCAGCAGCCGACCATTACCTACTCCGCGAACCCCATCTATAACAACAATTTCTACATCACGACCCATTGCATAATGTTGCAGGCCGTCATCCGAAATCACCACATCGCAATTTTCGGAAAGCAAAAAATCTAACGCTTTCATTCTGTCTGCCGCTATCGCGACTGGACAATTTAGCCTGTTTTTCAATAGCACACCCTCATCACCATAATGTAACGGGTCTGCGTGAAGGGGCACTAGTCCCCCTTTGCGACTGAGACTGCCTTTATACCCTCTGGAGACAATACCTGGACTAAATCCGCGACGACGCAGCTCCTCAACCAGCCATATCACCAGCGGTGTCTTACCGGTGCCGCCAGCAGTAATGTTACCCACTACAATAACGGGCAATGAAGTGCGCCCTGGCGTTTTACTACCTGATCGATAAACATCCGCCCTGCGTTGGCTAACCCAGCCGTAGAACCAAGAAAGAGGAGTCAAAATACTCGGCCACCAAGCGTTGGTATACCAAGCTTGGCTCAAGATATTAGCGGAGCGGTCAATAAAGGAGTTAACTTTAGCCATACTTCTAGTATTGGCCAAATTCAGTGTTCCAGCATTCCCCAGCATCGAAAATTCATCTTCCAGCTCAGGTTCCGACTCATCTTGAAACTGAGCGGCATAAAGCTCTGCATAGTGCCCACCTTGATTCAATAGCGACTTATGATCGCCCTGCTCAACAACTTGACCTTGATCTAAAACTACAATGACGTCAGCAGATTCTACCGTTGATAACCTATGAGCAATGACAAGTGTGGTTCGGCCAGTCATGACCTCTTCTAGCGCGGCCTGAATATATTTTTCTGATTCATTGTCTAATGCAGATGTAGCCTCATCCATAATTAGGATAGGCGAATCTTTCAGCAGCGCTCTAGCTATAGCAATACGCTGCCTTTGACCACCGGAGAGCAAGACGCCGTCATCGCCAACCACCGTATCAATCCCGTCTGGAAGCTTGTCAACAAATTCACTAGCGTAGGAGCGATCCAAAGCTACTTTAATATCCTCGTCTGATGCGTCCTTGGCATCACCATAAGCAATGTTATTTCTCAATGTATCGTTAAAGAGTGTGACTTGTTGGTTTACAACTGAGATCTGCCGCCGGAGGCTATTCATCTCATATTCTCTCAAGTCGATACCATCTAGGGTGATAGCGCCGCCGCCTATTTCATAAAACCGTGGCAGTAAGCTGGCCAAAGTTGACTTGCCGCTACCCGACCGCCCTACTAACGCTACGCTCTGTCCTGGCTGAATGTTCAGTGAGATTTTACTGAGCACATTGGGGCCTTGCTCATTATAAGAAAAATCGACGTTATCGAACTTCAATGCACCTGTAGCCTTTTCGACACTGTGTGTGCCGCTATCCGCCTCAATTGGCGAATCTAATTGAGCAAATATGTCCTCCGCTGCTGCGAAGCCGCGCTGCAACTTCGCATTAACTTCGGAGAGCTTGCGAATAGGCTTTCCCAACATACCGGCAAGCACAAGAAACGTCACCGCTTCGCCGCTAGTCAAACCACCACCTATTTCTGGGCGGTAAAGCATAATAATCAAACCACACAAGGCCGTGGCGATAATGGTTTCATTTATTTGCGAACTAAGGACACGAGTCACCGCCATTTTTAGATTTTGCTGACGATTAACTTTATTTGCGCCCAAAAAACGCTGCTCTTCGTGGGACTTACCGCCGAATACTTTTACTACCCTGTAACCATTCACGGCCTCGGAGGCAACGTGAGTCACGTCACCCATTGAATGCTGAATACGCCGACTGATTTTACGAAACCGACTACTAGCAAACACCACCACCAAAGCCAAAATCGGCGCGGTGCCGATAAACAAAAGCGTAAGCTGCCAACTTTGAAAAATCATCAGGCCGAGATAGGCAATAACCTTGACGCCATCCTGTATCAGTGAGCGTAACGCATCGGTACCGGTATCTCTTAGCTGCGTTACCGTAAAAGTAATACGGGAAACTATGTGCCCTTGTGATTCGTTGTCGAAATAACGACTAGGTAATTTCAAAACCTGAGCAAACAACTCTTCGCGTAGGTTGTACACCACGCCAAAAGATATCCGCGCCATCGCTGTTTCGCCAACGATGGTACCTACGGCGCGCACCAGCGTCACCGCCACCATCATGGCGGGTATTGATGCCGCCGCCCTAACCTTTAAATCATCCCATTGATCAATCAGCTCACCAAACAACTTAACAAAATAGGCTTCGGCACCGGCAGCAAACAAAAAGGCCACTACAGAGACTGTCATAATGAACCAATACCGCCCCACATATCGCAACAGTCTTCGATAAGTTTGCCAATCCGATGGTTTCGCTATAGCTGGTTGAGCCATAAATGTAGCCTATTCCTTTGGGGGTTCTAATATTGGCTGGGTGGCCAAACTAATTTGAGTTAATCCTACCTGGGCACAAGCGTCCATAACTCGCACCACTGATTGATGAGTAGCAGCTGCATCGGCGCTAATAACTACAGGCAAAATTTTCCTTCGTGCGGCATTTTTTTCAACAACCGCTTGAAGCGTTTCAGCAAGCCCCTGAAGAGATGTATCCACTACGATACGGCCCTCTATTTCATAGCGCCCATTTTGCTGCACTACAACATTAATAATTAAATCTTGGTTTGGCTGAGCGTCACCGTTAGCTTGAGGAAGATCAACAGTCAACGCTTGATTTTGCACAAAGCTGGTAGACACCATAAAAAATATCAGCAGTAAAAAAACCACATCTATCAGCGGCGTTAGCTCTACTGTCGCTTCGCGGCGACTGGCTCTTGAGCGCCTCACGCTATGAAAGTCTCACAACTTGCAGATAACACGCACAAAGGCGCAATCCAGCAGGTGTTGCTAAGACTGCTGAGAAAGCTGCATCGCAGTTGTCCATCAATGCGAGTCCGCACTGACATCAACCCGCAGACGATCGAAAAAGCGCTGGCTAATACTGTCTATCTCCAAGATCAATTCATCCACCTTGCGCAAGAAAAATCGGTGGGCTATCAAAGCCGGAATAGCCACTGACAACCCGGCGGCACTTGTTACCAACGCAGTTGAAATACCGCCTGCCAGAACCTTTGCGTCTCCCTGGCCTGCTGAAACCAACGTGCTAAAGACGTCGATCATGCCAAAGACCGTGCCCAAAATACCCATTAGTGGCGTAATGGAGGCAATAATGCCAACTAAAGTTAAGTAGCGTTCAAGCTCATGGGCGACATTGTCGATAGTTGACTGCATGACCCGCTGAAATGCTTCAGTCTGCAGATCTATACCATTCAAACCCGCCGCAATTACGTAACCCAAAGGCGAGGCAACGGCGAGTTCCGCCAAAGCCTTGCTATCACTTGACCAAGTTTGGCTGCTCTGCAATTGGCTCAGCAATTCCGCAGGTATGACCTCTTCACGCCGCAACGTCCACCAACGCTCCAAGCAAATAGCGCCGACTACCACGCTACAAAGAAGAATGGGCAGCATTAACCAGCCACCCGTAATAACTATATCCAGCATGTAGCGAACCAACCCCTTTTAACTAACTGTAGACTCAACTGTAATAGGCTACCAAGAACAACCGCGAGCGGTGATTGGCCAACAGCTATGCACCATCCCATCAGCTTCCATTACCCAATAATATTCGTGCAGATTTACCGTTGGGTCGCAGTGCGGCGTAGCGAAACGAATAACTTGTCCTAACTGAATTTCTTGTTGACCCTCGGCGAGAATCAACACGCCGTGCTCGTCACCGGCAAACCGAAATTCAACATCAGGAATATCATCGCAAACCGGATTAACGCTGTCTGAAGCAAAAGCCTTATAACCGCCATCAACAGTAATGGTGGCGCTCTGCGGCTGGCTTATGGTCGTGCATGCCACAGTTAAAGACAGTTCAAATTCATTAAAGCGGTCACCTTGAGCACTGCCAATGGCACGGTACTCTTCATCCATGAATATGTAACTGCCCACTTGCAGGTCAGTCATTCTGGCAACTTCCACATCAATATCGTAAGTGCCAGTACCGCCACCAGTAACCACATCAACATCAATACCGTGTTTTTCCAGCAACAAAAATTTATCTTCTAAGCGCTGCCACGAACTCAGGGATTTATCCCGGCGCTTGTCAAAATCAGCCAAGTGCATCAAATGCCCAGCGTAATGTTGGACACCCGAAAAATAGAACCGATCGTCTTTTTCAATACGTTCAACAAGCGTCAAAAGCAAATCATTGTCTCTCGTACCGGTTCGGCCCATTGATACATCCAGATCCACTAAAATCCCTAACGTCGAATCAGCCGAAATCGCTTGAGCAAGCAATTCAAAGCCATGGAGAGAATCCACCACAATGCGAATGTCTTTTTGTCCCAGTAAAAGGGTATCCAAAATCCGCGCTTTAGTTAACGTGGATATGGGTGAAGTGATCAGGATTTTAGATACCCCCCCATGCAATAGCGCAGCGGCTTCACTGACTTTTGCCGCGCACACGCCCACTGCCCCAGCTTCTATCTGCATGCGCGAAATAAGCGGGCACTTGTGTGTTTTTGCGTGAGGTCTAAAGCCTTTACCATGACTGGTCAAATGCGTAGACATTTTGGCTATATTCGCCTCCAACGCAGGCTTATCTATGATCAACGCCGGAGTTGGCAACTCTTCTATTTCAAATGGTCTGGGCAACATTGTTGCTTCGACTTGCTTGGCGCGTATGTTTGCCAACGCTAACTCTGACGACATTGAATTCTCTCCAACTAAAAAAGCAAAAGTAAGGACGCACGATTTAAAAGAACTTTTTCAAAAAACTTGCAAGAACCTCTGCATAAAATGACCGCGAAGTTCTAACATCTACTCATTCACTACGGCGATAAAAAAACGAATAATGAAATGCCAGTAGCAATTTTCTAGCTGCGCAAGAAGCATTTTGAAAACCTTGCGGCGCAGGAAGAAAGTCAGCGCCAATCATAGCTGGTATCGAAAGGAAAAAAATATCCCAATTAACCGCTAGTGACCAAATTTGTTTAATGAAAATACAGCCTCAGGCAGGCTGCATTGACAAGGATTTAAGGTAGGATTAAGCGCAACTCAGATGTATGACGCTGCCAATCTGGCAGAGCTCAAAAAGCCATTTAGACAAACGGCCAAACGCAAACCCTCGGAGTAGGATTATGAAAGTTCAAGGTGGATGTTACTGTGGGGCGATACGCTATGAAGCCAACGGCGATCCCATGATGAGAGCAGAATGCTATTGCCGCGAATGCCAGTATATTACTGGCGGCGCAAACGTCTTGGTTATGGCCATGCCAATTGATGGATTTACCCTTGTAAAAGGCGCGGTTAAGGGCTTTACCCGAGATGATATCGAGCACGCTGTGACTCGAGAATTTTGTCAACATTGCGGCACACACCTTTTCACCAGAGCGCCTGGATTCAAAGAGGGTGTCATCATTAAAGTTGGATCAATGGATGACCCGTCGCTATTTGGCAAAGCCGACAGCGCTAACCATGTGAGCGATGCCCTGCCTCACCACCGTCTACCTGATGACATTCCGCTGCATCAAAAATGGATGCATAGCTGATTCCAGCGGACGCCTAGCAGCCGCAGGCGATCTGCTCGCTCTTGGCTCATGACAAACAAAGGCTAATTGGTAATAGCGTTTTGGTCATGGGCCGCTTGTATCTTCAACGCGGCGACTAAATGCCTACAAATTAAAATGCCCGCCTGCTTACGCTTTTGCTGCTCTTGTTTCTTCACGTTGACGCGAATTTTTTTCTGAACAGAGGGCCTGATTACTGCGATGTTGACCCCCTGAGCTGAGTCCGTAGGTGCTAAGCCCAGCAATGGCCGCTGATAGCCAATTTGCTGATGATCTTTTTTATCTGCGACAGTCGTTTGCGGCCGCTTGGTTATACCTACTAAGGATTCTTTGGATCGTTTAACGAACCTTCTGGACTCTTCTAAATCGTCTATACACCGTTGGCGCAAATCGCACGTTTGAGCATTTCCATGGCGGGTTGCGCTCTTTTTCTTAGAAGAATTGTTCTCTGAACTGTTTTTTTCTGTACCGTTTTTCTCTGAAACATGTTTTTCTGAAGAGACTTTTTCTGGATAAGCCTTTTCTGAATGAAACGGATCTATTGACGAGGCCACAATTTCATTTAGAGACTGCTCCTGCCGTGCGGGCTTTTGTTTTGAACGCAGTTGCTGAGCCAAAGTCATAGCTGCCTCAAAATGACGGGCCGAATTTTCAATATCCGGCGTTGGACTTGGCTTAGTCCTGTTTATGCACCTCACTGGCATCATGTCCGAACCCTCAATATCAGCACTTTTCTCCAGTACATCTGACAGATCGTTTTGACTGTGGGGCATGTTCGCCACGTATAATCCCGGAGTTTTGCCCTGCGCAACTGAATGCTGAGTCGCCACCTGATGGTTGGTGTCCTTGAACGACACTACGTTAGACCTAGAGAAAGGCGTTGCGATGCTCTGAGAAATGCTCTGAGAAATGGCTTGAGAAATGCGCGCTGAAATGACCGTAGAAATAGGAATCTCTAACTGCTCAACCTGACGCTGCTCATCGGAGATAAGTTCACTCATGCCTTGGAGACTCAGCGGCAGTTCGGCCTGATGAACATTGAGGTAATTTGTGTCGCTTCCTATCGACGCTGGGCTAGCGGCGCCAGCCTGGTCCCCAACGATCTCACTGCAAGAGTCCACTACTGTCTTTTTAAGCAAAGCCTTCTTAAGCAAAGCCTTCTTTAGCAAAACCATTTCCTCTAAAGCCCTTCCATCTAAAGCCTTTCCATCTAAAGCCTTTTCATCCAAAGCCTTTTCATCCAAAGCCTTTTCGTTTAACGCTTCGATTAGAGACGCTTCATTTAAAGAGTCTGTATTTAAAGAGTCTTCAAACAGAGAAAACGTCTCTCCGATAGCCATGATTTGTGTCTTCGCGTCATTCATACTGTATATATAACAAGTACTGTATAAATAAACAATAGTCTAAATCGAACGAATCTCCAACTGACCGTCTTTCCAGCTGCCTTGCAGTTGCGTGGCATTAGTCAAATCCAAAGTCAAAAGTGCGTCCGCCAAGGGGTTTTCTATCATCTTTTGCATCGCGCGCTTTAATGGTCGAGCCCCGTACACAGGGTCATAACCGGCAGCAACTATGGCTTCCATCGCACTGCTGTCTAGCACAATGCTTAAACCTTGCTCAGCTAGTCGATTATTCAACGAGGTCAGTTGCAACTGCGCTATGCGCCCTATTTCTAATTGGGTCAGAGGCTGGAACACCACTATATCGTCGATACGATTTACAAATTCCGGCCTGAAGTGCTGGGCAACGATACCCATAACCGTGGGTTCAATGCGCTCTTTATCACCACTTTCCGTTAACGCCTGTATCGCCTCGGAGCCTAAATTAGAGGTCATCACTAGCACACAATTACTGAAATCTACCGTTCGCCCATGACCATCCGTTAAGCGTCCGTCATCCAGTAATTGCAGCAATATATTGAACACATCTGCATGGGCCTTTTCAATTTCATCCAACAAAATCAAAGAGTAAGGCCTACGCCGAACGGCCTCGGTCAAATAACCACCTTGCTCATAACCCACGTAGCCGGGAGGCGCGCCAATGAGCCGGGCAACCGAGTGCTTTTCCATAAACTCAGACATATCCAGCCGAATCAGCGCCTCTTCACTATCAAACAATACCTGGGCCATGGCCTTACATAATTCGGTCTTACCTACCCCGGTTGGTCCGAGGAACATGAAAGACCCATTCGGCCTGCTAGGGTCAGACAAACCGGCTCTCGAACGCCGCACCGCTTGGCTAACCGCTTTAATACCCGCGCTTTGACCCACTACCTGTTCGCCCAAGAGCGCCTCTAGCTGAAGCAGTTTTTCTTTTTCACCAGAAACTAATTTAGCCACCGGTATGCCGGTCCATTTGGCAACAATTTCAGCCACCTCTTCTGCGGTCACTTTATTACGCAGCAACTGTGTTTCGGCGACATCTGCGGGCTGTTCAATTTGGCGCTCCAGATCGGGAATCACCCCGTACTGCAGCTCGGACATCCGCGCCAAATCACCTGCTCGCCGGGCAGCCTCAAAGCTCAGCCGCGCAGATTCAAGCTCTTCTTTTATGTCTTGAGCACCCTTAAGTAGGGATTTTTCCTGCAACCAAACGGTTTCAAGCGCCGCATATTCCTCGCCAACCTGGGTAATAACTGCCTCCAGCTCTTCGCGGCGCTTAACGCTGGCACTATCGCTTTCCTTTTTTAGCGCTTCAACTTCCATTTTCAGCTGAATCAAACGCCGATCCAGGCTATCCATAACCTCAGGCTTAGAATCCATTTCCATACGTATGCGGCTTGCCGCTTCGTCAATCAGATCAATGGCTTTGTCGGGCAGTTGACGATCTGGAATATAACGGTGGGAAAGCGTTGCCGCTGCTACAATGGCAGGGTCAGTAATGTCCACGCCATGGTGCACCTCGTAGCGCTCTTTCAAGCCGCGCAATATCGCAATGGTGTCTTCAAGATCAGGCTCATCGACCAAAACTTTTTGGAACCGACGCTCTAACGCAGCGTCTTTTTCTATGTGGGTACGATACTCATCCAGCGTTGTTGCGCCCACGCAGTGCAGCTCACCGCGGGCTAACGCTGGCTTCAGCATATTCCCAGCATCCATTGCGCCCTCCGCATTACCCGCGCCAACCATGGTGTGCAATTCATCAATAAACAAAATGATATTGCCTTCCTGCTTGGCCAGTTCGTTTAGCACAGCCTTCAACCGCTCCTCAAATTCACCGCGATATTTGGCACCCGCAACTAATGCGCCTAAATCTAGCGAAAGTACTTTCTTGTTCTTTAAGCTATCTGCCACTTCACCATTGACGATGCGCTGAGCGAGGCCCTCAGCAATGGCGGTTTTACCCACGCCAGGCGCACCAATTAATACGGGGTTATTCTTGGTTCGGCGTTGCAGCACTTGCACGGTTCTGCGGATTTCTTCATCTCGACCAATAACTGGGTCTAACTTACCCGCGGCCGCCCGCTCAGTAAGGTCTAGAGTAAATTTCTCCAGTGCCCCGCGCTGTTCTTCTTGATTTTTATCAGTCACATTTTCACCATTTCGTTCCTGCACAATGTAATCACGCACAACATTTTCTGTAATGCCTAGAGGCGTCAAAAGACGCGCAACGGCGTCATCTTCAAGCATCGCTAGCAGCAGCCAATCTTCCGCAACGTAGGCGTCTTTGTGCTCTTGGGCCAATGCACTGGCCTTGTTGATGATTTTTGCCGCACTGGCGCCGAGACCTATGTCGCCCGACGGGTTGGCTAATCTTGGCAAATCCTCAACCACGCCATGGGTGCGGGCCTTAAGCCCCTCTAGTGAATCGACCCCATCACTAAGGCGATTAATCGCTTTGAGCAACAATGATTGCTCGTAATTCAGCATCGCCAGCAAAATGTGTACGGGTTCTATACTCGAGTGATTACTCGACAGTACCAAGCTATGGGCCTCGCCCAAAAACATCTCAACACGCTGAGTAAATTTTCCATCTGCCATAAATTCCTCCTAATGCCTTGCTGTCGAAACCCAAGAGCAAAAATTCATCGGGCTTGCACACGCAGTTCACACTCGACTGCTACAATGCGGACACAACTTGTTATTTCAAGCAAGTTAATGAAAATCCTAAAGCCGAGTACTGCTCTTCCCACCAAGAACAGCCTCAACACACATAAACCGCGCCGAGAAATAGCCACAAAATTCACCAAAAATATGATCAAAACTGAGGAATTCGAATTCGAGCACGCACCAAACGGGCTCGTAGGTAGCATCACACTGCAACCCAACCAATCGCTGAGTTGGCGAGCGTTCAAGTACTTCATCCTATTCATGATGTTGGTGTCGTTTGGCATTGCCACGGCCTTTAGCGTCATGGGTTATTGGGTGATCTTGCCCTTCACAGTCCTGGAAATGAGCGTCCTCAGCTATTGCCTTTGGCTTTGCCTACGCCGTACGAGCATGCAGGAAGTCATCTCTTTCAGTGGCGAGGAAATTCGCTTGGAGGCGGGTGTTAAAACGCCGACAGAAATAGTGACTTGGCAGCGCTTCTTCACCAAAATACACGTTGAACGCGCCATCCACCCTTGGTATCGAAAAACCGTTTCCCTTGTACACCGCGGAGAAAGCAGGGAAATAGGCAATTTCTTAACCCAAGAGGAACAAGAAAAGCTTATTGAGACGCTCAATCATTTGGTCCGCCGAGCAGACCTTGCCCAGAGAACTTTTCCCAGCGCAGAGCACCATGACGCTGACTCAAAATCTCCTGAGACCGGCTAGAGCACCAACGCAGGGCCCCATGCTCGGCAGTGCCCACCTGCACCGCGCCTTCCAGTTGATAACGAGCTACAGTACGTTTATGCGGGTGACCATACTGGTTAGCGTAACCTGCGCTGTACACTACCCAACGCGGTGACAAGTGGCGGGTAAATCGATACAAGGAAGAGCTGCCGCTACCATGATGCGGTGCCAGCAAAAAATCTATATCACGAGGCAGCTGCGCCAACAGGCCTGCTTCTGCCTTTTGCCCTATATCACCGCTGAGATAGGCTGACGTGCGCTCATTGCTAATCAACAACGTACAAGATCTGTCATTTCTATTACTCTGAGCGTGGTCGACGACAAGTAGAAACTCCACGCCATCCCATTGCCAACGACGACCATTCTCACAGCGCGCATTTAACCCAACTACAGGGCCGGTTGCATAACGCTCTAACAAAGATTTAATGCCTCCAGCATGATCATTATCGGTATGACTAACTAACACTTTGTCCAACTGATCTTGCCCTGTACTTCGAATTGTCGGAATCACTGAAGCAATCGCCGCATCAAAACCAGAGCTGAATACAGGCCCTGCATCTAGAATGAGCCTGTGCGCTGAAGTATCAACAAGCACTGCGCTACCCTGCCCCACATCAACTACCTGAATACAATATTCAGCGAATATCGGCGTATTCCCGCGCAACAGAAAAAGCAGTGCAAAGGGCAACAACATCGCTAGCCTTTTGGGCAACGACACGGGCGACAAAATATAAATCGCCGCAATAAACCCGCACAAACCAGTAAAAAAAGTGAAATAACCGAAGCTTCGATTGTATTCCGGCACCGCCGCTTGCAGACCCTGAAGCCATGCGAATATCAGCGCAAGACTGAAATCTGCAAATTGCAGCAAGCCAATACCCAGCTCTGGTGCAATAAAATATAGACCCAACCCGATAATCAGCATAGGCAAGGTAATCACTGTAATGATCGGCAGCGCGAGTAAATTGGCAGGCACTGACAACAGGGAGACCTCACCTACCAACAATCCTAGTACAGGCGACAGCCAAAGAAAGATCACACATTGGGCAAGCAAAAAACCAAAAATCGGCCCAACAATATTAGATCGCGGACTAAAGGCCCAAATTAAGCCAGCCACAGCAAAATAGGAAAGCCAAAAGCCTTGGCTAAAAAATGACAGCGGTTGAAAAACAAGCGACAAACAAAAAGACAAGGCGAGCAAATGCCAAAACGGCGGCTTACGAGCGCAATACACCGCCATCAACGCCAGCATCAACATAAAACAAACCCGCAAAGCCGGCGCACCCAGACCGGTGATCACAGCAAATACAAATGTTGTTAAGAGCGCACCCCCTAAAGCGATCTGGTGATCAACTTGAGTACCAGTAAAGGTGAGCAATAGGCGCAACGGTATTTGCAAAAACCAATAAGCCATAAACGCAACAACAGCTATATGCAGCCCGGAAATAACCATAAGGTGAATGGTGCCGGTAGCGCGAAAAATCGCCCAATCCTTAGACTCTAAGCCAGCGGACTCCCCAATCACTAATGCCGACAAAATTGCTGGATAGACCAGTCCCGCTTGCTGCAAGGTGGTCGCTACATAGCTGCGCAGCAAAGCGCTGTTGGTGGCAAAATCCGAGACCGCTCTATCACTGGCTCGCTCTAGTACCTTACCGCTGCGCAGATACCCGGTGCCAGCATACCCTTTCGCCAGCAGCCAGCGCCTATAGTCAAATGCGCCGGGGTTGGCTGTTCCTCGCGGCGGCTTAAAGCGCCCTGTTACTTCCACAACATCACCAGAGCCTAAAGACAATTGGGTCTTCCAAGCCACACGCAGTTTCATACCATTTATGGATGCAACGCAGGCATCGTCTCCGCCATCCTCGCCGGCATCGTCGACAACTATCGCTAAGCGCCAATGCTCTGTTGGCAAATAATGCGCCGTGAGTACTTTAGCGCGAAAACTTATATCCACACCTAAAGCGCAATTGGTTAATATGGCCTGCTGCGCCAAAGACCATCTATGCTCAACATAAAGTGTCAGAAAAACGAGCAGCACAACAATCGTGCTGGCGCGAACACGGGATTGGATAGAGGTCACAAACGATGCTTAGCGTTCAATTGTAGAACCAAGCCCTAATTCACAAATAGGTTGTCCATGCTAAAAGATCGGCTGCTAAAGCTTCTTCCGAAACCTGAAAAGCTGCGTGAGAACCGCGCCCTGAAGCCTGTAGCTCATCTGCTACAGCGCAAGGAACTGTGGCAGGTCAACCGACGTTCTGTCTCTAGTGCCGTTTTTGTCGGCCTATTTTGCGCATTTATGCCGGTGCCCTCACAGATGCTATTGGCGGCAATTATCTCCATCTTTATGAGAGCCAATCTGCCCCTATCTGTTGCGCTGGTTTGGATCACAAACCCGATCACAATGGCACCAATGTTCTATTTTTCTTACCAGCTCGGCGCTTGGTTATTAGGCTCTGAGGCCAGCGCTTTGGAAGGTAATTTCACCCTCACGTGGTTGTTCGAAAACTTGGCTGCCATCAGCGGGCCGTTACTCTTAGGGTCAGTGCTATGTGGCTGGATGCTCGGCACCACAGGCTATATTGCAGCGCGGATTATTTGGCGCAGCAAGGTTATGGAGAAGTGGCGTCAGCGTCGTAAACGACGCGCGGAGAGGAATAAGTAACCAGCGCCCCGGCCAGCGTTGTTTTCAACACTGCGCCAGAACAATTGCGCCGGTATTTCAATGCAGGTTTTGCGCAGGATCTAATTGACTGGCACTGCGCGCAGGCAGCCACGCGGACCACAACGCCAACGCGCCGCTGGTCAGCGCAATAAAGAAAAGATCCCAGTACAAAATTCGCGTCGGCACAGTGACAAAGTAAGATCCATCCAATAAATGTTTGCCGCTGAAAAAGGCCAAAGAATCTACAACAAGATCAATATTTTCAGCCAACAGCAGACCTAAAATCAGCCCTGCCACGGTGCCAAAAAAGCTAATCACTGACCCTTGAAGCAAAAACAAACTGAGAATAAATCGCTGAGTAGCCCCCATAGTGCGGAGAATTGCGATGTCTGATCGTTTGTCGCTGACCATCATGAACTGGCCGGCAACAATATTAAAACCCGCTATCGCCACAACCAACAAGAGCAACACAAACATCATAGTTTTTTCTAGCTGTACCGCTTGAAAGAGCTCCCCAAAATCTTGCCGCCAAGTTAATACCTTTAGCCCTGGATTTTCAGTCACCAGCAGCGACGCCACGTCTTCAGCAAGCATGGGGTCGAACAACTGCACCCGTACCCCCAAGGTCCCCAAACTGCGCCATTCTTGCGTCTGTTTATCCGCTAAATTGACAATCAACATGGAGTAGTCAGGGTCGGCACCCAACTCAAAAGTGCCAACTAGGTTCAAACGCATAGTTTCTAGCACTGCGCTGTCCCCCTTGGGTTTGGTCACCGCAACCAGCAAGCTATCGCCAATATCTAAGCCAAAGTAGCGCGCCAGCGGTTCGCCCATAACCACGCCGCTTTTGACGGACGTTAAATCAGTAATATTGCCAAACAACATGGCGTCTTCTAACGGCCCAAGGGCACTAGGGTCTGCTGCGTCTACACCAATTAAACTCACAGGGCGCACACGGCCACTTTGCGCGATGGCGCCAATGCCTCTATAAAATCGACTGACATATGCCACGCGCTGATCCTGCTCAATACTCTCAAGCATGGCGACAGAATGATCGTCACCCACAAGCGTTATGTGCGGTATAGAACCCAGCAAGCGGTCTCGAAGCTCGTAATCAAAACCGTTCATCACGGTCACCACAAGGGTCAAAACCGTCACGCCCAAAGTCAGACCGATTAAAGACACCCAGGTGACAAAGCGCGCAAATTTATTCGGCGCATGAGAAATAAGCCGCATAGACATACTGAGTAGCAGCCTCACAGAACCCATGGACGGTGTCTTAGTCATCTTGGGAATAAGCTTCTATGCGACCTTCGTTTAAAGTCAGTACTCGATGGAATCTATGCAACATGGAGACATCGTGAGTGACCACTAAAAACGCAGTGCCATTGGCCTCACTTAGCGAGACCATTAGATCCATTAGTTGAACAGCGCTGGCTTGATCTAAATTACCAGTGGGCTCGTCAGCCAAAACCAATCTGGGTTGGTGAGCCAACGCCCTGGCCACTGCAACGCGCTGACGTTCGCCGCCGGACAAAGCCGACGGTAAATGTGTCAACCGGTGCCCCAACCCCACTGCCTCGAGTATTTCGCGGCTGGACGCCTCTGCGACATTTTTGTCTAGCCGATTCAGACGCTGGGGTAGCGCAACATTCTCAACAGCGGAAAATTCCGGTAACAGGTGATGCTGCTGATAAACAAAACCCATGTGCGCACAGCGCAGAGCAGCGCGTTGTTCACTGCTAGCGCCGCCCATATCTTCGCCTACCACGCTCACCTGCCCTGCGTCAGCGGTGTCTAGGCCTGCCAAAATATGCAGCAGGCTACTTTTGCCCGAACCCGAGCGGCCGATAATCGCAACACGCTCACCGGGTGTAAGGGCCAAGTCGACACCGTTCAGCACGGGTACTTTCGTAGAGCCTTGATAAAAACGCTTACGTACGTCAATTGCCTGCAAAACAGGGGCTAATGGAGACTGCTCATTCATTGGCTAAAATTCTACTGGGTAAAAGGCGAGTTGCCTGCAATGCAGGATAAAGACTTGCGAGCAATGTGAGTACTGTGGAAATAGCCCCAACTGTAAGTAAGTCCGCTACCTGAACATCCACGGGCAAATAGTATATGAAGTACTGACTCATTAGGTCTAAGCCAAAGCCACCGGCAAACTGCGCATACAACCAAGGCAAAAAGAGCGCTAAGGACACGCCCAAGGCAAGACCCAGTAGGGTTCCCCCGCCACCTAACAATAACCCCAAGCAGCAAAAAACTTTGAGCAGGCTGCGGTTATCTGCTCCCATACTTTTCAGCACCGCGATATCAGATTTGCGCTGCTCAACCATCATCATCAGCCCGGAGACCAGATTAAAAGCCGCCACAGCCACTAGAAAGGAAAAAAGAATAAACATGGTGACTTTCTGTACAGCGACAGCCTGGTATAAGTTGCCGTGTGTGGACATCCAAGTGCGCACGGTAAGCCGTTCCATAGCCACCGCCTGCTGCAAAAATTGCCGAGCATCATAGATCGCAAACAAATCCGTTAAACGTCCCTGAAAGCCATGAATCTCACCGCGCATGCGCAGCAGCAACTGGGCACTGCGCAAACTGACAAAAACACCACTACCGTCTAACTGAGATTGGCTTTCAAACACATCAACAATCTCAAACCGTCGCTGCCGTGCGATGGCGCCAGCAATTGAAAGCTGAGCATTTGGCAGCATCAGAACTAGGTCGTCGCCAATCCCAACCTCTAGTTGTCGCGCCAGCGTAGCACCAATAATAATTGTGAAATTTTTCTCTTCTAAGCCCGCAAGCGTTCCTCCATGCAGATAATCTTCTACTCGACTGACCCGGTTATAACTGCTCGCTTCAACCCCCGTCATCTCAACTGGCTGAATACGACCGTTAGCGGCAACAAGCCCTGTGCTTTGAATATAGGGGGCTAAACTTTCCAGCCCGCTCGCGGCTGGCAGCTCAGTCAACATTAAGGGGTGATCAGCAGGAATCCCTTGGTCGGAGCTGATACTGACATGGGGCAACAAGGCCAGGACTCGGTCGCGCAACTCACGGTCAAAACCGTTAACTACTGAAATAACCAACACCAGTACGGTGATACTCAACACCAAACCCGCCAAGGCGAGCTTGCTCACGTAGGACATGACGCCACTGCCCCACGCGTAGCGCATGGCTATGAATACCGTCAAATTGGAAAAGGGGTGAGACATCAATTACTGCCTCATGGGTCTAAGCAGAAAAACTGCTGTGCAAATTACGCTTCAATTGCCAATGCGCTGAGTTAAAGATTCTGCGTCCACAGATGTCTTTGTTGGTGCATTACCTTCCACACTGTCACAAACTTCTTGATCACCGCCGCAAATTTCACAATCCATTTCCATACCCAGCGCTTTCATGCCGCCACACGTGCCGGCAATAGGCTTGCGCCCAAAAATAACGCCAACGGCCATGGCGGCGGTGAGTGTCAACATAGCAACAAATGCAAATATCACTGTGGTCATACTTTACTCCGGAAACTCAAGGAAAAACTGCTTCATGCCGGGAGTATAGCGCTCAACAAAGCGATCATCAGATGTTTTTGTTATCACCAACACTGCCAAGCCCAATTTTTCAGCCATTTGTATGCCCGCATCGGCCCCCAACACCATAAGCGCGGTGGCATAAGCATCAGCCCACATAGCCTGCTCATGAACCACGGTCACAGAAACTACCGAGTTATCTGCGGGTTTACCGCTACGCGGATCAACGACATGGTCAACTCGCACGCCGTCTACAACACGGAAATTTCTATAGTCCCCAGATGTGGCAACGCTCTGGTTCGACAATTGCAGCACCCGCTGAACGATACCCCGCCGAGTGGCGTCCGGTGCTTCTATGCCAATACGCCAGGGCCTAGCCTTAGCGCTCAGCCCTTGAGTGCGGACCTCACCGCCAATGTCTACCATGAAGTCATCACAGCCCAGCGCTGCCAATGACTGAGCAACCTCATCCACTCCTAGGCCTTTAGCCAAAGCAGAAAAATCTAAATAGAGACCCGGCACATTTTTACGCACACTGAATACTTCGGTGGCACCCTCATATGTGCGCTGCAGCGCAAGGTTTTGCATTCCTACAGAAGCAAAGGCAGCAGCTTGAGCAGCACTTGAAGGAAAGTCATCTGCGTCAGTTGGTCCAAACCCCCATAAGTTTACGAGCGGGCCAACGGTCACATCGAAGGCGCCGTCAGATTGATCCCAAACCGTGGTAGCCGCTTCTAGAACACTGCCAAACCTATGGCTTACCGGAGCAAAGTCTAAACCTAAGTCATTGTTAAATTTCGTTATTTCTGAGTCTTCGATATACGTTGATAAGCTTTGATTGAAATCCAACAGCAGCATATCAACCTCTGCCTGGCTAGAGACACATTCGCCCTCACTTTTATACTGCACCCTATAATAGGTGCCCATGGTGGCACCCTGAATAGATTGGTAACCCGGCTCAGGGCTGCAAGCACCCACCCCAATCGCTGCTGTTACTGCCAGAATAGATACAAAGCGGTTTCTTTTTGGGTTGAGCAAACTCTTGTCCTTGGAGGAAAACTAATAAGTGGAATGAAAGGGTGAATAATAAAGCGTTTTCAAGCCCCCCTTGCCGTGCAAAATCTGCGCGCAATTGGGCTGGCACATGCCGACCAGTCTAAGCACAATATGGTTTAGATTAAATAGAACGGATTAAGGAAGTTCAGGTCATGAATTCACGTTGGTTTGCCCCGGTCATCATAGCTTCCGCTCTATTTGGTTGGCTTTGCGCAACACTCCTGCCAGAACTCATTTGGCTGGACACCGTTACCGAACTGCTGCGCACAGCGTTCTTCTCGGCGCTAAAAATGATCATTGCGCCGCTGATCTTCTTTTCGTTAGTGGCCGGCGTTCTTGAGTTAAAAAACACCAGCAACATGGGCCGTTTAGGCGCAGTGACTCTGGGTTATTACGCTACCACCACCTGTATCGCCATCTGTATTGGCCTTATTGTCGTGTTCTTCTTCCATCCGTGGACCCAGTTCCCACCCCTCGTGGACGACCCCATGGCATTCGCTGGTGTAACACCACAATCTGCCCGGTTAATCGACCCTGGTGATGGATCAATTACCGCATTGTTGAACAACCTACTGCAAGCCATGCTGGTAAATCCGTTCAAAGCCCTGGCAGAAATGAACGTGCTGGGCATCCTGGTCGGCGCGATCTTGTTTGGTCTGGGCTTGGCTCTGACAATCAAAGAAGATTCGCCAATCAACCAGATTTTCTCTGATTTGGCCCAAGCCTCCTATCGCATAGCCGGCTGGGTTCTGACCACACTACCACTGGGTTTATTCGCTATCTCCTACCAACTGGCAGGGCAAATCGACTTCTCCACAGTAACCGCTTTAGCGCAACTGGCAGGCGTAGTCTTCGCCGCTACACTATTTCACGGCCTCGTTGTGCTGCCCTTTATCGCTTGGTGGGCAGCAGGTTTATCGCCTTGGAAATTCTTCGCCGCAGTATCCCAGCCCCTTGTCACCGCCCTTTCCACTTCATCCAGCGCGGCAACTTTGCCCTTGTCCATGGCCACCGCAGAGTCAAAACTCGGCGTAGATCGAGCCAAGTGCGCGTTCGTACTGCCCCTAGGTGCAACGGCAAATATGGATGGCACAGCCCTATTTGAAGGCATTGCCGCCGTATTCTTGGCTTACATGTTTGGCATTGATTTATCGACCACCGGCATCATCGCCATATTCTTGGTCGCTATGCTTTCTTCAGTGGGCGCGCCGGGCATTCCTTCGGGTTCAATGGCCGGTATGCAAATGGTTATGTTGGCCGTTGGCATTCCATTAGAAGCCATCGGTTTGCTGCTACTGATTGAACGTCCGTTAGATACTTTCAGAACCGCAGTGAATGTTGAAGGTGACTTAGTCGGCTGCTTAGTGGCCAAACGCTTTACCCAATGAGACCTTTATGAGCCCACGAATACTCCTTTTAAGACACGGTCAGATACTCGCTAATAAAGATGGCCGCTGGCACGGTTCTACCGACAGCCCTTTAACGATAAAGGGCCGCTGGCAAGCCTATTTGACCGGTCGCTTTTTGGCCAAAACAGCGTCCTTGGATGCGGTTTACACCAGTCCCCTACAGCGCTGCCGACATACTGGCGCCTTGGCATCCAAGAGCTACAATGGCGTGACTAAGGTAGTCGATGGCCTAGCAGAGATGTCCATTGGTCAGTGGGAAAACATGGCGTTCACCGAACTGAACGCGGAACACCGCATTATAGAGCGGTTCAATGAAGATCTAGATTGGGCGCCACCCGAGGGTGAAAGTCTAGGTATTGTAGCCTCGCGCATGCAAGAAAGTTTGCTGCAAATTGCCGATGACCACAGCGCAGATGAAACTGTATTGGTGGTCAGTCACGGCGCGGCCATGGCCGTAGCCTTAGGTCAACTTTTGCACCAAGACCCAAGAGCTTGGATGCAATACCGATTCGACAACTGTAGCCTCACAGAGATTCGCTTGGGCGATAACCCAAGCCTTGAGAAATTTAACGACTGTTCACACCAGTCGCTGTTCGGTTAAAGTCTAGCGCAACCAAATTACCCACAAAAAGTAACCTGGAGAGAACCATGGGCGAATATTCAATCGTAGAGAAAGCCAACCACATAATGACCGTGAGGATTAATCGTCCTGACAGACTCAATGCACTGCACCCCCTAGCCAATGCAGAGCTTGGACAGGTTTTTGATGACTTTGCTGCTGACGACGACCTTTGGGTTGCAATCATTACCGGTGAAGGCCGGGGCTTCAGCGCTGGCAACGACTTACGCTATCAAGCAGAAGGCGGCGAGCGCGTACCTACACCACGCGGCTTTGGCGGCCTCACCTCACGCTTTGACATGACAAAGCCCGTTATCGCGGCAGTCAACGGTGTTGCAATGGGCGGCGGTTTTGAAATCGCCCTAGCCTGCGATCTAATCATTGCCTCAGAGAATGCCAAGTTTGCGCTTCCCGAGCCCAAGGTTGGTCTTGCGGCACTGGCCGGTGGCCTAAACCGCCTGCCCAGACAAATTGGACCCAAGCGGGCGCTGGGTATGATTCTAACCGGTCGCCATGTGAGTCCTGAAGAAGGACAGCAATTGGGCTTTGTTAACGAGGTTGTACCTCACGACGACCTTATGGATGCGGCCCAGCGTTGGGCGAAGATGATTTGCGAATGTGCGCCACTGTCTATCCGCGCGAGCAAGGACGTTGTTTACAAGAGCTTAGACAGCGCTTCGTTACAAGACGCCATGGAAGGCAAATACGATTCGGTGATGGCAATGGTCGGCAGCCAAGACTTTATCGAAGGGCCAAAAGCTTTTTCGGAGAAGCGCGCGCCTAACTGGCAAGGTAAGTAGTCTAAAGAGGCTAAGTTTGCTCCAGGGCGAGGTCTTAGATTTAGGGCTTAGATTTAGGGCTTTAATTTTAGACCTAGAAGCAAAAAAGACTTAGCCCATCGCCAGAATAAACCTTAACATTAGCGCCAACCGCCTCATTAAGCGGTCGGCCCTATCCCAAAACGTTAGCTAATTAGCTAAACAGAACGTTAGACAGAACGTTAGACAGAAGAAAGGTACCACCATGTTGAAAGTCTCCCACAAACAATTAATAGACAATGCCTTGGCAGAAGTCGAAACACTGGAAATCGAAGACGCCGAAAACTTTCTTGAAGACGACGACGCCCTGTTTGTCGACCTTCGAGACCCCAGAGAATTAGAACGAGAAGGCAAAATACCCAACGCACTCCATGCACCCAGAGGCATGCTGGAATTTTGGGTAGACCCAACGTCGCCCTATCACAAGGAAGCATTTGCTTCTGGCAAACGCATCATTTTTTATTGCCAAAGTGGTTGGCGTTCGGCCCTGGCCACCAAGGCGGTACAAGACATGGGGCTAGAGCGTGTATGCCACATTGGCGATGGTTACCGAGGCTGGAAAGACAGCGGCGCAGCCACCGAAGATGTCGAACGTCGCTAAAGCGCTACCGTTTGCTAGTAATTTCACCTCCACTCCCATTAGGCGGGCATAATTAAAAAATGATTCCAATCATCCACCTACTCGCCTTTTGCGGCGGCTTCATCATCATGTCCTTCGAGCTATTAGGCGGGCGCATACTGGCACCCTATTTCGGCAGCGGCGTCTACGTGTGGGGCAGCATCATCACCATCTTCATGCTGTCGCTGGCTATCGGCTACCTGTTAGGTGGCCGTTTGTCAGTTAAAAACCCTTCGCCAAGAAAATTCGCTGGCATCTTTGCCGTTAGCGCAATCTTTCTCTATCCAATGATTTTGTATGCCCAGCCCGTCATGGAGTTCATCTTTCTACAGATAGAAGACCCTCGTTATGGCTCGCTCACGGCGGCCGCTTTTCTATTCATGGTGCCAACCATCATTTTGGGCATGATCTCTCCCTACTCCGTGCGACTACTGGTAGACAACGTGGAAGAGAGCGGCAAAGTTGCCGGCGCCCTCTACTTCACGTCCACCCTTGGCAGCGCGATAGGCACACTGGTCACTTCCTTTTATTTAGTGCTTTGGTTCGAGGTAGACACAATCATCACAATACTCACACTAATACTGCTCAGCATTGGTCTTATTGCTTGGTTCTTTGCGCCCGGCCAGTTAGGCGCAAGCAAAAATTCTGCAACGAACCCTTCGCTAGGCGCATAGGATTTTCACCGCTGTTACCGCCAGTCTTCCTTACCAAGAGAAACACCAT
>Ga0075468_10000078_pt1 | contig 29058 bp, 32 predicted proteins | sample DEB08_DNA_12_FD_77578 | JGI IMG/M metagenome (GOLD analysis project Ga0075468, IMG submission 77578) | Aqueous microbial communities from the Delaware River and Bay under freshwater to marine salinity gradient to study organic matter... | ecosystem: Environmental > Aquatic > Marine > Coastal ...
GGTAAAATCCCAAGATACCTAGGAGCATAAATGAATCGTACATTAACATATCACCTTAAAGATTTAAAAGATACAGTCCCTAAACAAAATGAAGATATCATTAAAGCTATTGATTTACTTTTATTTTATCTTAATATGCGTACTGCTGTAGAAGATTACCCTGATTCAGGATTTACTGACAGTTTTAGTTCTTTAGAAACAAGCAAACTTAAATGAGTAGTAAGGATTCTAAAAGAATACCTAAATATCTGGGAGGTACTCCTACAGAGGGTAAAAGTTTCAAAGAATATATCAAAAATGTTATGAAAAAAGTAAGGAACTATTTTAAATGGAAGTAACACTGATAGATCATATGGGTTCAGACCTGACAGTGGTAAACGCTGCCAGAGTTTCCTTCTCCAAAGAATCTGAATGGGAGAGCGTTACTCCTGCTGGACCTGTTAGTAACTTACTAAAAGAATCAGATGAGAAGCTGATTAAGTATCTTGCCAAGCACAATCATTGGACTCCTTTTGGTCACTGCTCTGTGTCTTTCAGAATCAAAGCACCTATCTTTGTGGCTAGACAACTGGGCAAACATCAGGTGGGTCTAGTCTGGAATGAGGTGAGTAGAAGATACGTAGATAGTCAACCTGAGTTCTACTACCCTGAGTACTGGAGAGGTAGACCCACTGACAAGAAGCAGGGAAGTTCTGAAGAAGAGATTGATATTAATCCCTCTTCAGGTACAGGTCCATCTCTTCTGAGCGACTATGAACAAGCCATAAGGAGATGTATGTGGACCTACGATGAACTACTTAGAAAAGGAGTAGCACCTGAGATGGCACGTATGGTACTACCTCAGAGCATGTTTACTGAGTGGTACTGGACAGGCAGCCTTATGGCCTTCATCAGGGTGTGTTCTCTTAGGATTAAGGAAGATGCACAAGAGGAAACCAAAGACATTGCATCTATGATAGATGTAGAGTGTTCACATCTTTTCCCTGTATCTTGGGAACAACTAATGAAACTCTCGTAGCTCAATGGATAGAGCAACAGACTTCTAATCTGTAGGTTGCAGGTTCGAGTCCTGCCGAGAGTGCCAAATAAACAGTTGACTTATAAAAGTAACTGTGCTATAATTCGTGTACTCAAATAAAGAATGCTTTAAGGTTCTTTATAATCTTGCTCATAAGGAGAAAAAATATGATTACAACTACACCTAATCTACCTTCCCATGTATGGAATGATTTCTTTGAATACTCTGTAGGATATGATCAACTTCTTCGTAAAATAATGACTAGTCATAAATACAGAAGTCAGAACAATTCATACCCTCCTTTTAATGTTTCAAAAAAAGACAGTACAAGTTATGAAATTTCTATAGCTCTTGCTGGATTTACTTCAAAAGACATTGAGGTAACTCAAAAAGATACTATCTTAACAATTAGAGGCGAGGCAAAAGAAGAAGATACTACAGAATACTTGGTAAAAAATATAGCTTCTCGCGTATTTACAAAAACTTTTGCATTAAATGAACATGCTAGAGTAGATAACGTATCATTAAATAATGGTATCTTATCTATCATTATTAAGATAGAAGTTCCAGAAGAACAACAACCTAAAACATTTAAGATTGAGGAGTAAGTATGACACAGACATATAATATTTATGTAGGCTATGATCCTAAAGAAGAGATAGCATATGAAATTCTTAAATGGAATTTAGAACGTATTGCCAAGAACCCTGTAAATGTTTTTCCTTTGCGTAAAGATATTCTTGAAAAGATTGGAATGTATAGTCGAGAGTACACAGATATCAAAGGACAAAAGATTGATAAGATTGATGGCAAACCTTTCTCTTCTGATTTTTCTTTTAGTCGCTTTTTAGTTCCTGCCTTGAACATGTATCAAGGATGGGCCTTGTATATGGACTGTGACATGTATCCAAGGAGTGATATCTGTGAATTGTTTGAAGAATACAACGATCCTTTTCATCCTATTTATTGTGTTAAGCATGAGTACACACCTGAAAATAATACGAAGATGGATAATCAGAAACAGGAACAGTATTATAGAAAGAATTGGTCAAGCCTCATGCTGTTCAATTGCTCGCATCCTCAAAATCAAATGCTTACTCCATATGTAGTCAACACTCAGACAGGTCAGTACCTTCATAAGTTTGGATGGTTGCCTGATAAGCCAGCAGATATTGGTTCTATTAAGGAAGAATGGAACTGGCTTGATGGTCACTCACCTGAAGAGATCGAGGCTAAGAATGTTCACTTCACTACTGGCGGTCCTTGGTTTTATAACTGGAAATGTAAACGAGAAATGGATGGTAAGTATGCAGCAGAGTGGAACAACGATGCAATTTACCTCCAAACAATTGGTGTACTTAAAGATGAAGTACATAAATATTTTTTATAAGGAATAATAACACAGATGACTAATGTTAATTTTGTAACTTCTTTTAATGAAAATTTATTTGTAGATACTTCATATAAATTTTTAGAATCTGTCTTGTCTAAGTGGGAACCTAAGATTAAACTTAATTGTTATACCCATAACGTAGACTTAGAAAACTATGTAGTACCTGATGCAAAGAATATTACTTTCAATTCTTTACATGACATAGAAACATATGATTCTTTTCATGAGACGTTTAAAAAACACAACGGTACTGAAGGTAAGACAGTAGACTACAACTGGAAGCTAGATGCTTTACGTTGGTCACATAAAGTATTTGCCCTTACAGAATCTGCATTCAATCTAGTAGCTGCCTCTGATAATCCTGGGTGGTTGATCTGGATTGATGCAGATTCTTATACCTTGAATAGACTTACAAAAAAAGATATCTTGGCTATTCTACCTGAAGGTGCTGATGTTGTATGCCTTGAACGTACTGATCAAGAGTATCATGAAGGTGCATTCATGGCATTCAATCTTAATAGTAAGTCAACTCAAGACCTTCTAGGAGACTTACGAGGTGCTTATATTTCTGGAGAAGTATTTAACTACAGAGAATGGCATGATTCTTTTATCTTTACTAGACTACTAACCATCTATAAAGCACATGGTTTAAAAGTATCTAACCTTGGTATTAATGCTAACACAGAAAAGCTCAGTGCCTTTGAACAGTCTCCTCTTGCCTCGATGTTCCTACATTTTAAAGGAGCAGATGCTACTTCTCTGAAGAACTTGAGAGATGAGAATGGAGAGAGGTTTGTATCCTTGTCAGAAGATACAACGCATGACATTCTTCCCAGTAGATATACCCTGTTGTCAGATATTATGAAGCATTATAAATCTGAAGGAACTATCATAGAGACAGGCACCTGGAATGGTGGTCGTGCCATTCAAATGGCTATGACTATGTTTGAGAATACTGACAAGGTACACTACATTGGTTACGATTTGTTTGAAGAAGCTACTGCTCAAACAGATGAAGAAGAGTTTAATGTAAAAGCTCATAACAAAATGAGTGCTGTTGATAAAAGACTTACTGATTTTAGCAACATCATGTTGAAAAGAAAATCAAAGTACTTTACCTTTGAACTTATCAAGGGTAACACCAGAGATACACTAAAGAAAAGCGATGCTGACTTTGTTCTTCTAGGAGGTGGTAATAGTTTTGAGACAGTAAACAATGAGTATGAAAAACTTAAACACAATAAAGTAATTGTTCTTGATAATTTTTATATGACAGATAGCTCTGAGAGAAACGTAGTTGAGAAGTATCAGGGTGTAAACAAAGTCTTTGAATCTATTAAAGAGAATAAAAAAGAAAATAAGGAGGAAGACGAAGAAGGTTGGACATCCTTTGACGATACAGATACAGGAGTAAGAAAACTTATTCTTCCTTCATCTGATGATGTAAGAGGTGGAGGCATTGCACATATCTGTTTGATCTTGAATGATCCTGATCTGCCTGAAGTACCTAAGAAATTTAAACAAGTTCCTATTGTTGTTAATCCCAGAGACTGTGTATCAAAAGATTACATCAGAGATAACATTAAATCTAATCTTAAAATGATTGATCATAATAGATTTATGCATCGTATTAGTCCTCATAACCAAACAGCTTTAATTGTATCAGGTGGTCCTTACCTAAACATCAAAGAACTTAAAGATACTATTAAAGAAAATCCTGGATGTAAGGTTGTGTGTGTCAAGCACAGTTATAATAAACTTCTGGAGAATAATATTAAACCTTGGGCATGTGTCTTACTTGATCCTCGTCCCATTACAGGCATCAGTACTCATGGCGTTACACGTAAAGATTTATTCAAGAAAGTTGATCCTTCTACTAAATTCTTTGTGGCATCCATGACTGATCCTTCAGTGACAGAACATCTGATTAAAAAGAAAGCTGACATATATGGATGGCACGCCTTTACTGAATCTTTAAGAGAAGAAGATGAGCGTGGCGTACAGATTGTAAACAATCAAGTGCATCTGGTTGATGAGCTAGGTATTCCTCAAGGATCAACTTTAATTACAGGTGGTACATGTGCAGCAATGAGAGCTATTGGTATCATGAACACAATGGGTTTCAGAGAGATGCATCTGTTTGGTTTTGACTGCTCTATGGAAGAGCCTACTGAAAAACAAATGGAAGAAACTACAGGGGCTGAAGATGAAGAGCCTAAAGCTAAGTATATGAAAGTCACTGTGAATGACAAAGACTTCTGGACTACAGGAGAACTCTTGGCAATGGCACAAGACTGTGAGCGTACATTCAGAGATGCTAACTCAGCAATTAATTTTACTTATCATGGTGAAGAAACAATGGTAGCAGAGCTATGGAAAATTATTGAATCAGAAAGACCTCTGCCTAATTTCAAGGAGGTGTTTGATGACTAAATTATCTAGAAAAAATCCATCAGAAAGATATGAAGAACTGGTTGAGAAGTATAAAGAAATACATGCACAAGGACCAGGATATTTTAATGGTAAAAGTTTGTTAAAGTATGTACCTCAAGTACATCAGAAACTTATTGCACATGAATGTAAAACACTACTAGACTATGGTGCAGGTAAAGGACTTCTCTATACAGATCAGTGTGCCACTGTACAACCCTTGTTGTCAGGTGGTAAGGTAATGACCAGACCTTTACAAGAACTATGGAATCTTACTAGCCATCGTTGTTATGATCCTGCTTATGAAGAACACTCTACGAAACCAAAGGGAAAGTTTGATGCTGTTATTTCTATTGATGTTCTTGAGCATGTAAATGAGGATGATCTTGAATGGGTATTGAATGAAATCTTTTCTTACTCAAAGAAGATGGTCTTTCTTAATATAGCTTGTTTCAAAGCTGCTAAACATTTTAAAGATGGTGAGAACGTACACATAAGTGTATTCAATCCTGAGTGGTGGTATGTCCTGGTATCTGATATCATGAAAAGTTATCCTGATATTACTACTTATTTATTGTGTGAGAAGGTAGGACACCTATCAGACTATGTAATCAGAGGAGGAGAGTAACATGCTAGGAATTGCAGAAAGTGTTATTGGAGTAGCAGGTAAAGTCCTTGATAAATTTGTAGAGGATAAAGATTTAAAAACTAAACTTGATGCAGAGCTTCGATCACAGTTAATTAATCTAGATACCCTTCAAGCACAGACAAATATAGAACAAGCCAAACATGATTCTATTTTCGTAGCTGGGGCAAGACCAGCTATCATGTGGATATGTGCCTTTGCTTTGGCTTGGCAGTACATTTTAGCACCTATGGGAGCATGGGCATTAGCTGTTTGGTATCCTGTTGTAACACTCCCAGAGCTAGGCACTGAAGAACTTACAGGTCTTGTCATGGCATTATTAGGATTGGGGGCAGCTAGGTCATACGAAAAAGCCAAGGGCGTGGCAAGGAACAGCATGAATAGATAGGGGTCTTTATTATGAAAGAAGGAAAAGTATGGGGAACAACAGAGAACATTTATTCTAATAGTTCTTTTGAGTTCCATCGTATCGAGTTTAAAAAAGATAGTGAATGTAGTAAACATAAACACCAGTATAAATGGAATGGATTCTATGTATCTCAAGGAACATTGTTGATAAGAGTATGGAAAAATTCTTATGATCTAGTGGATCAAACAATTCTTAAAGCAGGAGACTTCACCAAAGTTAAACCTGGAGAGTACCATCAATTCAAAGGTCTTGACGATGGAGTAGCCTTTGAGTTATACTGGGCTGAATTTAATCATGATGATATTGAAAGGGAATCAATTGGAAAAGGACCAAGAGGCTACATTGAAGAAGACAACTCCTCTACATACGAAGGATTGGTACATAAAGTGGGCAGCTTCACTGATCCTATTAGTTGGAATGCTCCTGACAAGCAATAATGTTTTTCCTATAAATCTATTCTTTCATGTAGTAGGTTTATCAGGATGGTTGATTGTAGCCATGATGTGGAATGACAGAGCTTTAATTATTATTAACTCTGTGTCTATTGCTATCTTAACAAATGGATTGATACATTACTATGCCTCTTAATGCTAAACAAGAAAAGTTTGCACAAGCCTATGTGTTACATAGGAATGCAACAGAAGCTGCCAAGGCAGCAGGATATTCTGATAGGTCTGCCAATAATCAAGGTTATCGACTCCTTCAAATGGATGAGGTTACTGAGAGAATTGCAGACCTAGAGAATGAACTAGTCACTGACATTGATGTAGTAGATGAGCTTGAATCTCAATACACATTTGCTGCTACTAATGGACATACTAACAGTGCTATCAAGGCTCTTGAGTTATTGTCTAGAGTCAGAGGTGCCAAGTCAGATAGAACTACGCATCTATCTACAGAGACAATAGAGAATGAGATCGTAGGTTACATGGAAGCTTTGGGTAAAGATAAGATAGATGATCTAATCAAGAAGTGTAAGTTTTAAACTTCTTATCATACTCGTCTTGCATACTACCTGTATCTATATCTTTAGCATACTTCCAATCTTCAGGCGCTCTTACTGCCTTGCCTCGTAGAGTTCTAAAGTTGTCTGCTGTGTAAGAGAAGTTATTCTTAGTCTCAAACGTATATGTTATTTGAGATGCAAGATCACCTTTAGCAGCTTCAACACGATAGATATCTATAGGTTCTCCATCTGCTCCCATGACTGTATCACCCTCTTGTAACCACATTACTAGAGCAGCAGTTCCATCACCCTTAACAATCCATTCTCTACCTGTAACCATTGTATCATTTAGATGCCAAATATTTCTACTTCTATTTACACTTAGAGAGATGATAGGTTTAGCCTCTAGTTCTGTAGTCCACTTCCTTGTTTTCTTATCTTCAGGGAATGACATAACAACATCACCTATTTTTAAATCTTCAATGTTTTGATAAGTGCAGTCACCCATCAATACTTTTGTACCTGCAACCCAACAAGCATCAGCATCCCCATCACCAGGATCATCAGCATCACCCTCTCCTGGACCTCCAGAACCTTCTGGTCCTCCCATTCCTCCTTCATCTCCAAATCCACCAAACCCAGGACTACCTGGAATGCCTCCTGAAAGATCAACAGGACTTTTACCAAAACCATCGAAGTCATCAAAACCTGGACCTGTAATACCAGGCATACCCTCTATTCCTATACCTAACCCACTTGTAGCAGCATCTACACCAGTACCAGGAGCAGACCCTGCTCCAGGACCTTCACCAGAGGGTCCTTCTTCCGCAAAGAAGGCATCATATACAAATTTTACAAGCATAATAGGAAGAGCAAGTATAGGAAATGATGTTGCTAAAAATCCTAAACCTATATTTGTAATCGCTTTAGGGGCATTAAATGGCTTGCCCTCAAGCTTGTCTCTGAGTGCGTCAACTAGACCACCAACAATAGGAACAGCTGCGCGTGGTGCAGCACGCGAGACAGCGGTTTTAGCAAGATCAAAGGCTACATCTTTTCCTACTTCTTTTGCAAAATTTACTGGGTTCTCAAAAACTTCGTCAACTTTTGCTCCTATTCTATCTCCAAAGTTGCTAAATTTTCCTGATATATCTTCTCCTATATTTTCTAAACCTTCTGTTATTGTATCAAAACTAACTTCAGGCGCACCTTGAAATGCATCATCTGCTTCATCACTCACAGGAATTAAAGAAGAAATACCTTGAGGCAGACCTGGAGCTAACTGTTGAGGATTTGCTATCTGTCCTATATTAGTTGTAGTTTGAGCAATAGGTCCACCAGAAATACGTCTACCAAAAATATCAAAGTTTAATTTGTTATCAGCTATCTGACCTATATCTAACTCTTGATTAGGCACACCACCTTCCTGCCTACGAATAGGAATAAAACCAGATAATCCAGATTGATTAATTGGCTGAGTAAACATTACTTATAGCTCCACACCCAAGGACGAGGGTGCGTATCAGATGACATATCATCTAGGTGTATGAACCTACGCTCATGTGCGCCTCTCTGAGAGACTCCTATGCCTGTCATACCATGCTTTATAGCCAAGTATATAATATCATAGGCTACCTCTCCCATTGCTGCCACATCTACAGCTTTACCATACACATGAGGAGAGTCTTTAACACCTCCTATGGCACTGTTATGTGCAGGATGTCGATAGCCTGATGTTATGATCATGGGTCTACCTAAATCTTCTCGTATCTTAATTAACTTTTCTAGGAAACCATCATCTATCTGACATTCATCAGTGCCTTTACATTTAAGTTCATCTATAGAAAAGTATTCATTCTCTATCATCTTTAACTCCTGTATCTGGATGGCTTCCATTATGCATGTGAGATAATTTATCTGTATCTTTTTGAAGCTGTTCTATTTCTGTCTTCATTCTTTCCAAGCTACGATGTAACTGTTCTCTATTTTCAGGGGATAGTATAGAAGTCAATACTCCTATCTTATTTTCTGATACTTGTGTACTAATATTGTTCCTCTCTAGGTTATCAAAGAGTTCACTAATATTCTTTTGCATTGCCTTAGAATCTTCTTCAAGCTCAATACACTTCTGTCTTGTAACAACAAAGCTTGTTATAACACTGATCAACATACCTCCCAGTGTTATCAGTAGTCTAGCATCTAGCTCCATTTATCTACCGCCAGTATTACTTATATCAATAGTGAGTAAAGGAGTATTTACTTGGTTAGCATACCTAGCTTCTATCTCTTTTATTAAAGCTTCTCCTTGACCTTTAGGTAGCTCACGTTTAATTTTTTTCAATTTATTTTTAATTGTAAAGGGAGTAAATATACCTCTTTCATTAGTACCTCTATCTGCAATACCTTTAAGTAAGTTATCATCAATTTTTTCAGTACCTTCTCTTGATAATAACTTATATAAATCCTTATCTGACATTGAATGTTCAGTAACATTACCCTTTTTATCTTTTTTTCTGTAGGATAAACTTTTCATATCATCGTATAAACTAGTAAGTTTTGCCTGTTCATCTCTAGATTTAACCACAAGATCATCTAATTTTTCAAAAAGTTTATTTTTTAATTCTACAGTTATTTGTGGATATTGTTGTAATTTAGATATCTCTCTATTAAATACATTCTCATAAGTTTTAATTTTAGAATTTATTTTATAAGCATTGTAACGTAAATTTTTTCCTAGATCAACAGTGACTTGTCTAGTACCATAAAGTCTAGCTAGTTTATCCTCTAATTTTTTAGGATATCCTGTTGGTCCTACATCTGTTTTTCCCACTAAGTCTACAATCTCTCTAATATCTTTAATAGTTCTTGGCTCTAAAGGTGCTGCTGCTTTACCTAGTCTAGTTACTAATTCTCCTACACCTCCTTCACCAATAGGTTGTCCATATTCATCCTCACCTGTTACAGCTTCTGTAATAGATTGGACCATAAGGCTTGGTCCTACTACAGGAGCAAGTAATGCTAAATTATCCATTAAATATTTATCAAAAGGAATATGATTTACATCTTCCTCTCCAGGACTTGATGCATATGCTGCTGTAATTTTATATATTTTTCTAATAACATCATAAGGATCAGAAAAACTTTGATTAATATATGTGTAACCAATATCTCCTCTTTCATCCATCATTAAAGGAGTTTGGTATTCTTTTAATGTAGTACCGTTTTCCCAACGAGGCCCAAGAGAAGATAATATTTTATCTGATTTTGGATCAATACCCATATCAGCATTTTGATAAGTAAAATATTCTTCTGCTCCATAAGCAACAGCACCCATCGAAGCTACACGCCTTGTTCCTATGCGTGTCAACATAGCTCCCTGTTTTATTAATTCTTTATCTCCAGAAGCAATTCCTCTAGCTGTTAGTGCTGAACCCTTTTTTAAATCCTTCATGCCTACCTTGGCTATGTTTTTTGCTGTTCTAATTGACTCAACAAAGAAAGCAGGGAAGGCTCCAAGAGGCGCTCCTTTAAGAGCTTTAATAGCTCTAGGTAAATTAGAATAACTAGGTAATGTATTCTTTACTACTTCAGCAGCATACTGTTCAATCTGTTCTGTAGGCATATCAGGAAATGCTTTTGCATATTGATCTAATTCTTTGTAATAAGATAATAATTTAAAAGCAGCATCTTCTCCACGATAGACATTACTTAAAGGATCAATTACTTTTTCTCTTACCTTGCTTAAAACTGGTCCTTTAAAAGTAGAATCAAATCCTTTTGTAAGCATTTCTGCTGTAACACTGTTATCAATTAATCCTAACCTATACATTTTACTTAACTCATCTACATTTATATCTTGGTCTTTAAAGGTAACTCCTTTTGTAGTACGACCATATAAGTTTTGAAGTTTAGGTACAGCTTGAACCACATCTTTAACATTTTTTGCTTTAGTAAATAAAGCATCTAAGTTACCATTAGCTGCCATCATAATCATATTACCTTTAACATTGATTAGATGCGTAGCTTCTGACAATACAGTTTGTGATAATGAAGCAGCAGAACCAAGACCTGCTAATGATTTAGTAATTACATTATCAGGATAAGCAACCTCTAGTCCTTTATCAAACATTTCTTTAAAATCTTGTGTCACAAAGACATCAGCTAATGGATTTTTACCTAGAGCTTGTTCCACATATGGAGAAGCTGATCCTTCCAGTGGTTTAGTAAATTTTCCTGATGCTCCTTTTGCTACATTATATATATCAGAAGAATATCCAGAGTCATCTGCTATTTTTTTAATGTCGTTTATAAAATTTACTTCAGATATTAAGTCTGTCTGTTTTTTAAGAGTGGCTGAAACCCTTTGTAGAGGATCGTCTACTTGTCTGAGAACTCGACGCAATTCAGAAGGTATTAACTCTCTTGTATTTAAAACCTTATCTGTTCCTGGTCGAGATGATTTAAGTGATTTTTGTCCTGATAAAAAATCAAATAATTCTACATCTCCTTTAGTGATAGATTCTACAAATTGATTCATTAATCCATCTACATCAGCACCTTCTTTAGGGTTTAATTCTAATTGACGTTTGAAAAAATTTCTAGCTCCATCTAAAGCTTCAACTAATTCTAAGTCATCTACATCTTTACCTTGCATAGCCTTTTTAAGCTTCTTCATATAAGCAGGATTAACAAATGCTTCATATTCAGTATTCATATAGATACCATTCTTAGCATCAATAGTAGCGTTAATTTTTTTATTAAAACCTAGCTTAGATAATTCATTACTATAAGAATCAATAGACCTTCTCATTTCTAAAACAGTATCTCTTAACTCTTCAGGTAAAGAATCTAAAGCTTCTTTTTGATTAGCTCTTGCAGCATCATTTAATTGAGAATAATAACCTTCTAGTATTTCTCTGTCCTTATCTGTTCTTTTAGAAATAGGTTTTTCAAAAGCAGTCTTAATTTTTTTAGACATACCTTCACCAATAGAAAGTTCTTTACCTAATGCATTGTTTAGAGTTGTAATTTGTTCAGGATTTAAATCTTTATATTTAATACCAAAAGCTTGTTCAATTGCTCTCTGTAATTTTTTAGATTTATTTCTAATAACAACAGCATCTGCTCCTGCTTGATCTGACTTTTTATTAAAAGCTCTAAATGTCTTCTCATCAAATCCTTGCCTAGAAGTTAAATTTCTAGAAAGCCAGTTAGTTTTAGCACTCCCTTTATTAGAATCTGTAAGTAAACTTATAGGTTGATTAACCTTAACCTCTTGTACAAATTCTCCATTATCATTTACAATATTAACCTCTTTAATTTTATCATCAACAGGTACATCTTTAGATTTTAGTATTCCATCTTTAATAGCTTTAGTTTTCTGTATGCCTATACTTGCGCCTCTGATAATTGAACTTAAACTTCCTACTATAACACCTTCCTGTATAAGACGTTTAAAATATTCTGTGGCTCTAGGGTCTGTAGGATTAACGACCAATGCATTTAAATATTCTTTACTTTCAGGAAACGATTCTGTGATAGAATTTACAAGAGATTCGTCAGCATCAGTCATAAGTATAGCAGCAGTACCAAAAGAAAAAACATCTTCTCCTATATCTTTTACCATAGATTTAGGAATAGATTTTCCTGTCACTTTACTAATAGTGCTTTTAGCTATATCTTTAATTAATTTTCCACCTAACAAGACAGCGCCAGTTTCGCCTATATCTTTTTCTATCCCACCTACTTGAGGAGGATCAGCTAAAGGTGCTGCTGCTCTAGCCAACTTTTCAGCTACACTATAAATAGACTCACCCTTCTCACCTATTTCAATAGATTTAAAATAATTTGCTAACTCTTCTTGAGTTTCATCAGGAAGTAAATCAACAGCAATACCTGTTAGTTCTCCAATAGATTTAAATATACCAGCTTTAACAGCAGATGGTATGTTAGGTAAACTAGAACCTTGAGTTTCTTTTCTTACTTCTGTAGGTATACGAACATTTATACCACCTTTACCAAAAGCTCCTATCTCTTGATCTTTACGTTTTAAAAGTAAATTAGTTTTATCTTGACCTACTAACTCTAGCTCACCTGTTTTTATTTTTTCTAAAGCATCTTCATAAGATTGAATTTCTTTAGAATATAACTTATGCTCTCTTAAAAAAGATTCAGTAGCTACGTTAGGATTAAGTTTACCTAACACATCAGACACAGTTTTAGCGTTTACTTCTAAATTGTCTTTAGCAATAGTATCAAAGACTTTTATATTTAAGTCTTGAAAAAATTCTGTGTCGTAATTTAAAGTATCCATTATTTTAAATACCTATATTTAATGTTATCTACGAGTTTACTCTGGTATTCTTTTTGTCTTTATCTTTGTTTCAGCAACTGGTGCTGGATTTACCTTCTTAGTAGTACCATCACCAAGTTCAGGTTTTTCCTTCTTAGGATCAGGAGGAGGAAATCTTCCAACTGCTATAGCAAGTGCTGCTGATTGATCACCACCAGTTTGGCTTAAAGCTGTAGCATAATCTCTAAGAGCCTCTGCCATTACTTTTTGAGCAGATTGTAATACACTTGAATCTAATGGTGCTTTACCAGTTGTTGATACTAACTGCCCATCTTTAAACATAGCACCTACTCCTTTTGATTGTAATGCTTGATTGGTAATAGCATTAACATTAGCAGGATTAGTTTTAAATAGAGCAAGTCTTTTAAGTTCATTAGCAGTTATAGACGTTTTATTTTTTAAAGCATTAATAGCATTAGTAGCTAACTTATCAAGAATAGCTATGTCTTGATCTGTATCTTTTTCTCCTCGCGCTAACATTCTTTCCATTGCTGCAATCTCTGCATCTTCACCAGCAGTTTGTAAAGCTTCTTGTCTAAGAGCAGCTTCAGATGCAAACTTCTCATCAGTTGCCATACGTTCTGCTGCAATCTTTTGAGCTTCCTCCCCTATAGTACCTAACTGCGCTCCCTCTGGATTACCTCTACCTGCTGCACTTAACATTCTAAACAAAGCAGTAGTATTAAATCCTACACCAAAAGGATCACGTCTTTTACCTTCACGATCTAATCTTGCTTGAGCAGCAGCTTCAGCACGTTTAGCTCTATCTGTCAATTGTTTTTGTTGTAGTGCTGCAATTGCTTTAGCTTCTGCTTCTCGCTTTGCTCTGCCTTCAGGTAAATTTTCATACATTCCTTTTAAAGAGGCATTTCTTCTTGTTAAAGGATTATTAATATTTATTGGGTCAAATCCTAGTTCTCGTAATTCTCCAGCAGTAGGTTCAGGCGCTCTACCCTGTTGCCTACGAATAAGAGGAACAAGCCCACCTTCTCTACGAGAAACAACACCACCATGTTGCCTCGCAGTCTTTCCACCTAGCTGACCAAATAGATTACCCACTCCTGTTCCTATAGCACCTACATTAGTAGCTAAGTTTTGGAATGGAGAAGGTCCAAAGGTAGTAGGATTCTGCCTGACTTCTTGTTTTAACTGAGGAAAGCCAAATGCTGCTCCTTGCATTCTGTCAAGAACCTGTTCAGGAAATGCTTGTTCTTCCAGAAACTCTTTGTATAGTTCATCAAGTGCAGATTGCGTTTGTTGTTGTTGTACAGCACCTACTTTTTCTAGACCCTGTAGTTCTCTAGTCTGTTGACCTAGTTGAGCAGGAGATAGTCCCATCAAGGCTGTAGCCTCTCCACGTTCTCTAGCCTTCTGTTGTTCAAAAGCTTTTAATCCTGTGTTGTAAGCTGACTGCAATCCCTTGGCTTGAATATCTCCCAGAAATTGTTGCTGACCTCTCATAGCTTCTGCTTCTAAGATAGCTCCTCTACTACCACCAAACGATCCTGCTTGTATCTGAGCAGCTTGTACTTTAGGAAGAACTTCTTGCTCAAACTTTTGCTGTGCCTCTCTTTTCTCTATGTCTATAACAGCTTGTTGGAAAGGAGACATAAATCTTTCAGCAACATCACCTGTAAATTCTTCACCTTGTCCACGTATTAAAGCTTCAGCATCTTGAAAGCGAGTACCAGAAAGTCCTGGTCCTGTTCTTTCTATAGTGCGTTCTCCAGTGACAGGATCAATTGTAGTTTCAAATCCAGCAAGACTCGTAAGACCACTTTGAGCAGCAAGTTGTTCAGGAGTAAACTCTGCAATAGTTTGTCCTGTATAAGCCTTGTACCCACCTGGGTCTATGGGTTGACCTGCATCGTCAAGAACTAATTCTCCCTCTTCATCTCTTAGACCCTCTGAGCGTAGTGAAGCTAAAGCAGATTCACGCTCAAGGTAATCTTTCATGAATGGAGCAATCTCGTCTGCCAGAGATTGTTGAGTAATAGTTACTCCACCTGGACGAGCCTGTGGTTGGAAAAACCCTGTACCTAATGTTGATGCCATCTTTTAGTTCCTTATCCTAAACTAGTTAAGCCTGATTGTAAAGCTTTAGTTCCATTAATTTCGTTAGGTTGTTTCTTTGTACCATAGGCTCTTTGACGAATACTTTTAATAGTCTGATCCATAATCTTTGCGCCTTCATCTGGATTGCCATTGCCCAGTGCTGCCATAGTATATGCATCCACTACATATTCTTTAGGACTTACAGCCAAGGTTGCAACCTGTTCACCATCAGATACAATAGGCATTTGTACATTGTCTTCCATGCCATGACCATCACCACCTATCATTCCTGAAAATTCACCACCTCTGGCTCTGTTGACAAGACCACCTTGTTTTGCTTGTCTATCAGGAAATAGTAAAGATAGAATAAAATCTTCATTATCTTCATCTGGATCAATAATAGGAATTTCTTTTCTTCTATTATCCAAAGCTACTTGATTTACAAAATTTCTATCTGGTAGAATACCTCCTGAACTCCACTGAGAACTAAAATCAGGATGACCAAAATTGGCAAAAGGAAAATCACGATAGTCTGCTTCATAGTCATCATAAAGACCTGCTCCTCTTTCTCCTCCCTGATCATAACTAAAAATAATTGGACCTCCAGTATTATCTCTTTGTTCTAATACAGTAATTCTTCCCTGTCTTAAAGACTGTGGGTCTAAAGCACCTATACCACCATGAGCATCTAACCATTTTTTATAAGCAGTAAATGCAGGGTCTGGTTGACCACCTTTATTTAAACTAACAAGCCCACCTTGCTTTGCTGTCTGAGTACTGGGAAGATAACTGACTCCTCCTACCAAATCTTGAGCAGTAATTTCTTTACCTCTATGAATTGTTTTACCTTTTGTCCTTAACTCAAGAAGTTGTTTTTGACTGAGTTCTCTTCTATCTACATTAGCCGCACGTACTGTTGCTCTTCTATTTAAATCAGGTATAAACTTAGAAGGTCTTCCTAAACCACCTTGTCCTTGATTAGGATCAGTAGGAATAGCACTCTGTCTCTCTGCCTCAGACATAACAGCAGAACCTATAGGAACAAGACTACGTTGAAGCAATCCTTTTCTAGAGAACTCAAGCGCCCCTTGTGGACCAGTTGGTTTGAATACTCCACTGTATCTACCTACTCTAGATAGAAAATCATCTTTATCATCTTTTATCCTTGCCCTTCTTCTCTCGCGTACACCTTCAATCTGACGATCTCCTTCTACCTTTTCAGCAGCGGTAATAGCATTTTTTTCAAATTTTCGTTTTAATTCTTCTTCTTCCTTATCTACATCAAAACCATAAAAATCACGCTCCTCTTTAGGTCTAGTAGCATAATCTCCTAATGCTCCTGCTGCAAAATCAAAACCAAAGCTTCCTATATTTGGTCCTTGTCCTTCATCAAAATATTCACTGAATCCATAATCTAATGCTGCATTAGTTGCTGCACCAGTAAGTCCTCTACCAAGAGAAGAATCAAAGAAATCTCCTACAGGTGAAGTACCATCACTACTTGTAAAACTATCTGCTACAGCACCTATACCAGCACCAACAACATCTCCTACCACAGCCTTACCTATGTTTATTCCCAAGTCTTTTAGAAATCCTCCAAAACCTGCATTTACTTGAGGCATATCTAATTCTTCATTAAATTTATCAATAGTTAAAACATTAGGCATATTATATTGATTAGTGTCAATACCTACATCAAATAAATCTGGGTCTATAGAAGATAAACCCACTTGAGGACTTAACATATTTTTTATATTTTTAGTGCCTATGTTTAATTCTTTTTGTTCTTCATAAAACTTATCAAAAAAAGCAGGATTCTTTGCTAACAAAGCTTCAGCATAAAGTTCAGGTAAAGAATCTCCTCTCTTGGCTATAGGTTCTACATCCATATCTTCCTCTTCCATCATGGCAGGACCACCTCCTTGTCTAGCCATTACTGGTTTATTTGACATGTAGTTGACCATCTCCATACGATCATCCAAAGAACCTCCTTGAATCATATCGCGAAAATCCATGAACTCTTCAAAGTTTTTATTTTGCATTACCAGAGCCTTTTCCAAAAGAAGAATAGTTAGACTGTTGATTATTATTTATACTAGATACATTTTGTATTGGATTAAACTTCTGTTGAATATTATATAATTCAGGCAGCATAATCTGTCCCTGATTTAAATTACTAATCAAAGTACTATCATTAATAAATTTAAAATATTCTTTATTTGTCATTAGTTAAAGTCTTTCCATGTTGTTGATGCAGCAGTACTAACATATCCTCTAAACTTACCACTACTTGCAGAGTAAGCAATATCTCCCCCTTTAGGACGACCAATGTCTGATACTGTTACAACTGTATATATATTTGTAGAAGGCGCTCCCTCACTTACTTGATCACGTAAATCAAGTTCGCTTATTAAAGCAGCACCCCATCTCTCTACTTGATTATATACTTTTCTAGCTTCAGGTTCTTCTACATTTAATAGAAAAGGAAGATCAGGATAACGTGACATTATCTTCCCCCATCAGGTTGAAGTGCTACACGTATTGCACCCCATCTCCATTTAGCTTCAGTTGAATTGGTAGATACTTTAACACTGGCTTGTCTTCCTCTAGCTCTAAAATCTATTTTCTTTGTAGACTTACTAATTGTAAATGGTCCTTTAGTTACTGACTCTGTACTCTCAGGATATTCTTTAGTAGTAATAGAAAATTTAATATTACCATCTGTTAAATCAAAGTCAGGTATCATCTTGTTTAAAAACATTAGTTGATTACCATCCTCAATATCAAAGTCTGCTGACTCAATAAAGGATGTTAATGCTTCTCCTGAACCTGTCTGTAAATTAAAGCCTACAGGCTCATTGTCGTATAGATTACTCCCACCCACTGTAGTTCCTGTGGTGATAGTATTACCAAACACATACTGATCAGCAAAGGTAGTAAACAAGGTACTCCCTATTGTCCAGTAGTTACCCTCTGGTGAAAAAATAACATACTTATCACAATCATTATTTGTTGTATTCTTAGAAGGATATAACCAGATAATTTCATTAAACTCAGAACTAATTCCTGCGTAAATTTTATCTGCTTGATCTAAGTTTAATTCATCAAACACATGCTTTCTAACAGTGCAAGGCAAAGTTCTGACTTGTCCATCATTTATATAAAAGTTATCATGCCCCATCCAGACAGAGGCTCCATTATAATCTACTGCTGCATGAGGTGCAATCAATCCACAGTTTGATCCAAGTTGTTGAAACTTAAATACAAAAGGAGGACCAACAAAACTCATAGCCCACAAAGCATTATCTGTCCAAATGTTAATCGCCTGTCTTGACCTGACTCCACCTACAATTCTTGTGCCATCTGTTAAGAGATTATCCCCTGCATTAGAACTAACAGAGGGAGTCCAGTTATCTCTTCTATTGGTATCACACCATCTAACCAACATGGGATTATAGTTACCTGCCAAATCATTGGCACCCATGGCTACAATGTGTCTATCGTTAGGAGATACTAAAACAGAATCAACAGTAGCAGGAGAATTTGTTACTGTGGTTAGACGCATGGGAGAAGTAGAAGCATCTGTATCAAAAAAGAATATAGGTCCTTTTCTTCTATTGGCAACTATATCTTCACCATAATTATCAAGACTCCATTGCGTAATTTGTGTAACCAATCCTGATGATCCTGCTGATGCTGGTTGGTTCCAGGCTCTTGTTTGAGAAGCACAAACAGTTGCTTGATACTTTGCAGCACTATATCCCAGACCTTCAACAGCAGTCGATGTACCTGTAGAAATTAAATAATTCAGAGTAGCATTACCTGCTTGAGTGCTAGTAGCATCTGCTGCATCTGTTACACTAATAGTATAAACATTAGTATTTACAACAGAGTTAATAGCATAGGTATTACCTGTTAAATTAATATTACCACCAAGGTTTGTACTTGCTGAAGTAAAGTTTACAAAATTACCTACTACAGCATTGCTTGCATTATCAGATACACATACTCTAGTTGACCCTGCTGATGTACCAAAACAATTACTTAGGGTAACAGCAGAAGCTAAAGGTGTCACATCAAATAAAGTATCTCCATGAAACTCAAATAACTTTTTATCAGTTCCAAACATTGCTCGTTTTGTCTGACTATTATCAACCCATGTCAATAAGTCTCTGGCATTACCATCAAAGGTATCGTCTATCTTAGGCTCATATCCTCTAAGACATTCAGGCTTTCCATCACGAAAACGAACTCTATCTGCATTAAACCACTTTCCTTCTTCAGCATATTCAGTAGACTCTTTAAATATACCTGCTGGAAAATCAAGTTTAATTAATTTACCTGTCATGGTTTATCTCTTAAAATCATAAAGCATTACTGCATCAATTGTGGTAGCACTTCTAGCACTGTATACTAACATATCCACTGCTGCTGCTGTAGTAGTAAGAACAGGAACTGATCCACTTACAAACTTATATACTGTATTATAACCCAGAGTTCTGTTTCCTGTACTATCTTGTATTATATAGATCAAACCTGTTTGACCTGCTGTAGCATTAGAAGGAGCAGCAAGCGTTCTATTATCTGCAAGAGTCACAAGAAAATTATTCCCTGTTAAAAAGTCAACAGCAATAGAAGTTGCATCAGTCAAAGTTGTAATTGGATTTACAGCCCTTGCAGAAGTACTGATAATGAATTGACCATCGCGTATAGTCTTGGTTCCTAGAAGCGTTGTATTGACTGTCACAGAGGTTCTAAGATATCTTATATCAGCAAGAGAAGTATCAGGAACATTCGTGGCACATACACCTATGTCTGCACTAGCTGCTGTCCCTAAACTAAATCCTTTAGTATTGGTAGGAAGAACAGAAGTTGCATCACAATAAACCCATCCTATTCCTCCAAGAGGAACATCATACCCATCTCCACCAGCAGTTTTAATTTTAATGATATCGCTTGCAGTTGTATTGGCAGATACTGCATTGTTAATTAAATAATGTTTAGTATTACCTGGAATAACCAAAGAGATAGTATTATGAATTCCTCCTACTGTTCCTTTAATATGTATAATAGCAGACCTAGCTTGATCTCCTGATCCATTATTAGTAGTCAAAGTAACAGAAGTTGTAGCTCCTACATCAATAGTAGTAATACCTGCAATAGCCTGATCAGTTAAACTAATAACACCATTGTTTAATACGTCACCCCAAGAGTTAGGATTATCTCCATCCCCTTGCTTGTTTAATCGTATATTAGTTGTAAATGTACTTGCCATTATTTAAATTCCCTTATTAATTTTTGGTGTACCAGCAGCTACTATGTAACCTACCAACATCTTATCAGGTGTAGTTATTCTCATTATAGAAGTTTCTATCTTGTTATAATCTTTATATCCTGCAATTACTTTATCAACTATAAATAACTTAGGTTGTCCTATAAATCTAATACACTCTTGAGACAGTCTTTTTTTCATAACTTCACCAACATATGCTTCTCTACTCTTAGAATCTGCTAGTGCTAGGTCCATTATATCTTTCTCTTCTTTACAGATGAAAAAAGCAGCTACCTTATCTCCCTTGCTCCATACTTCTTGTGCTGCTATACAAGTGGGCAGTATTGTAAAACAGGCAATAAGAAATAGTTTGGCAAGCATCTGACTATGAACTTTCTCTAGGATTTCTAGGCCATTCGTCAAACTCTGAGGCTTTCTTACCTGCATCTTTCATTGCTTCTGTAAAGACTGTCATTGCTTCAAGACCTGCAACATCTGACTTTGCATCTATGGCAGTCTCAAGAGCAGCAGCTTTTTCTCTTAGGTCTGTACGCCACTTGGCAAGGTCTGCTGGCTTGGCAGTACCATTGTCTTGTTCTCTGATGACAATCCAATCAGTTTGCGCCAAGGTACTCTGAAGAACAGAAGATACATGGTTCTTCATTGTAGCCTTAATATCCTTTATGTCTCTAGCAGTTTGTGATCTGGTGACAACAACCTTGTCTGCCTGTACCGCAGGAGAAGACTCAGAAGAAGTGTAGAACATATTTTCTCTACCACTACCTTCATGTACATAAGGTACAATACCTAATGCTTTACGTTCTTCATCTGTCCAAGCAGACGTAAAGATAGCTTTTGAATATTGGACATTATTAATTGTCATTGCTTTAGGATTAGAAATTGTTTGTACAATTTTATTATCCACAATTCTTGCCCACATAGTTTAATTTCCTTTCTTAAAACTCGTTACTTTTCTGACACTCTATTGACCATACACAGGAGGTAGTGTACCATTACCAGAGATTTTTCCAAAACTCCAACCAACAAAAGTGAGAGTGTTGGAGTTCATGTCTGTGGAACTATTTCTAAGTTTTGCAGCACTAGATAAAAGATCAGTGGCAAAACCTGTGCTGTCACCCTCAGCAGTAAGCTGGTTAAATAATAAAGATTTCATACTAGAGTCATTAAATGGTTCACGTGCTTTATCCAAAACAATATGTTCAGTGGCATGTGTTACTGTCAGTTTTGTTGTTAAAAATTCTGGCTGTGCATTAAGAGAAATAAAAGGACCATTGGTGTTACTGTTTCCAACATATGAGAAAATATCAATCACACCCTGCGTCTCTGCTAAAACACAATAGTCGTATGTGGCGGTTGCTGCTGCTGAACCAATATCAAATGTGTTTGCTGTAATATCAGTAATTACTGTACTAGAAAATGGTAAAACATTTGTGTTTAACGCTAGTAAATTTCCTGCTGATACATCTGGGTGATAATAAAAAATATCGCTGCCAGAACGAGAAAAAAGCAAAACAATGTAGCGACTGCTACCTAAATTGTGCGTGACCGTTGTATCGCTGCCATTGCTATGTGATTGGCTTCCTGCTGCTGTTCCTGCGCTAGAAGAAATATCAAGGCTGTAGCCAACCCAATTGTCTGTTCCAGAGAAAGAACGAAGTGAACCGTAGGTCATATCTGTGTTGTTGGCTGGTAAGATGTATTCATTGCTGGCGTCGTGACTGAAACTAAATCCCCATGTTTCAGTTGCGCTTGCGCTGGCTCTACTTTTGTAAAAACGTAGATAACCGCTAAAAGATGATTCAGCAGTTTCCATGTCTGATAAAAGGGAACCTTCTTGAGCAAGTGTGACCGCAAAATGATCAACACCTTGTGAGTCTGGTGCTGTGAGGTTTGCAGAATTAGGAGCCAAAAAACCAGATGGCACAGCATACTTAAAGTTGCCATGCCCATTTTCATCAGCATTGCCACCAGCAGTTATGTTGCCAGACATGGTAGGGTTGTCACCAAAATTCATAACACCTATGTCAGATGATCTAGATGCGCCCATAATAAAAATATAATCTTGTACTGTGAGTTGGTCATCATGGTTATTAATATCTAACGTAGTGCTATCTGTTCCAGACCCATTTCTCCAAGTACCCTCTACTCCAATCCATACTTTTCCTGTGCTTGGCTCAAACGCCATTTGTTGTATGTCACCAGCCTGTGCTGTGGTAAAACCAGAAACAGAAGCACTGCCATTATCATACAGTGTACCTCTGTAAAAAAATGCTGATTCTCCTCCAGCACCAAAATAACCATTGCCATTACCAGCATTAAAATTTGCAATAGCTATTCCATTACCTAGTCTTCCACCATCTCCAGATACAGACCCAGTTTCAACGTAATATTCCCAATAAATTTTAGGATCATTTGGTTGTATTAAAGTTGTACCTATTAGCCCTTTTGCTACTTGATTGCCACCACTGTACACCATACGGTTGCTTCCAAAACTCATTGTATAACTAGACGCCAAGTCTCCACTAGGAATACCAATGTTTGAAATTTTGGGATACACTAAACTAGGTGTATTAGTTGATTGATTAACCGCCGCCATACTGTTAGGTGTATAATCATTATTGTTGGAACTAATATCATTTCCCAGATCAGCACTATTTGCAAAATCAAGACAGAAGCTATTACCTCCTGCTGTGGAGGCAAGAGCAGCTATGTCTGCATCTGCTTTTGGAACAAACTGAGAACCGTTTGTACCAAATGTAAAACTATCAAGTAGATCAGTAATACTCAAATCACCATTCTGAAAGGATTTATTTTCAAGCATAGTAAATTGTGTTAGATAGGCATGACCATACTGGCTACCGTTAAAACTATATCTACCAATTTCCTGTGTAACATTATCATTAAAAGCACTTGTTTCTCCGCTAGGGGTATCTGTACTTGCAGACAAGTCTGTAACTTCAATGCCGTTCACAAATAATTTAATCCTATCACTGGCGGTAACGCCGCTACCTGAATCAAAACTAACACAAAGATGGTACCACCCTACATCTCTGTACTTAGCACTGCTTGTTTTTCGTGCAGTTGTGGCACCTTGATAAACTGCAAAATCAAACCTGTCTGCGTCATCAAATCTGATCCAACTTAAATTTGAAGTAGAAGAACCAGCACTGAAAATTGTATGGGCGTTTGCAGCATTACCAAATTCGGTGCGTTGTACCCAAGAAGACCATATCCAACGAGTTGTTGTACCTGCACTAGGTGTTTTATTTAGATAATCTGCTGATCCATCTATCCAAACAGAGTTACCAATCAAAGTTGTGTCAAATGGTGTAGCACCACTACTAGCTGCTGCTGCACCAAATAATAAATTATTAGAAAATACCATGTCTAACTATTTCCATATGCGTTAGTTAAAATTGCATGAATGTTTTCTCCAGTATTATCACTAGAGACAGATACTACAATATAATCGAGTCTTCCCACTGCACCATTACTTACATCCAGAGTTGGTACACTTGCTCCTATAAATTTCCAACAAGTGTTATAAGCCAATGTACCACTGCCTCCTGACTGAACTAAGAAAATGCTTCCTGTTTGTCCTTTGGTAGCATTAGTAGGTCTAGCCAGGGTATGTGCTGCTGTAACTGTGGTAAGAAAGTTTTGAGCATTAGAGAAGTTTAAGGATACAGAAGTTATACCATTAATAGCTGTTGCTGATATAGCTGCTGCTCCTGACTTAGCCAAGAACAATTGACCACCCAGACTTACATTACCTGTAATCTGTGCTGCCCCACCAATCGTAGCTGTACCTCCTACATGTAAATTACCTGATACTGAAGCATCATCATCAAATGTTGCAGCACCTGTTGCCAAGAACGTACCTCCTATCGAAGTATTACCAGCTACATCTAACGTGCCTCCAACAGTTGTATTACCACTTACACGTACTGTTCCCAAGAATCCTGCTGCACCACTAACAGTGGCAGTGCTTAAAAGATTAACTGCACCTCCAATAGATACAGCCCCTCCTATTGAAGCTGCACCAACTACTGTTGCTGTTCCACCAATAACAATATTACCTGATACAGATACATCATCATCAAAGGTAGCAGCACCTGTAGACATAAACGTACCACCAACTGAAGTGTTACCTGCAACATCTAGCGTACCACCAACTGTTGTGTTACCACTGACTCGCACAGTTCCCAAGAATCCTGCTGCACCTGATACTGTGGCTGTACTGAGAAGATTAACTGCACCACCAATTGATACTGCACCTCCTATAGATGCTGCACCTACTATTGTTGTACTACCTCCTACTACTAAATTACCACTTACAGATACATTAGTTTTAAATGTAGCATTACCTGATACTGTGGCTGTACCTCCTACAAGAAGATTAGTAACTGAAACATTTCCTTCAACTGGGGCTGTAATTCCTGTTAAGTTAGAGCCATCTCCAAAGAAAGCACTTGCACAAACTTTAGCATTAGTGGCTTGAAGATTACCACCTGCTATTGTAACTGTACCTCCAATATTAACATTACCACTTACAGATACATCATCTTTAAAATGTCCTGCTCCTGCTACAGTAACAGTTGATCCTAAGACTGTAGCCCCTTCAAGCGAGGTAGCACCACTAACTCTAACAGACCCTAAGAATCCTGCTGCACCACTAACTGTAGCAGTGCTTAAAAGATTTACCGCACCTCCTATAGATACTGCACCTCCTATTGAAGCTGCTCCTGCAACAGTTGCTGTACCTCCAATATTTACATTACCGCTTACAGATACATCATCATCAAACGTAGCTGCTCCTGTTGTTATAAGAGTTCCTCCTACAGAGGTATTACCTGCAATATCAAGAGTACCTCCTAGTGTAGTATTACCACTTACTCTGACTGTACCAAGAAATCCTGCTGCTCCACTGACAGTGGCAGTACTTAAAAGATTAACTGCACCACCTACAGAAAGAGTTCCTCCAATTGTAGCAGTATTTGCAACTATAAGAGAACTTACAGAAGTATCTCCTGTTGCTATAATACTAGTAAGGTGTCTACCACTTCCAAAGTAAGAACTTGCACATACATCTCCATTAACTTTTAAAGAGCCTCCTACAGAAGCACTAGAAGATACTGCAAAGGCACCTCCTATTCTAATAGAATCAGTGGCTACAAGTAAAGCAGTGTTAGTACCATCTCCTCCCTCAACTTGTGTAAGAGAAGAAGATACAGCACCATTACCACTTACAGCAAGTTTAAGCAGACCTTTATAAGTATCAGCTATTCTTTTACCTGTTAAATCAAAATCACTCATGCGCTATTCCATACTGGTGAAACTACTTGATCACTCATGTTATTAGGAGTACCCTCCCAAAGTAAGTTAGCTGTATTCCACACTAGGTTACGACCTCCTGAATCAGGTCTAGGATTATCTATTTTAACATCATCCCTTACATCAGGAATTTTATTTTGGGGATGATTCTTTAAATCGAAAGCACCTTCATAATCTTCTGGACAAACTAATAAACCAAAACTATTTAGTTTCATTACCCTATGAGGATATCTAAAACCACAAGTATCACATATAGCTAATGCTTTACTATCTGTTGCCATTAGACTGTCCTGATTTTTGGTCTAAAGAAAATACTTGCACGTTCTTTATCTTCTTCCATTGCTCTAAGTAATAGTTCTTCATAGTTTCCTTTAAGCATTGCAATTTTTGCTGGATCAATGTTAGGTCTTTTCATTGACATATAATAAGCTAGACCACATGTAAGACAAGGCAAGAATCTTTTAGGCATGTCAGCATTTTGTCCTGCTGACTTATTAACATCTTCTAATTCACTTATACGTTCTATCTTTAATATATCTGTACTGTTATCAGGTAAAGGCCAGATGCTTAATGTTGGATTATCTCTATCTCTTTTAACAGTATATTGAGTGGCTCTACCTGTTTGTTTTTTATTAGGTATTAATAAATATTCTTCAAAAGAAATTCTGGTTAATTGAATATCAGTATCATCTCTATTTACAACTACTTCTAGAGCATCAATAGTAGAATTACTCAAAGCATATGAAGTAACACTGGCAGCTACTGTAACTGCTGTTACTTCAGTAGACCATAGAAGAACACCTCTGTTCTGCCAATCAGTCAGCATCAGATTAATAGAGCGACGAGCAGAAGCAGGTTCATGACCAAGGGTATTTTCTCCCCCAATCATTTCTGTTGCTTCTTGTATAACCTCATCTATATCAAGGTTAAAATTAAATGTACCACTAGTTGCCATTACCTACCTACTTTTTTTATAGCTTTTTTATGTGCAGCAGTAAAAGTATCTCCTTGTGACATACGAGTTCTCATGTATGTCATATGTTTTTTAGTATGATGTTTAGAATGCCTAGCTAAAGTATCTTCTTCTCTTTTAGTTAATTTTTTTACAATCATTAAAATCTCCTAAGAATCGTAACAAGAAGCTACAAGCACTTGACCACCACGTTTAGCAAAAGTTTTTACCATAGTAGGTTTACCGCCTACGCCTTGAGCTTTAGATCGTTTACGTTTAACTGCTGAACTTTTTTGAGATGAACTCATACTCTTAGCTTTAGCCAGTGGTACACATTTAGGATATTTTCTTTTACTTCCCTTTGTAGATTTACGTCCACATGGTTGATACTTACCATCTTTCTTAGGCGCTCCTATATCAACCCACTTCTCATCTACCCACTTTCTAAGTCCACCACCTTTTTTAGCTTTAGCTTTCTTTTTTCCTCCTGGTTTTACTTTACCAGAGCATACGGCAGATGCATACATGTTAGCATATGCTGATGGATACACATCAAACTTACGCTTTGCAGCAGCTTTACCTTTAGGACAAAGTTTTGCCATCTTAGCATTTCCATCTTTTACGTGCTTGTCTAAGTCTTGAATTAGGGTTCTTAGCTGCTTTTGGAAACTTCTTCATCTGTCCTGCTGATCTGGCACAGTAGCTCTTACGTCTAGCTGCTCTCTTTCCAGTAGGTTTAGATTCAGTTACAGCAGTCTTTAGTTTACTTCCAGGATTCTCTCTACGATATTTAGCCACACCTTTAGCAGTCATACCTGCTCCAGACCTAGTAGGGCGTTTCTGCCCTCCACGAATGGTATGACCCTTCATACCTTTACCAGTACTTTTTCTTTTAGGAGGCATTTAAATCTGCCCACCTTTTTTGTAACCATACATAATTCCTTGATTAACCATGTCTTTAGGAATTTTCATTTCAATATTAAAGTCTCCACCACCACGCTTATTAATCTTCTTCATTTTTTTCTTTTTAGGTTTATCTTTTATATTAAGTTCATCCTGATCTTTAGGCAAGTTATTGTAGTTACGTCTTACTAGTTTAAGTCCCATTTTAATTATCCTTAATTATACAAAGAAGAAACAAGATCATTACCTGACATAACTTGTCCACCTTCTTTACGTTTATAAATCTTACCACCATATTTTTTCTTAGGCATGGATATTTTTTTCATTTCAGATTTAGACATACCTTGATAAACAGACTTACGATCTTTTACTTTAGGCATAGGAATTTTAATAGCTTGTCCTAGTTTAATTTTATTAAGGTCTTTAATCTGTGGATTAGCTGCTTTAAGTTTTTTTAGAGTAGTTCCATTATCTCTGGCTATCTCAGAAAGAGTATCACCCTTCTTAACTTTATAAGATTTAGAAGAACTTTTTGATTTTGATTCAGAAGCAGTTGCAGATTTTTTATCTTTCGTTAAGATTGGAATACTTGCAAGACCAGCAACAGTAGCACCTGCACCTGCTTGTGTAGCTGCTCTACGACGATCTCTAGCCTTTACACGTTTCTCAGCAGCAAGAGCAGTCTTAGAAAGTTTACCATCTTTACCTGTTACAGTTTTTCGTTGTCCTGCTCCTGGACGACCTTTAGGAGTTCTACGTACAATAGCTTGTTGAGTTTTACTTGTTTGGGCTGTACCACCCTTACCTTCAGTAGCTATTGTTCCCTTTGGTCGTTGCCTAATATTTTGTTTTACTGCTGTTTTAGTCTTAGGCATGTCTTCTATGTTCATTCTACGCCGTGCTTTTTTACCACTAGTAGTAGCTGCTTTAGGACTAATATCACGAATGATATTACTTATACCTTTAACAAGTGATCCTGCTGATTTACGTTTAATAATTTTATTTTTATTCATGACTAGTCCTCCTCTTTCATGAGGTCTTTGTCAGAAGAAGCAACCACGTTTGGTCCTTTTCTTGCTGCACCAAAACCCTGTCCTGTGGGACGCCCTACGATCTCATTCAAATCTGGATCAAGATTAGGGAGCTTACGTGCTGCTGCCCCTGATACAAAGTCTTTCATGATTTTCTCCTTTTATAAACGGTTTTCTTTTTTTTCTTTTTATTCTTAGGTTTTGAAATTTGATTAGAAATCTTACCTCTACTGATAGTCATTATGTTGAACCCATGATAACAGTATCAGGACTACCAGCAGGACTTGCAGCTTGTG
>Ga0075468_10000079_pt1 | contig 28918 bp, 32 predicted proteins | sample DEB08_DNA_12_FD_77578 | JGI IMG/M metagenome (GOLD analysis project Ga0075468, IMG submission 77578) | Aqueous microbial communities from the Delaware River and Bay under freshwater to marine salinity gradient to study organic matter... | ecosystem: Environmental > Aquatic > Marine > Coastal ...
TATATGCAGCGAAATGCTTCTGCAGCTGCAGTAGCAGCTCACGAATGTGGGCATGCAGTTCAGCACGCTACAGGTTATGAGTGGTTACAATTGCGATCAACACTAGTGCCTATGGTAAGTGTTGCCTCTAATTTTTCGATGTACATTATCTTCGGCGGATTGATTGCATCTCAAACTCTAGCCTTTGGGCAGACGATAGCTTTAATCGGTGTTGGACTTTACGGACTGGGCACTGTGTTCAGTTTTATAACACTTCCTGTTGAATATGATGCTAGCAACCGAGCACTAGATTGGTTGAAGCGAAAGAATATGGTAAGTCAACAAGAACTTGAAGGCGCAACCGATGCACTCAAATGGGCTGCACGAACCTATGTAGTGGCTGCTTTAGCTTCATTAGCGACTCTCATGTATCTTTTGTTACGTGTAATGGGTAATAGTCGCGACTAGTTTATAGCGCAATTTGCCTATTAATTTGTTGGTTCAAAGAAATGAAGGTTTCCGTTCTTGAAACACCACTAATCGTCTGAATTTTTGTATTGAGTAGATTCATTAGATGTTCGTTGTCTTTACACAAAATCTTGATGAGTATACTCCAGTTTCCGGTTGTATAGTGACATTCTGTTACCTCAGGAATTTTTTTAAGTTGTGCTACAGCCTCAGGATTACTCACCGCTTTATCCAAAAAAACACCAATAAATGCAAGCGTATTATATCCCAATATTTTCGGGTTTATATTGATTTGAGACCCGCTTATTAGAGAGGAGTTTTCTAGTTTTTTTAGTCGTTGATGTACAGCAGCACCAGAAATACCCGCTTTCTTCGATAATTCGACAATAGAAACACGTGCATTTTGAATTAAGCCATTCAATAGAATTTTGTCAATTCCATCAACTTTCACTTCCTGATTTGTAATCTTCATTTGATATTTTTCATCAAAAGTATAATTTTGATTGAATAAATCAACCGCATTGTGATCTTTTGTTAATTTAAGTAAACTGATTAGGGAAAAAGCTTTTGTGCGACTATCTTTATAAAAAAATAGAGAATGGAATTTCATACACGAATATCGAGTGCAATAGCAAGTGGTTTACTCATGTTAGCAGTTAGCTTAGGAGCCTTAGGGAGTCATTTTCTTAAAACCCGCTTAAGTCAAGATGCTCTGAGTAGTTTTGAAGTTGGAGTTCGTTATTTAATCTATCACAGTTTTGCAATATTGCTAGTCAATAATATATCTGCCCTAGACACTAATGTGAAATCAACTTTTGTGAAATTAATCTTAGCGGGAGTTTTACTTTTCAGCGGTAGTATTTTTCTTTTAGCAACAAAAGAGTTTCATGGCTGGCCTGTTAAATATCTAGGACCTATTACACCTATTGGTGGTATTCTATTAATTTCGGCATGGGGGTACTTGATGCTTTCTTTTCTGAAGAAATAATTTTACTTTGGATTTGCTGCAATATACTTTTCAATGGCCATTGTCATCGAAGGAGTTTCGTCAGATGGAGCCTTGATATCTATTCTTAGCTTAGCTTCATCAGCTGCTTTTACAGTGGTATTTCCGTAAACTGCGATCTTGGTATTGTTTTGTTCAAAATCCGGGAAATTGTGAAATAACGATTCAATTCCAGACGGACTAAAGAATACCAAAACATCATAAGAAACATCGCGTAAGTCGGATAAGTCACTCACAACTGTCTTGTATAATTGAGCTCGTGTCCAATCGATACCTAAGCTATCGAGAAAATCAGGAGTAGTGGGTTTTAAGATATCTGAAGATGGTAATAAAAACTTCTCATCGCCAAATTTCTTGAACACCGTTTCTAAGTCATTCAAGCTTTTTTGACCCACATAGATTTTACGTTTTCTATAGACAACATATTTTTGTAGGTAAAAAGCCACTGCCTCAGATTTGCAAAAATATTTAGTTGCATCAGAAACTTTGAAACGCATTTCTTCAGCTAATCTAAAAAAATGATCTACAGAATTTCTGCTCGTCAATATTACACAAGTGTAATCAGCAAAATCAATTTTCTGACGTCTCACATCTTTAGCATCAACTCCTTCCACGTGAATAAAAGGTCTAAAGTCGATTTTGACATTATGCTTTTCTTTTAAACGAGTATATGGTGAGTTCTCGTTTGCAGGTTCGGGCTGGGAAACCAGTATCGTTTTTACTTTCATAAGTTGCTTTTATCAACGTTCTACTTAAGGGTGCTGTAAAGTAGAATCCACGGAGCTAATTTGAATGTGCAAAGATAAAGAATTAAATACAATAAATGGTGTTTAAATACTCCCCAATATTCTCGATACAAAGACAGCTGGGATAAAAGATAAAGCCCAGCAATGAGTATGAGAATTAGTGTTAAAAATTCTTGAGCTGGATAACTGAATTCATAAAAAAGAAATAAAAAGAATGAAAGTATAGAAATCTGAATTTGATAACTCAGGGTTTTAAAGAGAAATATTTCTGAAAACCCATCTATTCCAAGTAATTTGAAACATATCTTTAAAAACACAAATCGAATAAAAATCAGCCCGACTATATGTATTAGTAGCGTAATGAAAAACGAAAAGGAGCTTGGACCAAATTCAACAAGTGTAAGACAGTAAAAAACTCCAAGGCAAAGGTTAATGAGTAAGAAAACAGTTCCAAGAGCAGTGAAACTTTGTAATAGGAAATTATCTTTCCCATAAATTTTAAAGTAAAGCTTTGGATCAATAAAGCGAATAAAGGTTTTAAATTGTCTTGTGTGTGTACCTCTCAGTACTGCCAAAAGGATGAAATTGAATAAGAAAACAAGACTGATCCAATCGTGCTGCAGTTCCGTTCTTGAAATCCAATCTTCCATGGGTTAAAAATAATAGTTTTCATTAAGAATTCAATTACAAATGGATTCTTAAATTTTGGAGTCGATCCCCTTTAATTTATTACTTTTAACCTTTCAAATGAAAAACACACTCATCGTAATTCCGACTTATAATGAGGCAGATAATATAGAAGCTATTATCTGTGAGACACTGTCGATTAATGAAGATTATCACGCTCTTGTAGTGGACGATTCATCACCAGACGGAACAGGTGCTTTGGTTGCAAATCTTTTTAAACAGTTCCCTGACCGGCTTTTTTTAGAAACACGGCCCAAAAAAGAGGGCTTAGGTCGCGCTTATTTGCACGCTTTTCACTGGGCTTTGGCAGCTGATTACAAATTTATTTTTGAGATGGATGCGGACTTTTCACACAACCCACAAGATATTCCTAAGATGGAACTTCAACTCCTCGACGATGCAGATGTAGTCATTGGCTCTCGTTATGTAGACGGAATCAATGTAGTTAATTGGCCTTTGAGTAGGATTCTACTTTCTTTAGCGGCTTCTTACTATGTTAAGTTTTTTACCAGTCTACCAGTCAAAGATGCTACTGCTGGTTTTGTTGGATACAAGGCAGAAGTTTTGCGAGCTATTGATTTGGATACTGTTAAATTTGTTGGTTATGCTTTTCAAATCGAATTAAAATATAAAGCTTGGAAGAAAGGATTCAAGCTGAAAGAATACTCTATTATTTTCTTAAACCGGGCAAAAGGGCAATCCAAAATGAATGGTTCTATAATTTGGGAAGCCATTTATGGTGTCGTTTTTCTCCGTATACAATCACTATTTAAGCGTAAACAATGAGCACAATTTTAATAAAAAACGCAACCCTAATCAACGAGGGTTCTCAAGAGATACAAGATGTTTTTATTGTTGATCAATTCATTCAAGAAATTGGAATTAATCTCAATCACAAAGCCGATCAAGTAATCGACGCTAGTGGCAAACACCTTATACCCGGTTTGATCGATGATCAAGTACATTTTAGAGAACCAGGCCTAACCCACAAAGCGACTATAGCTTCTGAGTCACGAGCTGCGGTTGCTGGAGGTATTACTTCTTTTATTGAAATGCCAAATACCAATCCGCAAACAACCGATATACAAGCGCTGGAAAACAAATTTGAGCGAGCAGCAGAAACCTCCCTTGCTAATTACTCTTTTATGTTTGGAGGGACCAACGATAATATTGATGAAATCCGAAAATTGGATAAAACAAAAGTAGCTGGACTAAAGCTATTTTTAGGATCTTCTACGGGTAATATGTTGGTCGACGATCAAGCCGTTTTACGAGAAATATTTTCAAATACGGACCTCCTTATTTCAGTACACTGCGAAGATGAACCTACGGTTAAAGCTAATTTTGCTGCTTACCAAGAAAAGTATGGAGAAGATATTCCAATAGAAGCGCATCCAGAAATAAGAAGCCATGAAGCGTGTTTTTTATCTTCTTCAAGAGCGGTATCTCTAGCCAAAGAAACGGGTGCACGTTTACATATATTTCATTTGTCTACGGCTATTGAAACAGAGTTGTTTAGAAACGATATTCCGTTAAGTGAGAAAAAAATAACGGCCGAGGTTTGTGTGCATCACCTTTGGTTCTCGTCTGCAGATTATAAAACCCATGGGACTCGAATAAAATGGAACCCAGCAGTAAAACACCAAGAAGATCAGGATGCTCTTTGGGCTGCTTTGAATGATGATCGAATAGATGTTTTAGCTACCGACCACGCGCCACATACCTTAGAAGAAAAGGATAATAAATACGCGTCAGCCCCGTCGGGTGGACCCTTGGTGCAACATGCACTTTTGGCTTTGCTAACGGCTTCTAAAAGAGGTAAGATTTCTTTAGAAAAATTAGTGCAAAAAGCCTGTCATAATCCTGCTATATTATTTGACGTAGAAAAAAGAGGTTACATTAAAGCAGGGTATTTTGCCGATTTGGTTTTACTGGATTTAAACGAAACAACAACAGTTACATCGGAATCTTTGTTGTATCACTGCAAGTGGTCTCCTTTTGAAGGAGAAACTTTTCAAGCAAAAATTGAATCTACTTGGGTCAATGGCTCTTGTGTCTACGACAAAGGAGAAATTATAGAAAATAAGGTTGCGAAACGTTTAACTTTTAATAGATAAATCATGAGAAACTACATTCTACTTTTCTTGATTATTAGCTGCTTGGCTTGCGATGGCAGCACACCTGTTGAGCCGCCAGATGAGGAAATGACACCCGAGATGATGGAAGATATTTTTTATGATATATTGTTGATGAAAGCAATTAAGAACTCTAGTTATGTAGATCCAGCACATGAAGAGTATTTTACAGATCAATATATTTATGAGAAATATGGTATTGACAGTCTTCAACTAGCTCAAAACCAAACTTATTACGCACAGAAACCTAAGTTGATGAAGAAGATTTTTGAAAATCTTGAAATTAGATCAAAACAGGTGGAAGATAGTATAGATACCATCATGGAAAGGAAAGAACGACTAAAAGACGAGGAACTTAATTAGTCTTTTTTCGTTGCATGCTCAATTAAGTATGCCTCAATGCCGCTGTACTTAAAAGAACTTTCCTGAATTATTCTATTTCCTTGTATGTGTTTTACATCGCATAAGCTACTAATGAGTGCTTGCGTCATAAAACGTCTTTTTCCAAACAAAGAGAGAATTCCTTCGAATCCCCAAGCAACTTGAAGCCAAGACTTTCTCAAGCCAATTTTTGGCGGTCTTTTCTTTCTAATTAATGCAATACGACGGAGCATTTGTTCATAGCTCCAATTTTCTGCCACTAAAATAAAGCGTTCGTTTTTTGTTTCAGAATCCATCAGGTTCGTAAGCACCTGAACAACATCTTCTACAGTTACATATCCTGTTGCACCTTTTGGGTAAAAAAGGAGACGATTGTCTATTTGGTTACATAATAAATCCAAAGGGTTCCCTTCAACTCCAGTTCCAAGAATAACCCCAGGATTAACGATGACTGCAGGAACTCCTTCTTGCGTGGCTCTCCAAACTTCAAGTTCAGCTCCAAATTTAGAGTATGCATATGGAGTGTGATCTTGATCAGCATTCCAAGGTGTCGATTCGTCAATTGAATCGGAAGTGGTATCGCTTCCTAGTGCTGCAATTGAACTGATGTATGCTATTTTTTTTAGCTGGTGCTTAATGGCTAAATTAACAAGATTGGTTGTCCCTTGCTGATTTACCTCCATTAATGTTTCTTGCTTATAATGCGCAAATGAAATAAAAGCTGCGCAGTGGTAAAGATGTGTAATTCCTTCAAAGGCAACCGCCAAACTAGGTTGATTACAAACATCGCCTTTGCGCCAAATAATTTCAGCAACTTTTGCTGACTTTGTTCGCTCTTTTAAAAAATCTAAAGTGCTGTTTTTTTTTGATTCTGATCGGTATAGTGCCACAAGTACTCGATCCTGTTCAATGAGTTTTAACAGTAAATGTGATCCAACCAATCCGGTAGCTCCTGTGACTAATATCATATCTCAAAAGTACTGTTTTTTATTTTTGTCTTTCTTGTTACCTCAGAGAAATCTATCTTTGTGCAAATCGATACAGCAAAGTATTGAAGAAAATAAAATACGGCCCTCTGAAAGGAATTGACCGATAAAATAATAAGATCCAAACAGATGAAAAATCCTTTTGTTGAAGAGTTAAGATGGCGTGGAATGTTGCATGATATAATGCCAGAAACTGAGAATCATTTAAATGACAAAAAGGCATCGGGTTATATCGGTTTTGATCCAACCGCAGATTCACTCCATATTGGGAGTTTAGTGCAGATTATGATTTTAATGCATTTTCAGCGAGCAGGCCATAGACCAATCGCTTTGGTAGGGGGCGCAACAGGAATGATCGGAGATCCATCGGGGAAATCAGCTGAACGTAATTTGTTGAATGAAGAAACTCTTGATAAAAACATCAATGGAATCAAAAATCAATTGGCACGTTTTTTAGATTTTGATGCTTCAAATGATAACGCTGCGTTGCTTGTCAATAATTTGGATTGGATGAAAGGCTATTCTTTGATCGATTTTTCTCGTGATATAGGTAAACACATTACTGTTAATTATATGATGTCTAAAGATTCTGTAAAGAAACGTTTAGGTTCAGAATCACAAGTAGGGATGTCTTTCACTGAATTCACGTATCAATTGCTTCAGGGATATGATTTTTTACACCTGTATAAAAACCTTGACTGCACCCTCCAGATGGGTGGTAGTGATCAATGGGGAAACATAACAACGGGAACCGAATTAGTGCGTCGAAAGGCAAGTGGAAAAGCATATGCAATTACCTGTCCCTTGATTACTAAAGCAGATGGCACTAAATTCGGGAAAACGGAAGGTGGTAATATTTGGTTAGACAAAAGCCGTACTTCTCCGTATAAATTTTATCAATATTGGTTGAATGCTTCTGATGAAGATGCAGAGAGCTATATTAAGATTTTCACATTTTTAAGTGAAGATGAAATCAATGCTTTAATAGTAGAACACAAACAAGCACCTCACTTGCGCGTATTGCAAAACAGAATAGCGAATGAAGTGACCTTGTTGGTACATTCACAAGAAGACTTGGATAATGCCCAAAAAGCATCTCAAATTCTATTTGGGAAATCTACTTCTGAAGATTTGAAGAGTTTGGACGGCCCTACTTTTTTAGATGTTTTTGAAGGCGTGCCGCAGGCTGAACTTGCTAAAGAAAGTCTTGAAGAAGGTGTCGATATCATTGCTGCATTAGCAGGTGATAGTCAGTTTTTGAAATCCAATGGAGAAGCACGACGTGCACTCAAAGAAAATTCGATCTCCGTAAATAAAACAAAAGTGCAGGAGACATATAACGTTACGAGTCAAGATTTAATTAACGAGCGTTATGTATTGCTCCAACGCGGAAAAAAAACCTATTTCATTTTAAATTTCGTTTAGTAAACCAAGAGGTTGCATCCGCGAATATCGGAGTGATCTACTCTTCCAAGAACCTCAAATTGGTTTTTTGGATGAAGACGCCCCAGATCTTGAGTTGCTATAAAAGCACAAGATTCACGATTAGCCAAATCCATAATGTTGAGATTCCCCATCATTCCTTCTGTTAAGAATGTGAATGGATCGGTTGTGTCTCTTGTGAAAACTTGCATCCAAGGAGGACAACTAAAAAGCCCCTCTCCTTTGGAATAGGCTTGGGATAAAAGCTCGGTCATGCCATACTCAGAATGAATGTGTTCTACCCCAAAACCAGTTCTAAGTTGCTCATGCAAGTCTTCACGAATCAGTTCTTTTCGTCTCCCTTTCATTCCCCCAGTTTCCATGATAAGGGTGTGTTTCAGGTCAAAACTATATTGCTCAACTAAATCGAGTAACGCAAAGCTTACGCCCAAAAGAAGTGTTGGTTGTTGTGCAGCTTCCAGTTCTTCAATAACGATTTTCAATTCCTCTAAATTGTTGAGGTAAAAACCGCTTTTAGGATGACCACTATCCTGGATTAAACGATCGGCCATATAAATCAAAGATGAACCTTGACGCTCAAGGTAGGAGGGGAGCAGGGCAAGGATAGCCATTTCTTTTGGCGAACCATAAAACTGATTAAACGCCTTGGTGAAACTTTCCTCATAGCCTTTTATTTCTTTCACAAAATGCTTGGAAGTTTCCGTACCCGTTGTTCCACTTGAAGTGAATGTTATGGCTTCGGGTTCCGAAAAACTTTTCACTTCGTGGCTTTTGAAAAAGCGGATAGGGAGAAATGGAATGTCACATATGGACTTTAAGTCTGAGGGGTTAAAGTGAATTAAATCACAGTAGGATCGATAGACTGAATTATGCTCATATTGATGGTGAAATGTTTGCCTAGCACACAATTCAAAATCTGCATTCGATTCGATTTCCCAGAAATTAACCACCCGTTGTTTCATGAATACAAAGTTATTGATTTTATAGCGCATTAACACAGGGTTTATTTTCAATGTGAACAAATTATTAAGAAGTTGAAAGCAGTTGTTTTTATCCTTAAATTTGATGCAGACTAAGTCATTACAATTTCAATATTCATTAATTCTATTAGTCAGGTATGGAAAAAAGTAGCATTAAAATACTATTAGTCGATGACGAGCCGGATATAATAGAAATTTTGACATACAATCTAAACAAAGAAGGCTATCAAGTTTTTTCTGCTTCTAATGGAAAAGAAGCATTGGTTCAGGCGAGTAAAATAATTCCACATTTGATTATTTTAGATGTAATGATGCCTGTGATGGATGGAATAGAAGCCTGTGAAAACCTCAGAAAAGACAACCGTTTCGAAGATACAATCATAATGTTTTTGTCTGCACGATCTGAAGATTATTCTCATGTTGCAGCCTTTGATGTAGGTGCCGATGATTATGTAAACAAACCTATAAAACCAAAAGTGCTGAACTCAAAAGTAAGCGCCTTGCTGCGTCGCTTTACTAAAAACGAAACCAACACGAATATTGTACACGGAGACCTGACGATCAATTTAGACGAATACAAGGTTATTTTGAAAGGTGAAAAAATATCTTTCCCAAGGAAAGAATTTGAATTACTTCGTTTATTAGCTTCGAAGCCAGATAAAGTTTTTAAACGCGAGAAAATTATGGAAGCTGTCTGGGGGAATGATGTTGTTGTTGGAGATCGAACCATCGATGTTCACATCCGAAAGTTACGTGAGAAAATGGGTAATGCTTATTTCAAAACAATCAAAGGCGTAGGATACAAATTTGTAATTAACGAAAACAATTGATACACTTCTTCAAAAGGTTTAGGACCGCTTTTTTTATTACGCTCTTCATTAATTTATTTGGAGTGCTACTCATCGGGGGGTTTCTCTATTTTTCCGAGGGCTTCACATTCAAATCAGAACATCCGCTTTTGATCGTATTGGGTGGCTTTGTACTTTTCTTTTCTTTTAGTTTCTTTCTAATCCAATACCAGAATGAATATTATATTTTTTCAAAAGTTAAAGCACTATACGATGCATTCTACTCCGACGGAATTCCTCTAAGTAAAGAGTTGATAAAGCGAGATGCACAATCGTTAACAAAGAGTATTCAAGAGTTTGCCAAAGAGAGTAAATTGGAAATCGAATTGCTCAAAGGAAAAGAGAACTACAGGAAAGAATTTATTGGCAATCTAGCACATGAATTAAAAACGCCACTCTTTACGGTCGAAAGTTATATTCTTACACTAGCAGATGGTGCAGCAGAAGATGAGGTACTTCGAGAGAAATACTTACGAAAAGCAGCCCAAGGTGTCGATCGGTTGAATCATATTGTAACCGATTTGGATTTAATCACCAAATTCGAAGCTGGAATTACTTCGATCGAAACGAAGCGTTTCAATATTTATGCTTTGATCGAAGAAGTCATGGGACTTTTGGAAATTAGAGCGCAAGAGAAAAACATCGAACTGCTTTTTGATAAACCCATCGGTTTAGATGAACTGTGGGTCTTTGCAGATCGAAAAAGAATATCGCAAGTAATTACTAACCTTGTAGTAAACTCGCTGAAGTATGGAGTTTCAGGAGGTACAACGGAGGTTTCCATAGGTGTTTTAAGTAAACAAAAAATACTAGTCCGTATTATAGATAATGGAAGAGGTATCGAAGAAGAACATATTCCCCGCTTATTTGAACGTTTTTATCGAGTAGATAAAGCTCGGAATCGAGACGAAGGAGGCTCTGGATTAGGTCTTGCAATCGTGAAGCATTTGATTGAAGCGCACCAAGAAAAAATATATGTCCAAAGTACTTTTGGAGTTGGGTCTGAATTTTCTTTTTCCCTTTCTAAAACAAAATAAATAGCCCGCTTTAATTCGTATAGATTACTTATTTTTACAACCAAAGAAACACACCTTGGGCAGTAAAAATAAATTAAAGCGATTCAATCAAAACTTAACTTTTAAGAATGTAATTCAACCAACTCGAGAGGAATTAGTTGAAAACAAGTTTGCTTTAAAGGGAAATTGGAATAAAGATTTTTTTAAAAATGACAATCCAATTGTCTTGGAGTTGGGATGTGGAAAAGGAGAGTATACGGTTTACTTAGCACAAGAACATCCGAGTAAAAACTTTATTGGGATTGACTTGAAAGGGGCTCGTTTTTGGGCGGGTGCAAAAGAGTCATTGGAACTCGAACTTACGAATGTTGCTTTTATTCGTGCACAAATTGAATTGGTTACAGATTTATTTGCAGAGAATGAGATCGATGAAATTTGGATCACCTTTCCAGATCCGCAAATTAAATTCAAAAGAACAAAGCACCGCCTAACCAATCCGCAGTTTTTAGCGAAATATAAAACCATTCTTAAGCCAGAAGGTTATATCCATCTAAAAACAGATAGCGAATATATGCATGGTTATACATTGGGCTTATTAGAAGGTATGGGGATTGAGGTTGCTTATGCGCATCACGATTTGTACACCAATGCCTATGCTCCAAAAGAGGCAACTGCTATTCAAACGTATTACGAAAGTATATACTTAGAACAAAAAAAACCGATAACGTATTTGAAATTTAATCTCCCCTAAAAATGGCTGCAAAAGAACTTAACTTTTTTGAACGTGTATACGAAGTGGTTCGCAAAATTCCACACGGTCGAGTTTGCTCTTATGGTTTAATCGCACGTTACTTGGGTTCTCCTCAAAGTGCTCGAATGGTTGGTTGGGCAATGAATGCTTCTCATATCAAAGAAGATGTTCCTGCACACCGTGTAGTCAATAGACTAGGGCTGTTGACTGGGAAACAACATTTCGAAGGAACCAATTTGATGCAACAATTATTAGAAAGCGAAGGGATAGAAGTTAAAGAAAATCAAATACTCGATTTTGACCAATGTTTATGGAACCCTGCGGACCATTTACCGCCACTAACATAAGATTTGGAAACCTTCATCATCTCGGTTTAGAACAGTATATTTGTAATTTAGAATCAATATAGAAAAGGGAAACCTAAATGAATATATCAAAACAGGCAGTACAAGAAGTTCTTGAAGGACTAACCGCTCCGGGCGAAGGACAAAACCTAGTAGCAAGTGGAGCTCTTAAAAATATAAATGTTTTTGGAGATGAAGTTGTTATTGACCTTGTGCTAAAGAATCCGAGTCTTCAAGCCCGTAAAAAGGTTGAGGTTGAGATTTTAAAAAGCATCCATGCCCAGGTATATAAGAAAGCAAAAATAACAATCAATATAAAGGTTGAAACTCCTCCAAAGGCAGACGCTCCTATCAAAGGACAACCGATCAATGGAATCAGTTCTATAGTAGCCATTTCTTCTGGAAAAGGCGGCGTAGGCAAATCTACTGTAACTTCTAATATTGCCGTTACTTTATCTCAAATGGGATTTCAGGTTGGAATTTTAGATGCAGATATATACGGGCCTTCAATTCCAACGATGATGGATATGGAGGGTGCACGACCCCTTTCAATAAACGTTGATGGAAAATCTAAAATGGAGCCAATTGAAAATTATGGTGTTAAAGTATTATCCATAGGTTTCTTCACAGAACCCGACCAGGCCGTTATATGGCGTGGCCCAATGGCATCTAAAGCACTCAATCAAATGATCTTTGATGCAGCTTGGGGAACACTCGATTTTTTATTGATTGACCTACCTCCCGGTACTGGAGATATTCACTTGAGTATTGTTCAATCACTTCCAATTAGTGGAGCAGTAGTTGTTAGTACGCCTCAAAATGTAGCCTTAGCCGATGCTAGAAAAGGTATTGCTATGTTTCAACAAGAAAGCATTCAAGTTCCTGTTTTAGGAATTGTAGAAAACATGTCTTATTTCACTCCAAAAGAGTTACCAGACAATAAATATTATATCTTCGGAAAAGAAGGCGCAAAGAATTTAGCAGAAGACACTCAAGTTCCCTTCTTAGGCGAAATTCCTTTGGTACAAAGTGTTCGTGAGGCTGGAGATATAGGAAGACCTGCAGCACTTCAGGAAGAAAGTACCGTTGCGGATGCGATTCATTTGATCACTCAGAACATGGTTGCTCAAGTTGTCGATCGAAACAAAACATTACCTCCAACTCAGGTAGTAAAAATAACAACAATGTCTGGCTGTTCAGCCGTAAAAAAATAAGTTATGGAATCTGCCGAAATTAAAGAAAAAGTACTCTTAGCATTAGCCGAAATACGCCCCTTTTTAGCTGCCGATGGCGGTGATATTTCTTTGGTTTCCATTGAAGACGATCGTATTGTAAGTGTTCAGCTTCACGGAGCTTGCGTGGGTTGTTCTGTAAATCAGATGACACTGAAATCTGGTGTAGAAATGACAATTAAAAAATATGTTCCCCATATTGAAGAAGTCATCAACGTAGAAGTATAATTGTAAAAGAATATTGTGAGTCAAGACATAAAAATCAGCATCGTTGATAGAGAAGGAAAAACCCATGAGGTTGAAGCTCCAACCGATATGGCAATGAACTTAATGGAGGTTTGTAAAGCATATGAGCTTCCAGTTGAAGGAACCTGTGGCGGAATGGCCATGTGTGCTTCTTGTCAGTGCTATGTGCTTTCCGATTCTATTCTCCCAGAAAAGTCGGACGATGAAGAAGCCATGTTGTCCGAAGCATATCATGTACAAGAGAACAGCCGTTTGGGTTGCCAAATCCATATTGCTGCAGAAATGGATGGCTTGAAAATACAGCTTGCTCCCGAGGAGGAGTAGATTTTAAAGACAACTTTTACGTTTTTCTCGGATTTAGTTTATCTTGACAACAAATCCATTGAAATGAAAAACATCCTTTACATACTTTGCATACTTTTATTTGTTGCTTGCGACAATCCTTCTGCTCCTGTAGTGAATGAATTGTCACCCATGACAAAAACCGATCTGGCTCAGGGAATTCTTTATGAAGCCAATATTAGGCAGTATTCTAAAGAAGGAACTTTTGATGCTTTTGCAAAGGATTTACCGAAACTCCAGCAAATGGGAGTCAATATTCTTTGGCTGATGCCAATCAACCCTATATCGACAACAAAAAGTAAAGGCCCTTTGGGAAGCTACTATGCAGTTGCTGATTATACGGGAGTGAACCCTGAATTTGGAACTCTAGAGGATCTTAAAGATTTAGTTACTCAAGCGCATGCTTTAGGGATTTATGTAATTCTGGATTGGGTCCCAGGGCATACCGGCTGGGATAATCATTGGATTAAAGATCATCCTGAATATTATCTTCAGAATGAAGCAGGTGAAATTATAGACCCCATCAATCCTTTTACGGGAGAATCTTTTGGTTGGACGGACGTTGCGGATTTGAATTATGACAATATGGACATGCGTCAAGCCATGCGAGAAGCGATGGTGTATTGGGTTAAAGAAGTCAATATTGATGGATATAGAATTGATCAGGCCTATGCAGTTCCTATGGAGTTTTACAAAAAAACTTTCGCAGCTTTACGTGAAGTTAAACCTGTTTTTTTGCTAGCTGAAACTGATGTTAACCATCCTGGAGGTATTGAGATGGTTGATTTATTTGACGCTTCGTATGATTGGCCAGGGCATCATCTGTTAAAGGATGTAATACATGGCAAAAAGAATGTAACGGATTGGGATGCACACATTGAAAACCTATTAGAAACATACAACGATCGTAACATAGTAGTTAATTTTATAAGCAATCATGACGAGAATTCATGGAATGGAACTGTGCAAGAAAGCTTTGGCGCTGCTGCAGATGTTTCCTTAGCCTTAGATTATTTGTCTCCTGGAATGCCGCTTATTTATAGCGGAATGGAATACGACTTAGACAAAAGGCTATTGTTTTTTGAAAAAGATAGCTTCCCTAAAGTAGCAGGGAAAACCTTTAAATTATTGGAACAACTGGGAGCGTTGAAACTTCAACACCCAGCGCTTCACAGTGGAGTTGATCGAGGAACCTACAGACGACTTTCTACTTCAAGAGATGAAAACGTTTTGGCATTTGAGAGAACTAAAAAAGGAGATACAGTAGTTTTTATCGCGAATATAAGTGCAGAATATGTTGGGTTTACCGCACCGTATAATGGAACTTTTAAGCGATTTGAAGACGGAAGAGTAAAAATTCTTTCGGATACGTATGAACATCGAATGCGACCGTGGGAATTTTGGATTTTAACTAAATAATTATTTTCAATGCGAAACCTTACAAAACTATTACTAATGACACTTCTTGTTTCTTCTTGTCAAACTCCAGACTCTAATACGCTTGTTATAGGTCATCGGGGTGCACGTGGTCACGTTGCAGAAAACACCCTAGCATCGATTAGCAAAGCAATGGAACTCGGTGTCGATGGAGTTGAGATTGACGTCTTCCGATGCGCTACAGGCGAACTGGTTGTTTTTCATGACAAGACCTTAGACGCACTTACCAACGGTACGGGTTATATAGAGCAGATGTCCTTGGATTCAATAAAACAATTCCTTGTTTTAGGAAAAGAACCCATTCCGACATTGAATGAAGTGATGGATCTTATAGACGGAACAATTCAATTGAATATTGAACTCAAAGGGACACAAACTGCTGTTTTAACGTCTGAATTGATCGAGCACTATTTCGAAACCTCTAATTGGGAAGCAACGAATGTTTTCATTTCTTCTTTCGATTGGAATGAGTTGGATCAATTTTATAAAGTAAACAAAAAAGTTGCAATCGCTGTGTTGACAGAAGATGATCCAATTGATGCAATTCCTGTTGCAAAACGATTAGCAGCATTTGCAATCAATCCAAACTACAAAAGCCTAACCCAAGTAAATGTTGAAAAAATACATGAGGCAGGCTTTATGGTTTATCCCTGGACTGTAAATGAACCTGAAGATATTGAGCGAATGATTACTATTGGCGTCGATGCTCTAATAACAGATTTTCCAGAAAGAATTAGATAAAGAGGCTTAATTCATTTTTTGTTGCGTCCATCCAATTGCGGCACCAACCACTCCGTAAAATACTACAGACCAAACTGCGTCTACTAGATGCCCATTAAGGGTGTAAATGTCTGCAGTACCGTACCAAACAAATCCCATTCCAAATCCAACGAGGACACCTATCCATGCGCCAAATTTAAATCCAGAACTAAGACCAGTTTCATGTCCCGTCAATTTTTGGTAAAGTGTTGACATGCTAAAAGCTTGAATGAGTAGCCCTAAACTTAAATAGAGCATATCTGCAGGAATTTTTGAAATTGCCTGATTGCTGGCTTCCTTCATAAAGTCATTGGCAAGAATATCATAATATAAATAGCCAAGAAAAAATAGAATAACAAAACCCGAAAGGGTTCCCAATACATTTGATTTTGAAAACATAATTGAATGATTTAAAGATTATATTCCATTAAAGTAATATTTTAATGTATTCTTTAAAAATATAGTTTTCAACAACCTACACTTCTGGCTGACTTTACCGTTTAGTGAATAAATTGCATTTAATTTAAGATAAAAACCCCTATGTTTAGTGCAGTGGCGTAAAGCAACCATGCAAAATATGGGTAAAGTAAATAGGCCGCCTTCCTGTTGACAACTTTAAACCACCTGATGGTTAAGAATACTAAGATGAGTAAAGCTAGAATAATAATGAGCCCTCCTAAAACATTTTTTAAACCGAAAAAAACTAAGGACCACATTGCGTTTAGAGCCAGTTGAGCTCCAAAGTGATACAGTGCAGTTTTTACCCATTTGTGGTGGCTTCCAAAAGACCAAATCCATCCTGCTGACCATCCCATAAGAATGTATAGAAGTGTCCATACGGGTCCAAAGAGCCAGTTCGGCGGAGTAAAGAAGGGTTTATTGAGATTTGCATACCAAACAGGAATTGCCGATTGGGTAACGCTTCCAGCGATCCCGCCAATAATCAAGCAGACGACTATGGAAAAAAGTATGGCAACTCTTTTTTGGTTTTTAGTTTTCATAAATAATAGAATCAAATACTAAGATACGAAATTACGAATGGCTTATTGCTTTCTTGTCATGCACGAATCCATTATCTTTGTACCCTATGGACAGTGAAAAAGATTTTATTGAAAAAAGCGAGCTAGTAGTTTCTGGTTCTTCTAAATGGGAAGCACCAAGTAATATCGCTTTAGTAAAGTATTGGGGTAAATTTGGGGCTCAGTATCCACAGAACCCATCCCTGAGTTTCACGTTGTCACAATGTGTTACGCAAACTTTAGTAGCATACAAACCCAAAGAAAATCAGTTGCCTGAATTTTCTTTTGACTTTACTTTTGAAGGAGAACCTACTCCAAGTTTCCATCCAAAGATTGAAACTTTTCTAGAGCGAATAGCGCCTTATGTACCCTTTGTAAAAAATCATCACCTTACTATAGAAAGTAGTAATTCGTTTCCCCATAGTAGTGGAATTGCTTCATCAGCTTCAGGTATGAGTGCGCTTGCACTTGGAATCATGTCCATCGAGAAAGCAGGAAATCCAACAATGTCTGAGGCTTATTTTTTAAAGAAAGCTTCTTTTTTAGCGCGCTTAGGATCTGGAAGTGCAGCACGCAGTATTCAAGGGCCTATGGTGAGTTGGGGAGTTTCTGATGTTATCGAAGGAAGTTCTGATTTATACGGAACGCCGTTATCTTCGGAGTTAAATCCTGTGTTTCAGGGTTACCAAGACACCATTTTATTAATTGACAAAGGTCAAAAAAAGGTCAGCAGTACCCTTGGTCACAACCTAATGAAGAATCACCCATATGCAGCTACTAGATTTGAGCAAGCACGAACGAATGTCAAACTTCTAAAAACAATTTTAGCATCGGGCGATCTTGGTGCTTTTATTGACTTGGTAGAATCAGAGGCCTTGACACTTCATGCGTTAATGATGGCTTCGCAACCTTATTTTATTTTAATGCATCCCAATACGCTTCAGGTTATAAATAAAGTTTGGGCTTATCGGGAAGAAAATCAATCTGCCTTGTGTTTTACTTTAGACGCTGGCGCTAATGTTCATTTGCTTTATCCGAAGTCAGAAAAAGGCACGGTTTTAAAATTCATTAAAGAAGAATTAGCCAGCTACTGTCAAAAGAATCAATTCATTGAAGATCAAATTGGTAATGGCGCCAAAAAACTATAACTTTGTAGCCATATGAAAGGTCCTTTGTTCTACGCTAAAATTTTACTCTTCGGAGAGTATGGAATCATCAAAGATTCTAAAGGATTATCCATTCCTTATAATTTTTATAGAGGTGCTCTAAAAACATCCAATGACCCAGATACACTAGATTCGCACCAAAAACTCAATGCTTTTTGTGCACATCTAAAAACGCTTCCTGAAACGATTGTATCCTTCGATTGGGTTCGCCTTGAATCTGATTTGAAAAACAACATGTATTTTGATAGTAGTATTCCTCAGGGGTATGGCATTGGAAGTAGTGGTGCGCTTGTAGCATCAATTTACGATCAGTATGCACTGGATAAAATCACTGTTTTAGAGAATTTAACTAAAGAGAAATTACAACACCTCAAGACTGTTTTTGCCGCAATGGAATCTTTTTTCCATGGTAAATCTTCGGGCCTAGATCCGTTGAATAGCTATTTGAGTTTACCTATTTTAATCAATTCACAAGATCATATTGAGCCAACGGGAATTCCATCTCAAAACCCAGAAGGTAAAGGCGCTGTTTTTTTATTGGATAGTGGCATTGTAGGTAAAACTGCGCCCATGGTTTCTATCTTCATGGAGAACATGAAGCGAGAGCCTTTTCGTATCATGATGAAAGATCAGTTCATTAATTACACGGACGCCTGTGTTGATGACTTTTTAAACGGAAATATAGTTTCTCTATTTTCGAACATCAAACAATTATCGAATTTAGTACTTCATAATTTTGAACCTATGATTCCCGAAGAGTTTCGTGCGATATGGAAACAAGGTATAGAAACAAATGATTACTATCTTAAGTTATGTGGATCTGGCGGTGGAGGTTATATCCTCGGATTTGCTCAAGATTTTGAAAAAGCCCAAAAAGCATTACAAGGGCATCGAATAGAAGTAGTCTATAATTTCTAGAAAAGCCATGCTTTTCAAAAAACAACATATCAACAATTTTGGAATTCAGATCCTGGCCTTATTTGCTTCGGTCCGTGGCTATACGCTAACAACTATTATTGTTGCTCAATATCTCAGTGCTCGTTATATTTTTGCACCGCACAGTAACTGGCATCATATCCTTTTTGACACCAAATTATTGATGTTGGTTTTTGCCACCTCCTTTGCTATTGCCGGTGGGTATTTGATCAATAACTTTTATGATGCTGAAAAAGATCAAATCAATCGTCCGCATAAGTATCTTCTAGAACACCGAGTTCCTGCTTCTTTTCAGCTTTTTTGTTACGGATTGCTCAATACACTTGCCTTGGTCTTGTCGATGCTAGTTTCTTGGCGAACAGTTCCTTTTTTTCTAGCCTATATTTTTGGAATCTGGTTGTATAGCCATCTCTTGAAAAAACAATTTTGGGCGAGTAATGTTTTTGCGGTTGTCCTAGCGGTTATACCTTTTTTTGCAATTACGCTGTATTTCAAAAACTTCTCAAGTCTTGTTTTTTATCACGCCAGTTTTTTGTTTTTAATTGTATTGATTCGCGACCTCATTAAAGATTTAGAGAACTTCAAAGGCGACTGGGTAAGAGACTACAAGACCATTGCCGTTGTTTTTGGGGAGCGCACTACTAAGGTGCTATTGTCTTTTTTAATAACACTTACCTTCATTCCAATTGCTTTGCTATTGGCTCAAAAAGAAGTTTTACAGAGTATGTGGTATTATTTTATATTCACAATTCCTTTTTTATTCCTGATCGTATTGATCTTATGGAGATCCCCAGATCAAAAGACGTATCTTTGGCTGCATAATTTATTAAAAGCTCTTATTGTAGCTGGAATACTAAGTATAGTATTGGTTCGGTTTCCACTCTAAGTTCAAACAGTTTTCAAACGCACTCTATGGAATCAAAGTCAGATAATCCTTCCCCGAAAAAAACAGCGAGTTCAACTCGACTAAACAAGTATATTGCTAATTCTGGGATTTGTTCTCGCCGTGAAGCAGATATGTATATCGCTATGGGAATGGTCAAGATAAACGGTAAGATCGTTGTCGAGATGGGTTACCAAGTACAGCCCGGTGATGATGTGCGTTATGATGGGAGAAGAGTTGTTTCTGATAAACCTGCCTATGTGTTATTGAACAAGCCTAAAGGTTTTCTCGGTTCTGTTAAAAAAGGAACGTACAAGAAGGATGTTATGGAGCTTATTGATAACGCTACTTCGTACCGTATTGATCCTGTGAATTCGATGGATCGTACGTCTACAGGTTTGCTTTTGTTTACAAACGATACAGAACTTAAAATCAAACTTAAGAACCCAGCACGTGGAATAAACAAAATTTTCCAAGTTGTTTTAGATAAGAATTTAGTTCAATCGGATCTTGAGAAAATCCGAGATGGAGTTGTTGTCGATAAATTCGACAAAATCCATGTTGAAGCGGTAAGTTTTATCCGTGGAGAAACCAAACGTAAAATTGGAGTTGAACTATCGACAGAACGTCACCGAGCTATATTTCACATCTTTGAAAAATTGGGCTATAAGGTAGAGCAGGTTGATCGTGTTGTTTATGCCCATTTGACTAAAAAGGATTTGCCTCGCGGAAAGTGGAGACACCTCAATGAGCGCGAAATCAATCTATTTAAAATGATGAAGTAAGCTTTTTCTTTGGATCAATTCATAAAGAAAAACACCATACACAATCCCGTATTGTATTCCGATTAAATAGAAATTCTCATTAAAATCAGAATTCCCATAGGTAGCATAACTTAGAACTACCAGGCCGCTCCAGATCAGGGGGTAACTGTAATTGGTGAATAGTGCAATGCAAACCAATGACACAATATACCAGGGATGCACTGTAGTCGCTATAAAGAAATAACAACTTAGGCAAAACAACATTCCAGTTAATAATGCTTGTGGAGTTTTATTGTTTCTGATGAAAGTAAAAACAGCAACGATAGCGACTATGACGTAAGGCGATATTTTTCCTAATTTCCGAATGATGTTATATCCTTTTACTTCATATCCTATCTCTCGTATTACATAGTATATACTTCCATTAAATTCAAATCGATTGAACCAGAGGCCGATGGTTTTAAGATAATGACTTAGGTTGTTATCTCCCAAAAAGAATGGAACGAAAAACATAAACAAACACAGGAGTACAAGAGTGCCAAAGAGAATGCTTTTTTTAGGTTTTAAAAAGCGCCAAAATAATGGTAGTATAAGAAGTGGAATTAGTTTGGTTGCAATAGATGCTGCCATTGGAATCGTTGCCCATTTCCATTCACCCTTAGTGAAAATCAAATACAGCCCGAATAAGAAAAAGAACATCATAAAGCCTTCCCAATGTAAATTCCCTGTCAATTCGACAATGATCAACGGGTTTAGGAAATAGAGTCCGATTCTTTTTTTAGAGAGATTTAAGTAATCAAGTAGTTTTATTCCAAGCCAAAAGATACCTAAATCGGATAAAATCAATACAACCCGTATGCTGATGATATTGGCAAGTATGGAATTTCCTCCAACGAGCGAAGCAAGATAAAAACCCCATTGGTTTATTGGGGGGTAATTAGAATAATGAGCTGCACTTAAGGTTCCCATTCCATTGTAAAGCTCTTGACTAAACGGAGTAGAGAATAAGGCAGAAGTTTGATTCAGAAGATCTGGAGTTGCTTCGTATGGATTTAATCCATTAGATAAAAGCATCCCATCCCAAAGGAATCGAAAGAAATCTTGAGATAGCAGCGGGGTAGATAAGAGGAAAATTAATCGGAATAAAATTCCAGCCCAAAACATTTGCTTTAAGGAATAGTCTTTAAAGATTAAAGGGTAACTGCAAAAGAAAAGAGTTAAGTAAAGTGGAATGAGGATGAAGCTTTGTGCACGATCAATTTCAAATCCCATGAAATAATATCCCAACACACTCAATAGTATTGGTGCGAACTGGAGAATCTCTTTGAAGCTTCTCCCAGTGATCATCAGGCCTGAGTTCTAAATGAATTTACAAACACAAATCCAAATCCAATAAAGAGCATTAGATGAAAAGGGAATAAACCAAAATCACCGGCTTCTCCAACCACAAAAGCACTGTACATTCCAAATAAAAAGTAAAGGGTTAAAAACCCTTCTATTACAATGTTTTTTGAAACTTTTTTTGAAGTGTATTTATTTTTTTTCCAAGAGTCTTTTAGGGTCTTGATATTGAATTTTGGTGTTCGTATAAAATCACTTCTTTTTCCTCGATGTCCTTCTAAAACCGCAAGAGAATTGTGGTACGAAAACCCCATGGCAATGGTGTAGAAGGTGAAAAAGAGTTTGATGTACTCTAAAAAATTAAGGAGTCCGCCGCCTTTCATGTATCGATATAGAACCCAGTAACAACTAAAGAAGATAAGTGTACTGACAATAAAGAAGCTAGAAAGATCGAAATACAAACTCAAGTGCCCCCACTCGTTTTTGATATATAACATTGGAATACTGAGAACTCCAACAAAAAACACGTTGAGAAACATGGTGCTGTTGAGTAAATGTAAAACAGAATGTAGTTTGGTAGAAAGTTTTATGTTCTTAGACCCAACTACTTTCTTTGCCATTTTCTGAAAATTTTCTGCACCTCCTTTATTCCATCTGAATTGCTGTGAACGAATAGAACTCATTACTACCGGAAGCTCTGAAGGTGTTTCTACGTCTTCGAGATATTTGAATTTCCAATTCTTCAACTGGGCTCTGTAGCTAAGATCTAGGTCTTCTGTTAGGGTATCACCTTCCCAGTTTCCTGCATCAATAATGCATGTTTTTCTCCATATCCCAGCAGTACCATTGAAATTCATGAAATGATTCTTACTGTTTCTGCCAACTTGTTCGAGCGTAAAATGAGCGTCTAATGCAAATGCTTGAATTTGTGTAAGTACTGAATAATCTCGGTTGATGTGCGACCAACGGGTTTGCACTACACCAATTTCTTTGTTTTTAAACTGTGGAACAGTTTGTAAGAGCCAGTCGCTTTGCGGTAAAAAATCAGCATCAAAAATTGCAATAAACTCGCCTTTAGCTGTTATTAAGCCTTCTTTGAGCGCTCCAGCTTTGAAACCGACTCGATCTTTTCTTCTGATTTGTGTAATGTCTAGACCTCCTTTTATTAGGTTTTCAACTAAACCTCGAGTAAGTTCAACGGACTCATCCGTCGAGTCATCTAATACTTGAATTTCTAATTTTGTCCTTGGGTAGTCGATCAGATTGATACATTCTAACAAGCGCTCCATTACATAGAGCTCATTGAAAACTGGAAGTTGAATGGTTACAAAGGGAATTTTTTCTGGGTCGCTAATGTCTAAGACGGGATGTTTTTCTTTTTTCTTTTTGAATTGAATATAATTCCACAATAAGTTTAACTGAGAAAGACTGTAGAGTAATACAAGAATCAAAGACACTGAGTACAAAGACATTAAAAGAAGGGAAAGGTATAGCCAAATATGCTCCATTTTAGTTATCTAAATATGTAATGTTTGAAAATCCACCCAATAATTTTTATTCCTGCAAAGATAGTTCCTTTTACCGTACCAGAGACTTTCGACACTCCGATTCTTTCCCTATAATTCACTTTAATCTCCTGATATGGAATTGCTTTCTGTAAAATTTTTAATTGCATCTCAACAGTCCATCCATATGTTTTGTCGCTCATATGAAGACCTACTAGGGTGTCCCATCGAATACCTCTAAAGGGGCCTAAATCGGTAAACTTCGATTTATAAAGAATTCTCATTAAAAAACATGCCAGCCAATTTCCAAATACTTGTTGGGGTGTCATTGAGCCCTGTGCTCTCAATTCTTTCACACGAGCACCGACTACAAAAGCAGCAGTTCCATCTTGTATAGGCGCTACAATTTGGAGCAGTTCTTCGGGATAATCTGAATAATCTCCATCCAGAAAAACAACAATATCAGGCTTAGTTTCTAACCCATTGATGTAATCAATGCCTTTGAGACAGGCATACCCATACCCACCTCTTTTTTCTGTAAGAACTGTAGCTCCAGCAGCACGTGCAACCTTTACTGTGTCGTCTGATGAGTTATTGTTTACGACAATAATTTCATCAACTATTTGCGGAATATCTTTAACTACAAGTCCTATGGAATCCTGTTCGTTATAGGCCGGTATAATTACTTTAATTTGTTGCATAAAAGAACTATGAAAACTGGTTTTGCGTAAAGATAAGCCAGTTCTTGATTTGAGCTTTTTTATACGAAAAAATAATTTTATTTCAAGGTGTTCCCTAAAGGAAACTCAGGAGAAAAGGTTCTGTTCTCTAGTGGACCATTTTCTAGTTTCAAAACACCTCTTGGACAAACTGCAGAACAAACTCCGCAACCTACACAGGAAGAACGAACAATACTCTGACCTTTTTGAGCATAAGCACGTACATCGATTCCCATTTCGCAATAAGTAGAACAGTTTCCACAGGAAATACATTGCCCCCCATTTGTTGTAATTCTAAAGCGTGATTTAAATCGCTGTACGAGTCCTAGGTAGGCAGCGAGTGGACATCCAAATCGGCACCATACACGATTTCCGAAAATAGGATAGAAACCTGTTCCGATTACACCTGCAAAAATAGATCCGATTAGAAATCCGTATATGTTCTGAATTGTTTGGGTCTTGACTCCCAAAACAACCTGTGCTCCTGAAAAGTAGGAGTATAATGTAAAGCCGGTCATGATTAACGAAAACGCAAGCACTCCATGGACTAGCCAACGTTCTAACTTCCATGCTCCAATTGATTTATTCGAAAGATGTCTGAATGGATCACCAAGTGTTTCTGCTAAACCACCGCAACCGCATACCCAAGAGCAGTACCATCTTTTTCCAAAGAAATAAACCATTACAGGTACTACAACTAAGGTCAATACAATTCCCCAGACTAGAATGAATAAACCAAACCCACCACTAGATATCAAACTGTTTAGGTTCCAGCTAAAGAAAAAATCATAATCCAAAGGGAATGCATTTTTAAAATCATACCAAGGTTTGTCAAAGCGGACTAAAATTTCTGGAATTAAAAATGCAAATACAATTTGAAAAAACCAAACAGATGTTGTTCTTAAGATTTGATATTTATTATTCCGATACTTGATGTACATGCGGATCGCCATGACAGACATTACAACACAATATAAGAAGCCGTATAAGAACCATTGACTTGCCAAATTACCGCTCAAACGCTCACTTATAGGATCAACAATATAGGTCCAGTTTACGATGTAGTCAGGAAAGAAATATAAGAGCACATAAAAAGTAACTAAAAAGATGAAAACAAACCATCCTAAAAAACCTCTGTTTGTAACAGAATTGAAAAAGATGCCATTGTTCTTTATTCCTGGAGGTCCTAGTGTAATTACATTTGGAAGTATGTAAAGTAAAGATCCGAAAATTCCCAACCCAAAAGTTAGAAGCCAAAACAAACCTTTGTTTTCTTTTATAGGACCAGTACCTGCTGTTTTTGCTATTTCATAAGAAAAACTGTGAGGCTTGTCCCAAATAACTTTACTCCATTCTCTGTTTTTTCTGTGAACGTTATTCGCATCTTCAATTGCTTTTATGATCGTTGTTGAAAGTGTGAAAGGACCCGAAAACTCTTTACCAACAACCTTGGTGTTTATGGCGTCGATAAACAATTCACTTTTGATTCCTTTACTACTGATTACTTCTGCAAATTGTTCAGTGCTGAGTTGGTATTTTCCGATGAAAACTAAAGAACAAAACACAGCTAGTCCCACTATGAATATACCGAATCCAAGTTTTTGTAATGTCTTCATTATTTTGCGATTAGGTTATTGAAAATTCTCGACCAACTTTTCTTTTTTGGCTTAATATCTGTATGCTGTACTGCATTGAAATTTGAAATTATTTCAGTTTCATAGGACTTGAAAAACTCGGGATCAAAATTGCAATCGCTTAAATGCTCCATTACGTGGAAAACACTTCTTTTTTCGGAAAGCATTTGGTCAAAAATCTCGTGTCTCATTCGAATTCCAAAGGTGTTAATACCTAGAAATTCATTTGAGTTTTTGTCAAAAGCAATTGTGACTGCAAGGTTCTTGCTTGAGTCTTGCCAGTGAAAATGTGTTTCAGGTGCTTCGGGATGTGCAGCTACCAAGCCATAGGTTTGATATTCAATATCAAAAAACTTTGCACTATTAAACCAATGCCCGGGATGATAAGCTGTTTTGTTTCCAGTTAGTGTTCTGGCTAGCGTTTCTCCCATCATACGACCGGTATACCAGACAGCTTCAATGGATCGTCTACCAGGAACAGGTTCTTGTTGCTCTGCGCAATCTCCAATAGCATAAATATCTGGTTGATTGGTTTCGAGGTATTTATTTACGAGTATGCCACGTTTAGTTGCAATGGCGCTGTCTTTGATAAAATCTACGTTGGGTCGAACTCCAGCTGTCAGTCCAACAAATTGACAAGAAATGATTTCACCAGAATCTGTTCGTATGGCCTTGACTCTCCCGTCTTCATCTTCTAAAATTTCACTTAAATTTGTTTCGAGCCTCAGGTCAATCCCATGCGAAACAATATGTTTGTTGATTAGTTCAGATTCTCCTTTCGGAAGTACGTTACTCCAGAAGCTTTTTTCTCGCACCAAAAAGGTGACCTTCTTACCTCTTGCATGAAGCATTTCCGCCAATTCAATTCCAATGAGCCCTCCACCAACAATTACAGTATCTTGAATCGATGGGGTGAGTGCTTCTAGATTTTCTAAATCTTGTTTTGTATATAATCCTTGAACCCCTTTTAGGTTTTCGCCGGGCCAGCCAAATTTGTTTGGAATGGACCCAGTGGCTAAAACAAGGGAATCGTAGGAAAGTATAGACTCGTTTGACAACGTGATTGTCTTTTTTTTAGGATCAATTTGTGTTACGGTTTCTTCTAGTAAATCCAGTTTATTTTTCTTCCAAAAATGATTTTCATACGGTTGTGTATGTTCCCATTTAAGATGTCCCATATAGACATACATCAACGCGGTTCTAGAGAAGAAAAAGCGACTCTCTTTAGAAATGATTAAAATAGGCTTGGTTGATTTTTTTCGGATGTGTCGGGCGGCAGTAATGCCAGCAATTCCATTTCCGATTACAATGATAGGTGGCAGATTCATAGGGTGTTATTTGATTACAATATACTTGTTTTTATACTTTATTAAAAAAATATGTACATTTATCATGCCCAATCTTACTAAAACTTAATAACTATGGAAATCCCTAAAATTTCATCATCTTTCATTCAACAACCTAAATGTTTCATTTATGCAAAATGATAAAAAATGGGTGTGTGTTGAAATACCACTTCAAGTTACCGATATACGTGTTTGGGCTGCGCTAACTGATCCCAAATTAACGCAACGTTATATGTACAATTGCCAGTTGCACTCTTCTTGGGAAGTGGGTAGTGATGCCATTTGGAAAGAAGAAAAACCAGATGGAACATTCATAACCCACGTTCTCGCAAAAGTATTAGAGTTTACTCCACACACAAAACTTCGATTTTTAATTTTTCATGAGAATAATGAATTTGGAGCATTTGAGTCTGAACTTAAGTTTACGATCCTCAAACAAGCTTCTGGAGTTGTATTGAAAATCGAGCAAGGCGATTTTTCAAAACTACCCAACGCTATTAAAAGTTATGATGATTGCTTGATGGGTTGGAATTATGTTAAAAAAGATCTTATTACGACCATCGAAAAATTTACTTAAAATCAATTATAGGCCTAGACTTAAATCAACTTTAGCCTGAACCTCATTCTTGTGTTTTTAACATAAAATAATAATTTAAAAATTCAATAATCAATAATTTGACTTGTGTACCTTTAGTGTGTTATGCGGAATAATGGCTTGTTTTTTTTATTAATTGTTTTGATACTTCATCCATCCCAAAACTGGAGCCAAGAGATTCGAGGCCTGAGTTTTGTAGGCACTCGAGATCGAGTTAACAAACAACACCTTATTCCCATAAAAAAAAGTGCTGCTAATTGGGTTGCACTTATGCCATATGGCTATATGAAATCGGCCCAGAGACCTATGGTTTCGTTTAATGTATCATGGCAATGGCAGGGAGAAACTAAGAATGGAATCGAACAAGCTGTTCCTTTTTTTGAAAGAGAAGGGATTTCGGTAATGCTCAAGCCTCATATATGGATTAAAGGGGGCGTATTTACAGGAACTATTTCATTTGAATCTCCTGAAGAGTGGGATCAATTTCAAGAATCTTACCGAAAATTCATCTTACATTTTGCTCAGGTTGCGGAAGAAACAAAAATTCCGATGCTTTGTATTGGAACTGAATTGCAGTCCGTGGTTGCTAACAATCCTGAGTATTGGAGACAATTGATTCGTGAAATCAAACAAGTTTATTCAGGTAAGTTGACTTATGCTGAGAATTGGGACCAATTCCAGAATGTGCCTTTTTGGGATCAGTTAGATTATGTTGGTATCGATGCTTATTTTCCTTTAAAAACATCTAGCCCTACTGTAGCAGTATTGACTGAGCTTTGGAAGCCATATGTTGAGAATTTAAAAGGATTTTCTGAAAAACACAACCGAAAGATACTGTTCACTGAAATGGGTTATCGCAGCATAAATCTACCTACTTCCAAACCTTGGGATTATAGTTTACGTGACCAACCCTTCAATGGACAAACTCAGGCAGATGCCCTAGAAGCACTTTTTGAAAGTTTCGAAAACAAGTCTTGGTGGGCAGGCGGTTTTATTTGGAAATGGTTTCCTGATTACGCTAATTCTGGCGGTACTTCGGACACCACTTTTTCACCCCAAAATAAGCCAGCAGAAACGGTTATTGGCCGTTACTTTACAAACTGGCAATAGTATTTGTGCAGCGCAGTGGGAGGTTTTCCTAGGGCACGTAAAACATGAATCATCATAAAATGAAATTGTAATCGAATTACTCCATTTTCTTTAAACCGACGTGAGGAAGTGATT
>Ga0075468_10000080_pt1 | contig 28728 bp, 32 predicted proteins | sample DEB08_DNA_12_FD_77578 | JGI IMG/M metagenome (GOLD analysis project Ga0075468, IMG submission 77578) | Aqueous microbial communities from the Delaware River and Bay under freshwater to marine salinity gradient to study organic matter... | ecosystem: Environmental > Aquatic > Marine > Coastal ...
AATTCAGCATCAATAAGAGAAACTTTTAATGTTTCTTCAATTAGTGATGAAGCCGCAGGTAAATTTAAACCTACTTGGACTAATAATTTTGGTAATGTAAATTACTCAGCTACTGCAAATCATGGCGAAGATGCAAGTTTATACTCTAATTTTGGGGATGGAAGTAGAATTAGTTGGTTTAACTCATCAAGAACAACAGCACTTACTTATGGTTCAACTGATGTTTTTGGTGATGGTTTTAGAGATATGGTCGCAGTAGATGGAATGTTTGTAGGAGATTTAGCGTAATGGCAAGTGTACTAAAAGTAGATTCAATACAAGACACATCAGGAACTGGTAATATATTAATGCCTAACAGACCATGTTTTTATGCGTATATGAGCAGTGGTTCTTTTGCACCAGATTCATCAAACTCAACAAAGACACCTTTGAATGCAACAGAAGTTAATCAAGGCAGTTGTTGGTCAACTACAGATCATCAATTTACAGCACCTGTAGCAGGAATTTATAGTATAACTTGGGGTTTTACATTTCAAGACAGTGATAATTCAAGATATGTAGCATCAAGAATATATAAAAATGGTTCTAATATAGGTTCTGCTCACAGACAATCACAACCAACAGCACAAGGTGGTAATCAGTATGATGGTATTGATGGTTTAAAAATGATTTTATCTTTTTCAGCAAGTGAAACATTTTACGTTATACTGCAACCATCAGCTACTTTAACTGTTTCTGCTGAATATGGAACATACATGAGTGGATTTTTAATAGGTTAAAATATGGCAAGTGAACTAAGAGTAAATACGTTAAAGGATGCAAGTGGCAATAACTCTGTAGCAACGAGTGTGGTGTTTGCAGGTTCGGCAAAGGCTTGGATTAATCCTGCTGCAAATTTAGCAAGTATATTAGATAGTTATAATGTGTCTTCTCTTGATGATGACGGAACAGGAGATGGTGGAGTACATATAACAAATGATATTTCTTCAGTTAACTATGCTATTTCTGGCATAGCAGATGATGGTGGAACAAGTGATTCTTGGTCAATGGTTGATGTTACAAATGGAACACAAGCAGCAGGTTCTTTTGATTTTGAAGTTCATTGGGGAAACGCTGGAAACAATAGAACAAATGCAGATTATGAAGTATATCTTGTAGTACACGGAGATTTAGCATGAGTAAAGCAGCAGAATTAGCGGCATTGATAGGAAGTCAGTCTTCTTTGGCTAATCGTAATATGATTATAAATGGTGACATGGCTGTTGCACAAAGAGGAACAAGTACATCTAGTGTAACGTCATCTGGTTATTATGCGTGTGACAGATGGAAAATTCTTGATAACTCGGATGCCACGCTTACAATATCTCAAGCAACAGATTTACCATCAGGTCAAGGTTTTAATAATAGTTTTAAAATAGATGTAACAACTGCTGACTCAAGTGTAGGAGCAGCACAGTATGCAATAATAAGACAAGGTTTTGAAGGTCAATTCTTACCAAGATTACAAAAAGGGTTTTCAACAGCTAAATCAAGTACAGTTTCTTTTTGGGTAAAATCAGGATTAACAGGAACACATATATGTAGATTGTATGACCACGATAATTCAAGACAAATATCTAAATCATATACAGTAAATGCAGCAGATACTTGGGAGCATAAAACAATTACCTTTGCAGGTGATACATCAACAGGTGACCCATTAGATAATGATAATGCACAAAGCATGACATTAGATTTTTGGTTACTTGCTGGTTCTAATTTTACAAGTGGTTCGTTACAAACTACTTGGGCTGATGATACTGCTGCAAATTCTGCTGTAGGGCAAGTAAATGTTTTGGGTAATGCAAGTTATAATTGGTTAATAACAGGTGTTCAATGGGAATTAGGAGAGGTAGCTACACCTTTTGAACATGAAAGTTTTGATACAAATTTACATAAGTGTTATAGGTACTATCAAAAATCTTATAACTATGAAACAAATCCCGGTACTGCTACAAATAATGGTGAGTTAGGTAATGATGGTAATGGTTCAAGTGGAAATAGTACTGGGCAAATGATAGCTTATGATACGTTTTATACTGAAATGAGAACCACACCTACTATAACATTATACGATATAGCTGGTACATCTGGAAAAGTTTCAACAACTAAACATGGTACTAATGAATATAATGGTGAAACTGGAAATGTATTTAGGGCAGGAAGTAAAAACTATTCTATTGATAGACCAGCTACTGGAAATTCTGCTAATAGTATTAGATGGTTTTTTGAAGCAACAGCAGAGTTATAGGAGTTTATATGTTAGATAAAATTACATTTACATCAGTAAAAAAAGTTAATGACCCAATTAGTGGAAAACATTCTGCATATAAAGTTGTTATAAATGGAGTTACATCTAATGTTCCAATATGTGTTGGAAATAAAGAGTATGATGAAATCAAACGACAAGTTGATGCAGGTGAACTGACCATAGAGGATGCTGATTAAGGTATAAGCTATGTCATTTTCATCAATAGCTTTTTCTCAAACACCCTTTTCTGCATCAGGTGATGTATCAGTTTCTATAGATGGAGTTGTAGGAACAACGGCACTAGGTTCAGTTTCAGTAGTAGCATCATCAGCTGCTCAAAACTTAACAGGTGTAAGTGCTACATTTTCTATAGGAACTGTAACACCTATTGTTATCAAAGTTGCTGATGATGTATCTGCTACTTTTTCTATTGGAACAGTATCACTAACAACATCTGCTAACCCTACATTAGCAGGTGTAACTGTTACAGGTTCAATAGGAACACCTACTGTTACAGGTGTTCAGTTTGATTTTGATGCTGTTAAAGATCAATTTGATATATCAAGAGTTGTATATGTTAAAGCAAAAAGTACATCAGACGAAAGAACAGTAAACGTAAAAGAAGAAATAAGATTAACATTTGTAGCAAGACAATCATCATCAGATGATAGAACAATAAGAATAGCAGCGTAAAGGAGTTATATTAAATGTCATTCAGATGGCCCATTAAAGACCCTGATGAACAGTTAGATTATAGTGTAGATTGGTCTAGATTTTTAGGAACAGCAACTATAAGTAGTGTTGCATGGTCTGTAAAATCAACTGAATACTCAACCGAGACTACTCTTAGTAGTGGACAAACTTTGGCTACTGCATCTAGTAGTGCGACTTCTGATACCATACAAAACATATCCCAAACTAATACAACAACTGTTGCAACAATAAATATTGCAGGTGGTACTGCAAATAGAGAGTACACATTCTTTTGCTCTATGACTGATAGTACAGGCAGTACAGCAAAGAGAAGTGTAAAGATAGCTGTGAGAGATAAATAATGGCATACAATTTTTTAACTATAGTAAATGATGTAAACAGAAGATTAAACGAAGTAGAGTTATCATCTACTAACTTTGCTACAGCATCAGGTTTTTATAACCTAGCTAAAGATGCAGTCAATGCTTCTATAAGATATCTTAATCAATCTGAGTATGAATGGCCCTATAACCATGTGCTTCAAGAAGATACATTAACAGCTAGTACAGGTAGATACCCATTTCCTGATGATTCAAAAACAATTAACTTTAGAAGTTTTAGAATAAAAGAAAACAGTACACTAGGTAATCAGACTATGAAGTTAAAAGAACTTGCATATAATGAATACCTAGAAAAGTACGTAGATCAAGAGTATAAAGCAGAGCCTACAAAAGGTGTACCTAGATTTATTATATGTGCTCCATCGTTAGAGTATATAGTACAACCTTTACCTGACAAGGCATATGAATTAGTTTATGAATACTACAGAATAGCTGTAGAATTAGAGAACCATAATGATGTACCAAATGTACCTGAAAGATTTAAACATATCATAGTTGATGGTGCAATGCACTATGCCTATTTGTTTAGAGGTAATACACAGGATGCTGTAGTAGCAAAAGAAAAGTTTGACGAAGGTATTAAACATATGCGTTCTCTATTAATTAATAATAACTACATATATGTTAGATCATATATGACACCTAGTTCTAGTGGTAGAGGTAGGGTTGGAACATCACTAACAACATCAGGTTCATCATTGGATTCTTTATAAATGCCGACTACATGGAAAACATATCCCTTAGAGTTTAAAGGTGGGTTAGTATCTAACCTGTCTCCACTACAGCATGGTATGCAACTTCCTAACTCAGCAAGAGTATTAAGTAACTTTGAACCATCTGTTCAAGGTGGGTTTAGAAGAATAGAAGGTTTTCAAAAATTTGATGATAATCAAGTACCACCATATGGTGAACCTAAAGTATCAACAACAGTATCGTCAGGTGGTAGTAGTATAGTTTTAGGTAATATGTTTTCATCTCCTAGTGTAGGTGATACATTTACAATAGCAGGTAACGCACAAGTATATGCAGTGGCATCTGTAAGCACAACAGACTTAACAGCAAACAAAAGAGTTACAGTAGGTTTTACACCTAACCTTGTAGCAGATGCAACAGATCAAGTAGCCGTTACTTTTGTAACAGGGTCAGGAGATATAGAAGGTGTAGCATCTTTTGAAGATACAGTTATTGTAGCAAGAGGTGGTAACTTATTTAGATCGGCAGGTTCTGCATCTAATTGGACTAGAATAAATATACCTGTATATGGAACAGTATTAGTTAATGGTGGGTCACAGTCAGGTACTACATTAGCTATAGATGCACTAACTGCTGCACCTCAAGCAGGTGATACATTTACTATAGCTAACGTAGCTAAAGTGTATACAGTAACAGCAGATGCAACTGTATCATCAGGTGGGTCAACTATAAATATTAATCCTGCTCTTGCAAGTGCTCCTGCTGATAATGCTGTTGTAACATTTTTATCTTCTGATAGATCATTAATGTCAAAGCATAGGTTTAGTACATTTAACTTTAATGGAACAGAAACTTTAGTAGGTGTAGATGAGATTAATAAACCTTTTACATTTGATGGTTCTGTTTTTAATTCGCTAGATAATGCACCTTCAGATGTAATTGGAGCAACTCATGTAACAAACTTTAAAAATCATATAATGTTTGCAAAAGGTTCTAATATAGTGTATACTGCATTATTTAGTTCAGATGACTTTACTGCTGCATCAGGTGCAGGATCAATTAATGTAGGTGATATAATTACAGGCATCGTTGTATTTAGAGAACAACTAATTATATTTAGTGAAAGAAGAATACAAAGACTTGTAGGTTCATCAGAAGCAGACTTTCAATTACAACCTATTACAATGGACATTGGGTGTGTTGCACCTGATACAATACAGGAAATAGGTGGTGACATTTTATTCTTAGGACCTGATGGTATAAGATCATTAAGTGCTACGGATAAGATTGGTGACTTTGGTTTAGCTGTTACATCTAAACAAATACAGGATGAAGTAACAAACTTTGTAAATAGAAACACATCATTTTCAAGTTTAGTTATTAGAGAAAAAAGTCAATATAGAATATTTGGTTTTAATCGTAGTATTACTGCAACATCTGCACAAGGTTTACTAGCTACACAATTACAAGAAAGTTTAGCATGGGGTGAGCTTAGAGGTATAAGAGCATTTGTAGCAGACAGTAATTACAACGGCACATCTGAATTAATTGTGTTTGCACATACGGATGGTTACGTGTATAAGATGGAAGATGGTAATAGTTTTGATGGAAGTAATATAATATCTACATTTGCTACACCTTTTTTTCCAATTAATGATCCAAGAATACGTAAATCTTTTTATAAGATGTTTTTGTTTACAGACCCACAGGGTAGTTTTAATTCTAACTTCTCTTTAAAATATGACTTTGCTGATCCTGCTGTTATACAACCTGCGACTAAGGTAATATCTAATACAGCTATAGCAAGTGTACAAGCTATCTATGGTAATGTACAGTTTGCACATGGTGGTTTAGTAAACAACGGAAGTGATTATGGTTCAGGTGTTACTACTATTGCAGTAGATAGTTTATCTACATCTAACTTAATTGCAGGAGATACATTTATAATTGCAGGTCAAGGAACAGGGTCAGGTGCTAGTTTTGTACACACAGTATTTACATTATCATCTACACCCTCTATAACAAACAATGCAGGTAATTTAACTTTTAGTCCTGCAACACCTTCTGGTTTAGATGACAACACAAAAGTATCATTTAAAACAGTAAACTCTGTAGGTTCTTCAACGTATGGTGGCGAAAGTTTAAAAAGCATATTTGAAGAACAAACTACAGGATCAGGATTTACAGCATCCTTACAATTTGGATCAGAGTCAACAGATGCTCCATACTCATTAGATGCTGTAACATTAGAATACGCAGAACATACACATTCATAGGATTTATTATGGCAGGTTACACAAGAACAGATACAACAAATAATATTGCAGATGGTAATATTATTAATGCATCAGACTTTGATGGAGAGTTTGATGCAATAGCTACAGCATTTGGAACATCAGGACATACTCATGATGGCACATCAGAAAATGGTGGTGCTGTAACTAAGATAGGTCCGGGACAAGACCTTGTAGTTTCAAGTTCTCTTGTTACACCAAAGACAACTAATACATTAGATATAGGTACAGATGCCCTAGAGTTTAAAGATATATTCATAGATGGCACAGCCTATATTGATGGGTTAGGTAGAGACATGCTTGTAGCTACTGATAAAAAGATACAGTTTAGAGATGATGCAATATTTATAAACTCATCAACAGATGGTCAGTTAGATATAGATGCTGATGGTGAGTTAGAGATTACAGCACCTATTGTAGATATTAATGCAAGTACAAGAGTAGATGTATCAACAGATTTATTAGTAGGAGATGACCTTGTATTAGGTTCTGACTCAGCAGTACTAGGTTTTGGTGCTGATACAGATACAACTTTAACACATACAGATGGAACAGGATTAACACTTAACAGTACAAACAAATTAACCTTTGGAGATGTAGCTACCTTTATACATCAAAGTTCTGATGGTGTAATGACAATTGATGGTGAGGTTACTATTGATCTTAATGCATCTACAGCAGTAACAGTTAGTAATGATCTTCAGTTAAATAGTGATGGTGCTGTGTTAGGTTTTGGTACAGACAACGATGTAACAGTAACACACGTAGCAGATACAGGGTTACGTTTTGAAGATAGTGATAAGTTACTGTTTGGTGCAGGTGCTGACTTAGAAATATATCACGATGGTAGTAACTCTTATATTGATGATTCAGGAGATGGTGGGTTAATAATTAGAGGTAGTGTTATTACGCTAAAGAAACAAGCAGGTGATGAGAAACTAGCAGAGTTTACAGCAGATGGTGCTTCTATTATTTACCATGATAATACAGCAAGAATAACTACGACTGCTGCAGGTATTGAAACGTCAGGCAATCTTACTGTAGGTGCAGACTTAATAGTAAATGGTACAACAACAACTGTTAACAGTACAGTAACAACTATCGCTGATCCTATTATTACATTGGGTGCAAATGCTTCTGATGACAATAAAGATAGAGGTATAGAATTTAAATATCATACAGGCTCTGCTGCTAAAGTAGGTTTTTTTGGGTTTGATGATAGTGCAGGTAAGTTTACTTTCATAGCTGATGCAACTAATTCTTCAGAAGTATTTTCAGGTACGGCAGGTACAATTGTAGCTAGTGTTGAAGGCAATGTAACAGGCGATTTAGTAGGTAGTGTATCAGGTGCTACAACAGTTACAGGTACAACATTAATAGGTAAGTTAAAAAAGACAGCAAGTGACACAGAATTTACTTTACCTGCTAGTGACGGAAGTGCTAATCATTTTCTAAAAACAGATGGTTCTGGAAACTTAGGTTTTTCGGCTGTTACAGTAAATAACTCAGGGTTTGATGCATCAGGAGGTGAACAATTAAGTGTAGCTAAAGGTGGTACAGGTGCTACAACGTTTACAAACAATAGAGTGCTAACAGGAAATGGTACAAGTGCTATTGTAGATGAAGCTAATCTAACTTTTGATGGTAATACTCTTACAGTTGCAGGTGCAATAACAGCTTCAGGAAATATTACAGGTTTAACATCAGATAAAAGATTAAAAGATTTTAAAGAAACAATACCTTTAGCATTAGAGAAAGTTTCTAAATTAAATGGTTATAATTTTAATTGGAACGACACAGCTAAAAAATTAGATGCTAATATATTTGATGATGAAGATCAGGTTGGTGTGTCTGCACAAGAAGTTTTAGAAGTATGTCCTGAAGCAGTTAAACCTGCTCCTATTGACAATAATTATTATACTGTGCAGTATGAAAAACTTGTACCCTTATTAATAGAAGCAATCAAAGATATCAAAAATGAATTAGACGAACATAAAAATGGGTGTAAATGTAAATGACAACACAACTACCATCCTCAGGGTCTATATCCTTTGAACAAATTAGAAATTTTTATAAGGCAGCAAGTGGTTCAGTTAATCTTGATGAGTTACACAAAGGCGAATCCTATGTTCCTAATCCTGCTAGTTACAATGGTTCTTCATATCAAACAACTTTAGCAAGTAACGCTAACTCCAATGTTGGCACAAGTGGTTCAGCATTAGCCTTTGATGATTTTTATGGTGGAATGAAACTTGTTGCACCAACTTGTTCAGCAATAAATCCCGGATCAGGAACAAACTATGTAACCTTGAACGGAGATTGGACAAGAACTGGTAGTTCACAAAGACCTTGGGTAGGTCAAAAAAATAGTAGTAGTAATTTATATCATTCAGGATGGGGAATTAACTATTCAGCAATCTCTTCTGCTAATACTCAATATGAATCTCAACTATTTTTTCTAGTAAATCAGGCTTATGAAGTAGGTTCTTCTGGTACATTTAGCAAAATTCAAATGAATAAAACAGGTCAATACAGAGTTAATGCGGCTGTAAGTGGAGGTAATAGTCCTGCTGGATCACTTACAATCGGTGGAGCAGGTGTGATTAGTGGTGGTTTATCTAGTCAAACTATTGCTCATGGAGCAGGTTATTATGAATTTGATATTGTTTTTGAAGCTAATAAAAATATTGAGATAACTACATCTGGGTACGGCACTAACGCATTTGCTCTTTATATTACAACGAATTGTAATGCACCTGCTGATTACACTTCTAGTTACAATGGTGCTAATAATTATATGTTAACAACATATAAAAATTAATGGAAATTAAACTATGGAAATAAACCCTATACTATTTTGGAACGGAATACTTACAGTCGTAATAGCTCCTGTTATATGGGTCTTTCGTGGTATGTTTGTAGAGATAAAAAGACTTGACATACTGTTAAATAAAACAAGAGAAGAGTATGCAAAACGTGATGACGTTAAAGAAGACATGCATGTAGTAATGGATGCACTTCAAAGATTAGAAGATAAATTAGATAAGATATTAATAGGTAAATAATTATGGCAACTTTTAAAGCATTTAAACCTGAAGCTATGCAACGTATAGCACGTTCAATGGGTCATACAGGTGACATGAATCAGTTTGAAAACTTCTTGATGGCTAACCCTGAGAAGAGTAATATGATGCGAAACTATAATGCAAAGGCTATGCAGATGGCTGAAGGTGGTGTAGTTAGAAAGATGCAAGAAGGGGGTGATGCAGGAGATAATCAACCTATTGACCCATTTAAAAAACTAGATGAAGATAAAAAGACACAAAATATTACAGATTTTACTGTAGGTCAAATAGGAGACCCTAGCATACCTAAAGGAGGTAAGTTAGAACCTAATAAAATAGATGAACAAGACGATCAATTTATTGACCCATTTGAAAAGTTAGATGAAAATAAACCAAAAGTAAAAGTAGAAACAGGAGACACTACAACAACAGACCCTGCAAAAAATGTAGAAGCAGAAACATATGATCCAACAAAAGTAGGTGATGCACCTAAAGCTGAAGCTAAAACAACTGAAGTAACAGATGATATGTTAGTTAAAGCTGCTCAAGGAGATATGTCAGCAGAAGAACTAGCAACATATAATGCGGCACTAAAAGCAGGACAAGCAGAAGTAGCAAAGAAAGCTACAGTACAAGGTCAGCTAGAAATGTTAAGTGCTCAAGCTGAAGAAGGACAGATACCTTCTTATGCTACAGCAGCCGTTAGGGCGGCAATGTCAGCTATGGCATCTCGTGGTTTAGGTGCAAGTACTATGGCAAGTGGTGCAGTTTTTAATGCAATACTAGAGTCACAATTACCTATAGCAAAAGCAGATGCTAATGTATTTGCAGAGTATGGTTTAACAAATGCATCAAATGCACAACAAGTTACACTTGCAAAAGCTGCCGCATTGTCTTCCCTTAATATAGCTAACTTAAACAACAGACAACAAGCAGCAGTAGAAAACTCTAAAAGATTTTTAGAAGTTGATCTTGCTAACTTTGAAGCCGCACAACAAACAGAAATACTTAACACAAAAGCCCAACAAGATTTTATGTTATCAGATCAAGCCGCTGACAATGCATCCAAACAATTTAATGCAGAATCAAAAATGCAAACAGATCAATTTATGGCTAACCTTGCTAACAATATAGCACAGTTTAATGCAACACAAGTAAATGCTATGGAGAAGTTTAACACAGGTGAAACAAATTCAATGGCTAAGTTTAACCAACAGTTAGAAGATCAACGTGAACAGTTTAATGCACAGAACCAATTAGTAATAGAACAGTTTAATAAGAAATGGAAGCAACAGATAGCAACCACAGATAGTGCAGCACAAAATTATTCAAATGAATTTAATGCGAAAGCATTATTAGATATATCTAATACAGCATACAATAACATGTGGTCACACATGAGTGACTTAATGGAATGGGCATGGACAAGTGGCGAGAGTGGTAAAGATAGATTACATGAACTTACTCTTGCAGAGATTGATGCTAAATTACAAATGGATTTAAAACATTTAGATTTATCTGCTGAAGCAAGTGGTGCAATAGGTGGTTTTGTTATGGACTTGTTTACAAGTAAAATAGGTGGATCAATAGCAGGTAAAATGTTTGGTATACCTGTAGTTGCTGAATAAAAGGAGTATAGAAATGAGTACAGTAGGAAAAACAAAAGCAGCAGAGATGGCATATGCAAGAATACAGCTATTAAAAGCACAGATGAAACAAACAGATTTTAATCCTGCTGATGACTATAAAGGAACATTAATGCAAAGACCCCAACAAAGAATTATAAATAGAAATGAAACACTAGCAGCAAATAGAAAGCAACAGGAAATAATGAGAGTAGCTAAAATGGCAAAGAGAATAGAAGAAGGGTTTAAAACAAATGCAAAAACAAAGGTTTAGAGCACCTGTTCCGGGACAGGGAATGACAGCAGGTCTAAATAGTAGACCTTGGTTAAACCCACCTCGTTTCAGTACAGTAGAAGAAAGTTTAGAGTTTTATCTTGAGATGTTATCTACTCAAGAAAAGTCAACTAATTTATTTAGTGTAGTAAAAACAGGATTGCCATTAACAATTATATCAGAGTCTATGACAACAGGTGGTGTTATGGAAGGGATACATAGTGTAGACGTTGGGCTACTACTTAATCCTTTACTTGTAGAGTTTATGAAAGGAATGTGTGACGTTGCAAATATAAAGTATACAATAGATACAAGCGTACCTGAAAAAGATAGAGTTAATATAAGAGCTATAAGAGAAGTTATGGAAGAAGAGTTAAAAGAAAACGAACCTGAAATTAAACAAGCAGGTGAGCAAGTAAAAAAACAAACAGGTCTAATGGCTAAAAAGGAGATACAATAATGGGTTTTAAATTTATGCCAGCACAGGCACTTGGTGGAGCCGCGGCAAAAGGTTCAGAAAAATTAGCTGATAAAGAAAGACGAGCAGAGACTATTATTGATAGAGCCACTGAAAGGTTTATGAACAAACATGATGATTGGGATAGACAGTTTCAGCTAGATAAAAGAAAATACCAAGATGCCTATAATAAACTAAAAGGATTAGACCTTGATCTTGATAAGGGTCAGATAGAAATGATTTTATTAGGTGGTCCAGATGGAGCTACAGAATTTCTTGAAGCATATAAAGAAGATAAAACTAAGGCACAATATGATTACTTAAAAAATACCAAGCAACCTGCTGTTAGTGAAGCAGGTGTGTCTATTGATAGTGTACTAGGCTATAAACCACCTGAGTTTAGTTATGATCAAATGAATAAACAAAAGTTTTTAAAGAACACATTTCAAAGAAGCGATGATTATCTTGCAGCAAAAGAAAAAGATGACTTTGATGCTCAGGCATTTGTAGGTCTTGGCATTAAGAAAGCATCTAGTGCTTATGCACAGGGGTTAAATCCATACCCTGATGTAGATAAACAACTACAAGCATACTCACAGACTGAAGCAGGTAAATACCAAACAGTTGGTGGTTTTGATATACCAGCTTCCTTTATACAAAGTGGTGTAAGAAGTCAGTTGATAGGTTTAAATATAATTAAACCTGAGCAAGTAGAAGGTCAACTAGGTGAAGGTACAGGTTGGAAAGCTCCAAGCTATGATGCTATTCCTACTGATGTATTGATTGCTATGGAAGAGAGTATTGCACAGCAAGAAACACAAGCACTAAATCAAAAAGTACAGCGACTGAATATAAAACATAAATCAATTATGCATCCTCTAGAATTAAAAAAAATTACAGGCGATCTTGACCAACAAACTATTGATAAAGCAGCGTCTGAGATTGATCTTAAACTTAAACAAAAAGATTTAAAAAATGCAGATGAAATAGCTGATTTAGTTTTAAGAGAACAAAAAGCTAACACATCATTTGCAGAGAATAGGTTAGAGGATGTAGATATAGACCAAGAAATAAATAATGCAGGTGCATCTTATGCATTTATTAAAAATAAATTAATTGGAGAAACTGATCCAACAATAATAAGTAGATTAACTACACAACTAGAAGAAGCAGATGGCTTGTACCAAAGTTTTACTGCCCTTAGAGTGGCTAAAAATCTTGCAACACAAGACCCAGTAACAGGTTTAAGAAACATACTTTTACTACAAAATGAAATAGAAACACGTTTAAAAGTTCGCTATGGTTTTGGGCAAGAGGATATAGTAACAGGAGGAGCAGAGCTACAAAAAGGCATTACAATGGGTGGCACTACAACTAGTACAAAATTTTTTACTAGAAATGAAAGTGGAGTAGAGAAAAAAATATATGAAGGCACTCCTGAGTTTACAAAAATTCAACAGAAAATACAAAATGATGCAATGAGTTTTCTAATAAAGTCTTATGGAAACATAGCTAGTGATGGCACATACACACCAAAAATACCTAATCAAGCATACGATGATTATTTTAATATTACTAGAAATTATATTCCTAATATAAATGAATTAGATGCTATGGAAATTTCATCCATGAGTGAAACAGAAACATCAGAAATTAATCAAGAACATTTTAATCTTATTATAAAAGCAATTGAAGGTGGAGACAGTAAAGATATTATAGTTGATTCAATAACAACAGACTTTGGAGTATCCTCTCGTGCAGAAGCAAATAAGTATTATAGTTTAGCACTTGACTCATTTAGAAAAACAAAACAAGCAGAAGATATTACTACACCAAAAGTAGAAACTGTTCCTGATGAAATTTTTATATATCCTAAGGGTGGAAAAAATGTTTATGAACTAGATAAGCCACAAAATTTAAGTGCAACTTCATCTGTTCTTACAAAGATTACACCACAAACTTTGGATTCAGAAACTATTAACAGTTTTCTAGCTGCCAATGCATACTCTATTGATAGAAGGTTTTTTAGTATGATTGATAAAGGTCTTGATCCAAACAAATATTCACTAGAAGACTTTACATTATTTAATACTGATATTAATTCATTTAAACAAAAATACCCTGATGAAATTTTTGCTGAAGTAGGAAGAGCACAAGACTATGGTCAGTTACAAAGACCATCATTTATTAATGTGCCTGAAGAAGAAAAACAAAAAATGCGATTTAAATTATTAAAACAGTTCCTATCATTAAATAGAACCGACAGACAATTAAGAATGACTAATAATTTATTAACAGCAAAAGACACAGGGTTTGAAAACTAATGAGTATATTTGATAAGTATAGAAACAATGCTCAACAAACAGTAAGCACAGGTTCTGTATTTGATAAGTATAGAACAGGTTCTAAAACATCTACTCTTCCTGTTGTTAAATCTATTTATGAAGACACAACTCCTAATGCATTTTCAATAGAAGACTTTGCTAACGACACAGATAAAATGGAAACATTAAGAGAGTATCTGCCTAAAAGATTAGGTGAAAATGGTTTGCAACAATCAAATGAAAGTGATGAAGATTATGTAAAAAGATTTATTACTCATGCTAGAAGATTTGAAACAAACAGCATATCTATAGCAGGGCAAATTGATTATTTAAGAAAAGCAAAAGAAGATGATAGAAGAAAGTTTGGTAAGTTGTATAACTATTATGAACAACTGCCAAGTGCAGGACAAGAAGGTGGTGACACTGTAGGAAGAGCAACCAAAGATTATTTAAAAGCAGCAATACTTGATCCTATAAACTTGCTAGGTGTTGGCATAGTAGGAAGAGCAGGTTTAAAATTTGGTACTGCACTTGTAGGTAAGAATGCTGTGCGTGAAGGAATAAAATTAATGCTTCCAAAAACACAGGCATCAAAACAGTTACTAACAGGTGGAGTTACAGGTGGAGCTTTTGGTGCTGGTTATAATGTTGCTAGTCAAGACATAAGAAGAAAAGCGTATATGGATGATAAAACACCTGAGTCAAATATAGAATTAATGGATGTTGCTTTTGATTCTATAATAGGTGCAGGTGTAGGTACAGCAGTAGCAGGTGCTTTACCTATTATAGGTGCAGGTATACAAAAAGCAGATGAAGGTACTAGAAAATTGTTTGGGTTTAAAAAATCTGAGTTAGATTTTCTAAAGAAAATAGATGATGAAGATGTAGTAGCTACTGATCCTGTTGAAGGTCCTGCAATAACACAAGATCAACTTGATGAAGCACAAGAAAGAATTAATAATGCAAGACAAAGATTAAATCCTGAACAGGCAAAAGAAAAACTTGATGAACAAATTATAACTAAACAAGAGATACTTAGACAACCACCAATTGTAGATGCTAAAGTAATGGTTGAACTATCAAGAAAAGTTTCTAAGATTGTAGAAAATATAACTGAGGAAGAAAAAGCAGCAGGAAAATCAATAACACTTATATCAGATGCCAACAAAGATAAAAAAATTAGTGATGCAGTAACTGATATTGTAAATAATATAGACAGCATAGATGAAGACGTACTACAAGCCGCCTTGTCAAGAGAAAATATAACAGAAAACCAATTCTTAGATTTTATGTCTACAGTAGATGACTTTGCTTCAATGGAAAACTATACAATGAGTGAAGCAGGTAGAACATTACAATCAAAAAGTAATCTTGGAAAATTGCGTAAGAAACTATTGTCTATTAGCCCTGAATTAAAAGATAAATTAAATAAATTATATGGAGAGACAGACGAAGTAACAAGTGCTACAGGACATGGGTATAATTTACTAAAAAGAATAGACAGGGAAAGAAGAGCATTGATGGTAACACAACTTGCCACTACTGCAAGAAACGTAGCTACAGGTTTAACTGTTGTGTCATTTGAAACAATGGCAAACACAATGGAAGCTACTTTATATCACATGGGTAAAGCATTTAAAGGTTTGTATAGAGATGGCATATCTCCTGAAGGTATTAACACAGGGTTTAAAGATTGGGTTTCTGATAGTTTTGGACTAGCTTATAGTTTTGTAAGACAAGGAATGAGTGATGACATATCACAGTTCTTACTTCAAAATAATCCAAGACTTAATAAAATTATGTTTCGTACAATTGGAGAAGTAGGGGAAGACTCACAGCAACTAACACAGTTTGCACAATATGCAAACATATTAAACCTAGCACAAGATGCAATGTTCAGAAGGGCTTTCTTTGCTGATCATATAACAAGAAAACTAAGAAGAGCTGGTGTTAAACTAGAAGACTTAGCTGTAGACGGCACAAGTGTCTTTGGTAAAAAGGGTGGTAGTAAGGTTGAAGCAAAGCTATTAAAAGATGGCATGGAGTATGCTCTTAAAAATACATTTGCTTTGCACCCAAGAAAAGGAGATGCTGCATATCACTTTGTAAAGTTTGTAGAAAGATTTCCGGGTATGCCTATTATTGGTACAGGTCAATTTCCTTTTGCAAGATTTATGGCTAATGCTTTATCTTTTCAATTAAAGTATAGTCCTTTAAATGGTGCGTATGGTATATTTCAAGGAAGTTTTCAAGCAGGTGCAGAACAATTAGGTAAGGCAGTAACAGAAAAAGCAAAACAAGAAGCTCGTGAAAGAATATCTCAAGGCATGGTGGGTAGTGCCGCTCTAGGAACTGCCATATATTATCGTGCTAAGAACCAAGATACTGAATGGTACAATCTTAAAGGATCAGACGGAAGAAAAGTAGACATGCGACCTTTCTTTCCTGCTGCACCTTATATGATTGTGGCAGATGCTATAGTTAAATATGGTAGGGGAGATTTGGACAAGTTAAGTACTAAAGATTATTTGGATGGGTTTACAGGAGCACAGTTTAGGGCAGGTGCAGCTTCATATACTGTTGATAAGTTTTTTGAAGTAGTAAATTCTGAAGGTGGCATAGAATCAATAGGGCAAGAAAAATTTGGAGAAATAATAGGCGGCTATGTTGGAGATGTAACATCAGGGTTCTCAACACCTGCAAGAATTGTTAAGGATATTGTTGCTGCTTTTGATGAAGAAGAAGCAATAGTTAGAGACTCTAGTTCTATTGACGGAACAGGTATGAGAGAACGTGCAGTGAATGCTTTCTTGGCAAAGATATATAAGAACGCTCCTGTTCTATCTAAACAACTTCCTGAGTTTGAATCTCCAACTAGAGAGGATAAGATATTAACACAGTCTCCATTCTTAGGACAGGTTATAGGTTTACGTTTTCAAGAGAGAGATAATCCTGTAGAAAAAGAAATAACAAAAGCAGGAATAAAAAATTGGCAGGTGCTTCCGTCTACAGGAGATAAAGAAGCAGATAGATTAATTAAAAAAGAATTAGGATCAATAGTACAATTTCATTTAGGAACTATTGTTGAATCTGATTTTTATAAACAAAAGAAAAAAATAAATAAAGAAGTATTTATAAGAAAGTATTTAATAAAACTAAGAAAGTTTGCAAAGGAGGTTGCCCAAGCTAAATATGTTAACAAGGGCAAACCTTACACTCCTTTTGATAGAGCAAGATGGGCTAAACAAACAAGACGAGTTAGGAAATTAGCCAATCAATACTATGATACGCAAAGAGATGGTGCTACTGTAGAAAGTCTAGGAGAGTATAGACTAGGAACAGAGATAGGATTATTTCTACAACGTCTAGAATAATTATCTCTTATCCCCACTACCTCCTAGTACACCACGTTGCTTTCTATCACTTAACTTATCAAGATTAGATTGCATCAATGATCCTAAGTCTAGTTTTAAATGGTCAGCTAACATAGCACAGTACCATAGGACATCACCTATTTCCCCACCAAGATCGTGACTCTTCTTATTATCACGTATAACCTTCTTAGCTTTGTTAGCTATCTCACCTGCTTCACCAACCAACCCCAAACTTAAATACTCTAGAGCTTTATCTTTAGGAAAGATGGCAGTCTCCTTTGCTTTTGTTTGGTAGTCTGATGCTACCAATAGACATTTGTTTTTATCTTGCATAAACTTCCTTGCTTCCTCTTCTAGTTTCATAATTAATAACCTTCTTTAAACCTTGTGCAAATGCAGAATTAAATCCACGTAACCATTCTCTATACTGCATACTGTTTGCACTGTATGGTGGCACAAGAAGTTTGTTGTTGTAATCTACACCTCTATGAAAAGCACTTCTTCCTTTATCAAATTGTATACGCAGAGGTGCATCATACTTCTTTAAACCATGCCTACGTTTTAGCATTGGTCTTTTCCTCTAATTGTTTTTTAAGTGCAGTATTCTCCTGCATTAAAGTATTAAATATATTTAACAGCTTCATCTTTTCAGGTGATCCTATAATCATCTCCTGTACTTCTATAGCTGTCACTGGTTTTGTTTCTTCAGTCATAATATTCTCCTTTCTATGTTGCTACTATGTCTACGACTTCACACACACCTGCTGTACATGCGAGTTCTTTACTTCCTGCTGTGTTGTCTATGCCCTTCTCAAACTCTGAGAGCTTATCCCAATCAACACTGCTAGGCATTTCTTTAATTAATTGTTTGTACTTCTTCTTATCAATTGCTTGATAAGGAGCTTGTGCATAGGTATGATCACTGTGTGGTAAGAAACTTATACCTGATATATCATCAAAGTTTTTATATACCCAAGCTCCAACCTCTAACCAATCATCTTCTTTAACAGATATAGTTACAGATGGTTTATGTTCACACCAATACTTTTGAAAGGTAGCCCATGTACGTAACTGATCTATTGCTCCTGAGTCTGTCTCTGCTCCTTCAGGTGCTTTCATAGGAAAGCTAAACACTGTAGTGCTATCAGGCTTCATTACATCAGGTTCGTTAGGTATACCTGCAGACTTCATAAACTCTGTTAAAGGGTCTTTGTTGTCGCCACGTACAGTGCGAATGTAATACTCGCTGTATCTATTATGTATGCCACTTGCACTATCCACGAGTTGAGAAACAGTACCACTAGGTTTGACACAAGTGATGGCAGTTGATTGAGGTATACCCAATTGCTTTGCAAGTTTCTTGTTTGTCTCAATTGCTTTCTCCTTTAATTTAGTTAAGATATCACCTGCATATGTCTCGTCATAAACATACTGACCATCTTCCATATAAATAGAGTTGTAACTATTAAACAATTTACTATCCATGATACCTGTCAGCGACACACCAAGTAATCTTTCTTCCTCTGTATTATCTTTCCATATCTTACGTAGATATTTAAAGTCAGTAAGAGTAGCTTGTAATGTTCCTAATACTGTAGCCATCTCAACTTTTTCTAGTAGGGTTTCTTCAGTATCCTCTGCTCTAACAACTACCTCAGATAGATTACAGAACTGATAAGGTCTAAGTATAATCTCACTACAAGGGTTACAACCAAAGGCATGATCATTATCTCTTCTTCCACTCTTACCTGCTTGTTTCTTAGCTGAGTCTCTGTTAAAGATACCACGTTCTCCTGACTTACTTTCTACAAGAGATAACCATTCACGCATAAATGTTTCCATAGTTATCTTACCTCTGTAAGCTACACTGTTATTAGCAAGAGCACGTTGACCTTCATTCTCCCACCATTGACCTGACTTAGCATGTCTCATTTGGTCATCTCCTAGATTTGAAAGACTGATGAGGGCTGATCGTCTAACCCCACCAACGACAACTACCTCACCAATCTTGCACATTATATCGTGACATTCTATAGGATACAATCTTCTACCTGCCGCACCTTTAAATATCGCAACACAAAACCGATACAAATCTACGAGTGGTTCAGGACCTGATGCCCTGCCACCAAACGTTTTTAATCTAGCACCTGCAGGTCTGACATCTTCTACATCAAACTCAGGCACTTGACCTACATATAACATAGCAATTAATTCACGCAAGGCTTTAGCCCAACCTGAACGTGAGTCACCTACTTTAATAGTAGTCGTGCTATCTTCAAAGTGTTCATTAACTACAGGCATCTTGTCAATGTTCTCTCTTTCAACAGAGAAACCTACACCTGTACCACACATAAGTATGTACATACATTCATCAAAAGAACGAGGGCTATCAACAGGTAAGTAAGAACAGTTGTAACCTGCTACATGACATCTGTCTAATGCTTTACCTGATGTCATTAATGCTCTCATACTTGGCATCACATTTAAATTAACAATGCTTTCAAACATTCTATTCTGTAAGTCTAAAGATAAATCAAGTTTATTATTCTTTGATACGTGCTTTACAATATACTGTACGTATCTATCTACTGTCTCTGTCCACGTTTCTCTTCTGCCTTCTTCAGGTAGCCATCTAGCATAACGTGACAATGCAATAAAGTTTTGGTAATCTGTTGGTAATTTATAATCATTGTTCATCTTTTATCTCCTGTGTTACTCTCATTGTTTTAATTTTTACTCCATTGATATCATGTATATACTCACGAATACCATCTTCTAATTCCTCAGTTATATCCCCATCAGATGGTATAACATAATCCTCAGGGTCTACCTCTAGGTTTAACCACATCCTAACTTTTATTTGCATTTGTAATCTCTATTAATTTATTCAGATACCAACTTGCTTTCTCCAAGTCTTGGATTCCATCCTTGTATCTATATCTCCATATGTATTTCATTATATTGCCTTGAAGGTAATACTCAAAGCCTGTGTCTGTCGCAGCTTCTATGGCATCAATACACTCAATACCTTTTTGGTTATAGTGTGGTGGATGATTTACCATATCATCAACAAGCTCTCTGTTTTTCATAGTTTTCTTGCTACCTTCAAACTCTATCATCTCTTTTATTGTTGCATTCATTACGCACTCCCATCTGTATTTGTTTTAAAATCAAGTGAGATGACATTACCATTTTTACTTTTAATTGTCAACTGATCTTTTACTTTTGTATCTGTTGTATTTAATTCTTTTATAAACTCTTCTATCTCATACATCAAGTCTTTATCTACTTCCATCATAGGAACTATACTAGCCATGCATGTACACAAATGCATCAGAGCTTCATTGTCTATATTATTTAATCCATTTTCTTTTGAAGAAAGAATATTTATTTCTACCTGACCTGTCCAAGTTCTATTCTTATCTAAGCTAGGTCTTACGTTTATAATAAAGTCTTCTTCTTTTAAAAATTTAGTATCCATTTTTTTCATAGCTAACTCCTTTTTATTTTCCTACCTCTGTATGAGATAAATGTTTTTGTTAATCGTTTTCCTTTTTCTTTTAACCAATCTTCAGGTATAATCCTATCATGGTAACGGAAGCCATATTTTATACACCACTCAGCATAAGAAGACTTAGCACCCTTGCGTAGTTTTCTTTTACTATTTGTAAACACAAAGCGTATGTCTAACTTAGGATGTTGCTTCTTAATAGCTATATGTTTTCTTCTATCTGATGCAATAAACAAACCTTTTGTTTCTATTATTATACCATTGTCAAGTACAAAGTCAGGGGTATAGGTGCGATATGCAAGGTCTTCCCACTCAATCTTTAACTTCTCATAGGTAAAGTATACCTTCAAGTTAGTTAAGTAAGTGGCAACAGTGTCTTCCAAGCCACTCCTATACCCATTCTTTCGTGCTACTTGTCTAGCACTATACGCTGACATACGGCATAATTCTAGGCTCTTTAGCCTTTGACATTGTTTGTGGTTTCTCTACTAGAGTTGACCAACATGTGAAACGAAAGTCACAGAAGGAACAACCCTTACTTAGTATCTTATTGCCTGTAGGTTTACCTCTAAACATTTCGTCTTCAGCTTCATAGCATCTCTCAAATTTATTCTCATCAAGACGTTTAACCTTAGCCTTTATTTTATTTATCTCATCATCTAAGTTTAAATCAGTGGCAGGTATGTATTTAAAGTCTGCATTGTTTTTATTTATTACCCACCAACCACCTATCCTTTTCTTAGATGCCTTCGCATAACCTGCTAGTTGTCCTATGTAACCAAAGGGATCACTCTCTTTAACTGAGTCAAGCGATCTAAACTTATTTGTGTATGACCAATTAGATGCTGACTTGATATCATCAACTGCACCATCAATAGTTAAATCATACGTGCCTTTGATACTAGTCTTGTCATCAATGTCTAATGACACTTCGCCTTCGTCATCTTTATAGTTTACCTTTGACTCTTTTAGTATACCTTTAAAGACTGCTTCCACGATATCCCCTAACATAAAATTCATTACTAATTTAGCAGGGGGTTTCACTCGTGCTTCAGGTTTATTCTTTTCAAACCATAGTTGGCAATAGGGCTTACCTATATTAGACATTCGTAAACGAAACTTTGTATCTTGTTTATCTTTGCTAAACTGTTTCTTTAATGCGTCACGAATGTGTGACACAACCTGTTCAATTGTGTCATCACTCATGGTGGCAGTTCCCTTTATTGCCTTATCAAGATACCTATGTATCTTTAGTTCCTGAACTGAGTTCACTAAAAAGGTATCCCATCGTCTACGTCAACAAGGTCTTTGACTATATCTCTATCAGAGGTAGTCAATGTGTCAGTAGGTTTAGCTTTCTCATTCCATGCATTGAATATATAAGAATTATAATTCTCAATCCACTGCATAAAATTTGTAAAGTTATCTTGTGTGTCATCCTCTACGTCTAACATATCTTTGTTTAAAGATGCTGTCGGAAGGTAGTATGAATTACCATTAGGTAACTTTCTTTCTTCTGAACCTAACCCTATTGTGTACTGCACAGGAAGGTGCTTCCTACTTCCAATCTTTGAAATAGGTTCTCCCATTATTTTAAATGCATCTCTGTTGTCAACTTCCCATATGAATGGTAGGTTAGCAATCTCCATTGCATCATTTCCATCAGCATTAAGAACAGACCCTGCTGATAGAGTTCCAATCAGTACCCTCACTCTCTTGATACTCTTCAAGAGGTCTTTAGTTTTTGGGGGTAGTGCTTGGTAATCCTTAACATATCCTGCAGGTTTACCACAATTAAAACCACCCATATTATCTTTGAGGTCAACGTTTAAGTTGTCTGCCATGATAGTCTTTACATAAAAACCTTTGCCTGATTCAGGCTTTACAAACTTCTTATACATAAACCTTTGTACGTAAGGTCTGATTGTAATATCGTCAGAGTAAAATACACTCTCATTGGATAGATCATCTATCTTATAAGAACCACTATTGACTATAGCAGCCTGTGTTTTTTTACCCTTGACTTCAACCTCTCCCATAATAGGAGAGTGTTGTATCTTTAGACGAGCGAGTTGTGCTGTCTGTTTCTTTTGTGTCATGTCTACTCCCATGCCCATCTTCTGTGCCATATCAGCAAAGTTATTTGTATCTATATTCATATATATAAACTCCTTTTGTTTTAAGTGTTCTAGTTATATCAGCTAACATCTTTCGTGTCAAGCCAATTATTACCTATTTTTGCTTCCAATACTAATGGTACATTTAAATCTATTTTGAACTGTTTGTCAACAAGTATTTTTAATTTATCATTAGTATTTCTTATTACACCAAGTACTGAATCAATCTCATCAGGGTGTACATCTATTACAATACTATCGTGTACTGTATTTACTATACAGGATTGCATATCTTGCAGTTGTTTCTCTATCTCTAGCAGAGTAATAGGAACTATATCTGCTGTAGCAAAACTCTGTACAGGAAAGTTCTTTATCTGTGTGAAGTGAGTAGGTGTACCATTAAACCTTCTCTGAACATCAGGAAAAGCAAATGATCTACCTGATGGTGTCGTAATCCTACCTTCATTCAGAGCTTCCGTAGCCAATCTGGAATGCCAAGATGCGATTCCTTTGTACTTTTGCGTGAACTGTTTGTAATACGTTGCTTCAGCAACCGACCTCCCAAACCCTGTAGCTCCGTAGAGTGGGGCGAACGTGTGGGCTTTTGCTTCTTGCCTACTAATCTTCTGACCACCCTCAGTAATAACTTTGGCAGTGTAGTTATGTACGTCAAATCCATTATCTATCTCCTTCATTGCTACTTGATCTTGTGACAAATATGCAGCAGTTCTAAACTCTAACTGTGCAAAGTCAGCTTCAAGCACCTTACCACCTTCCCATCGTGAAACAAATACTTTCTTTACAGGAAACGTACCACCTCGTGGCATGTTCTGCATGTTAGGGTCTGCTCCACTAAACCTACCTGTGGCTGTGCGATGCTGTAATAATCTAACGTGTAGCTTTCCGTCAGACTTTAGGTTAGATGTTATACCTTCAACAAATGAAGATAAGTAACTATCTAATGCTGATAATCTAATTACTTTCTCTAAGAAGTTCTCTGCTCTATGCATTTCTTTCTGCCTAGCAACGGACTTTAAATATAAAAGACTTGTCTTACTTGTAGTAAAACCATTAGCAGATACCCACTTAGCATTAGGTGGAGTGAAACCCATACCTGCTAACTCAGATGTAGGTAAGAACTTATAACCTAGAGCATTACACTCTACACATTTGTTTTCATTTGCATAGGGTAGTCCATTCTTTCTAGTCTTTCTAATTCTACCATGTCCATTACATACATGACACTGTATAGCTTTAGTCTTCCTAAGTATCTCAGCCTTGTTTGTTATCTCTCTACGGAAGTCTTGCTTCGGCATGTGAGCATTGAATGTCATTACCCAATCATGTTTGTCTTTAGGTTTCCTAGAATATATCAACCAAGATAATTGCTCAGGGCTATTTAAATTAATAGGTGTGTCACCCATAAAGAAACTACTCTCTTTGTACAACTCTTTCTCTATCTCTTTCTTCTCTTGAGTAAATAGATTACGTACCTCATCAAGACCATCAACATCAACACTAAAACCAACACGATATATCCTAGCCAAACAAAGGGCAACACTATTAGTAAGAACAGTAGTGTCCAAAAGATGTTTGTATTCCTGTGAATGTAACTTCTTGTATATTTCATTTGCTAACTCCTGTGTTGCATGTAAGTCTGCTGAAAGATATTCAGATAGCTCATTAGGTGGTATGTCTGCCACACTGTAGCCCTTCTTAAAGTATTCTTTCAATGTATCTTGTTTCTTTGTATCAAGGTTATATCTCTCTGCACACATCTCTAATGATAGAGGTTGCTTCTGTCCTTCCTGTAAGACATACTCTCCTAGCATTGTGTCAAACACATCGCCATCATACTTAAAGTTAGACTCCCATAACCACATCAAGTCGTGTACAATATTATGTCCAATCAATACTGTAGCTTCATCAAGTAATGATTGTATCTTATTAAATACATTCTCTTCATTCATTCTATATAGATACTCTTGTCCATGCTCAGTCAGTATACCCACCATAACCAATTCATTCTTCTCCTCAAAGGGGTCAAGGTGTAGCTTACCATCACGAGTTTGGACAGTGTTCTCTACATCAATTGTTATTTTCATAGCTTCTCCATATGTTTAGTCATATATATGACAGCTTTCTTTAGTCTTGTCAAGTTATCTCTGAACGCACCAAGTCCTACATTACAATGATGACATACCCAACCTCTGAATGTACCCTTATCATGGTCATGGTCAAGCACCCACTTCTGTAACTTACGTTGGTTGTACATACCAATCTCCTCAATACCTCTGTCGCATATAGGACATTTATAATCTTCTTTAGGGTATGGGTTCTCTTTCTTTAATTGGTAAACCAATGTCATCTGCCCTCTTACACATGTTCTGCATGTTCTTTTTATTTCAGGTGCTTTACCCTTACCATAGTCTATAGAATAGAATTGATCAATAGGCTGTGTCGTCTTGCATTTAATGCATACCAAGGTATACCTTACTTCTATGTCTTTCTTTTCATGTCCAAATAAATCCCTCATGCTGTGTACCTAGCTAATAAATAATCTAACTCACAGTGTACGCTACCATGCCAACCTGATAATTTATTCTTGACAATGTTAAGATGTCTTTGTGCATCCTCTTCATCTTGTCCTTCTACTTGTGGGTTCTTAGCTATCAGTATCATTAGATCAGCTTCAGCTGCTTTACCTGTACGTGATCCTTCCATCATGCTTTGGTTAAGTATAACCTTACCCTCTGCTTCTGCACTTAGCTGAGACATATATAATATAGCACAGTTATATTGCTTTGCTATCTGTCTAGCATGTATGGCACAGGCTTTGAGAGCTTCGTCAGGTCTAGCATGACCTTTGTAGGTAGCAAACTTGTCACCCATATCTAGTACAACTATATCAGGTTCTGACTTCTTTACTGCTGACTCAACCCAATTCATATCAAGACCTGTCGTGTCCTTAATAAATATATTCTTACGTAAGGGTGCATATATTTCATTCGCTCTTGGTAGATTCTTTTTTACCTCATGTAAGTTCATACCTGTACCTGCTGTAAGATACCTTGCACCTACCCTATGATATCCTTCTTCATTACATAGGATAATACACTTAGCACCTTGCTCTGCAAACCCACCCGGACCTGCTATAAGACTAGCATGAAAGGATGTCTTACCTGTGTTGGGTCTTGCACCTACCTCAATCAGATGTCCAGCATTAATGCCTTCCACCTTTCTACATAGTGTAGGTATGTTGAATGTCCATCGTGCTTCTAAATCATTCTTGTCAAGTAAATTCTCTATACTAATATCATCCCACTCTATATTCAAGGTAGGTGTGAAGTCATCGCTGTATTGTTCTAATAGATTACGCAATGGTTCTAAAGAACTCTGAACACCATTGACATAATCAAAACCTAAGTTAGCTATGTCCTCTCCTATAACCTGCTGAAACAATTTAGACAGCACCTCTTGTGCTATGTCATCTCCCATTGGTTGTTCTTTCTTAACCTGTCTGAACATAGATATGTACGCATTCTTCTGTGCTGTAGTCATACTAGGATTACCTGACACAAACAATGCTTCTACTTCATCAGGTGTTACTGTCCTCTCATACCTCTGCATAGCCTTGTCTATGACAGACTTTACTTTCTGTGCATCCTTACTGAATAGTCTGTTAGGACACCTTGCTCCACGATGATCATCGTAGAACTTCTTGTTCATTAAACTTCTTAATAGTGCTAGTTCCATACCATCTCCTTTAAATTATTAATATCTATATCTTCTTCATACTTTAAGTCATCTGTTAATCGCAGTACCTTAGCAGTACGCACCCAACTTTGCAACTCTTTTCTTATTTGTAGAGTTTTCTGTAGTGCATCAGGGTCTAGTGCAACTACAACTGTATCAAAGTTATTACATATAAATCTTTTATGCTCATCTAATAAGTTTGTACCTAGTAATGCCACACCTGTGATGCCATGCTTAGATGCAGTACAAGCACTATAACAATCCTCTACTAACACACAACTATTGTCACCACCATCTCCCCCTTTACCATTCCAAGATACAAAGGGATGTCTGCTACTACCATATCTTTTCCATTTAGGTAATCGTTTATCTGTTGCAGCACCAATGGCATCTACAACTACACCCTTGTCACTATCTTTAATTAAGAACACAGCCCTATCTTCTTTAACATCATGTAAGCAATGGTCTTTCCATATCTTTTCTTTCCACGATAGTTCACCACCAATAGGATTGGTAAACCTGTTTGATCTAATTGGTACAATGTATTCAGGCAGTACAAACTTCTCATCTACAGTAGGTTGTTTAATGTTTCTTATTTGATTTACTGTAAGGTTCACTCTTCTGTTACCACTAACTGAACAACTAGCTTTGTAACAATTGAATAGTATAGAACCCATACTGTTAGTGATAGTAAAAGTATTCTTACCACCACAGAAATGACAATCCATTCTCTTTGTCATACCTACGTCTACATCTACATCTCTTAATATAGTATCTATATCCATATGTTTAACATCCTTTCTGTTAACAGAGTTAATATCATATTTTTAACTTAATGGCAAGTACCTCATACGTAAATCTTTTCTAAGTGTGGGTGCTGTCTTGATTATCCTTCGTGCCACTTTAGAAAATCTAAACTTAGTGTATGGTACGTACTCACCTTTGATAGGTCTTATCTGTGGAGCAATGTAGTCTTGAAAACCAAAGTCATTCCTTTGCTGTTCTATTGTGTGTAACAAATGTGACTCCCACTTCTCATCTACATCATCCCAAGTCCACTCAAATATATCTTTGAACTCTAGTCTTGGTGGCTGAAGTTCGTACACAATTTGTGAAATAACACCCACATTTCTGTACTCAAATTTACTATATGAGTGTTGCAAAAATGCAACGACTTCAGCCCTTGCCCAAAGATTAGTATGCACGTTGCCAAGCAGTTTCATCTGAATCTAGTACATAATGTTCCCAATATTTTGGGCTATCAGAATTAGGGTCTTTCTGTGGTGAAAACCTTAGTGAGTAATGTAATGCATGTAACAACTCATCAAGCATAGCTATGTCAGATAGCTGCATATCTTTACACTCCTCTATATAACTAATAGTATTCTTTAGTTTATTGTGTAAACGTAGTAGCTCCATACGTTGCTCTTCTGTTACTAGTATATCTTTGTTGTCCAAGTTTACCTTGAATTGGTTCTTTGTATCTTTCATAATGCTACTCCTTTCATCCAAGTAGGTTGTTGTGTATATCTATATCGTGCAAATCTAGCTTTGTCTGCTACGTAGAAAGCACGATAGGCTTTGACAGGGTAGAACTCATCAGTCTTTAGTTCATCCATCCCACTAAAACATTGTGGGTGTTTAGTTAGCTTACCTTGTGGTAGATACTTTCTACCTGCTAATATAGAATGGTAGTGCTTACTTGCTCCATGTGTCTTGTGATATCTATCCTCATACTCCCATAACATATCAGCATATAGATTAAAAGCAAAGTTAAAGTTTGCCATTGTCTCCATAGCCCATAGGGTACAAGGATGCTTCTGATGCACAGGTTTATATAAGTTCTTCTCCTCT
>Ga0075468_10000085_pt1 | contig 28262 bp, 29 predicted proteins | sample DEB08_DNA_12_FD_77578 | JGI IMG/M metagenome (GOLD analysis project Ga0075468, IMG submission 77578) | Aqueous microbial communities from the Delaware River and Bay under freshwater to marine salinity gradient to study organic matter... | ecosystem: Environmental > Aquatic > Marine > Coastal ...
TATGGTGGGCAATGAGGGATTCGAACCCCCGACCCCCTCGGTGTAAACGAGGTGCTCTGAACCAACTGAGCTAATTGCCCCTTTTTCCATTAGGGATTGCAAATATATAGATATTTATATAATGCAGACATAAAACTTCAAAAAAAAGATAAATAAAGTTTAGTATTGTTTTCTAACCTTCTTTGTAAGCCAATTAGAGCCTGACTTTGAGGGTGCTATATATTTATTTATTTAAAGGCTTTTATATTCCAAAAAACCATTAGATATACTTATCTTTGTGAAAATTGAAGAAATAATGTCCCAAAAACCAATAAAATCAGCCTTGATTTCTGTCTTTTACAAAGATGGATTAGGACCAATCGTTAAAAAGCTTGATGAACTAGGAGTAAAAATATACTCAACAGGAGGAACCCAGAAGTTTATAGAGGATCAAGGAATATCTGTTGTGCCAGTAGAGGAGTTAACTTCTTACCCATCAATCCTAGGAGGAAGAGTAAAAACGCTTCATCCAAAAGTGTTTGGAGGAATTTTGACAAGAAGAGATAATGAAAGTGACAAAAAGGAAATCAATGAATTTGAGATTCCTGAGTTAGACCTGGTTATTGTAGATTTATATCCTTTTGAGGAAACAGTTAAATCTGGAGCTAGTGAGCAAGATATTATTGAAAAAATTGATATTGGTGGTATTTCTTTAATAAGAGCTGCAGCCAAAAACTTTAATGATGTAACCATAGTTTCTTCGGTATCGCAATATGATAGTTTACTTAATAAGCTAAATGAAGGTAATGGATCTATTTCATTAGAGGATAGAAAAGATTTTGCTAAAGATTCATTTCAGGTTTCATCTAATTATGATACTCATATTTTTAATTACTTTGATAATAATGAGCAATCAGCTTTTAAGCAAAGTATTACTGAAAAGCAGAGTTTAAGATATGGTGAAAATCCTCATCAAAAAGGAACGTTTTATGGGGAGCTAAATCAGTTTTTTGATAAACTCCATGGAAAGGAATTATCATATAATAATTTATTAGATGTTGATGCTGCTGTTAATTTAATTCTTGAATTTCAAGATGCAGATCCAACTTTTGCAATACTAAAACATAACAATGCTTGTGGTATTGCTTCGAGAAAAACAATTTCTGAAGCTTATACTGATGCATTAGCTGGGGATCCGGTTTCTGCATTTGGAGGAGTTTTAATTTCAAACAAAGAAATTGATAGCGAAACAGCTGCCAAAATTCACGAATTATTTTGTGAAGTTGTAATTGCACCCTCTTATTCTTCGGATGCTTTAGAGACGCTAAAAGGTAAGAAAAACAGAATCATACTAATACAGAAGGAGTTTAATTTGCCAAAGACGCAATTTAGAACTATCTTAAACGGAGTTTTGGTGCAGGATAAAGATGGAATAACTGATAGAAAAGAAAATTTTGAGTTAGTTACAACTAAAGCCCCATCAGAAACTGAAAAAATAGACTTAGAGTTTGCGAGTAAGATCTGTAAGAATACTAAATCTAACACGATTGTTTTATCTAAAGGCGGTCAGTTGTTAGCAAGTGGTACAGGTCAAACTTCTAGAGTTGATGCTCTTAATCAAGCGATCCATAAAGCTAAATCTTTTGGGTTCGATTTAAATGGAGCAGTAATGGCATCAGATGCCTTTTTTCCTTTTCCAGACTGTGTAGAAATTGCAGGTAATGAAGGGATAAAAACAGTAGTGCAGCCGGGAGGTTCTATCAAAGACAAGTTGTCTATAGACTATTGTAACGAAAATAATATATCAATGGTTTTTACGGGAACCAGACACTTTAAACATTAAAATAAGAATGGGGTTATTTAACTTTTTTCAAAAAGAAATTGCAATTGACTTAGGTACGGCTAACACAATTATTATCCAAAACGGAAAAATAGTTGTTGATGAGCCTTCTATTGTAGCAATTGATATCAAAACAGACAATATTATTGCTATTGGTAAAAAAGCACAGCAGATGCATGGTAAAACCCATGAGAACATCAAAACAATAAGACCATTGAAAGATGGAGTTATTGCTGATTACAAAGCTACTGAAGCAATGATAAAGGGGATGATTAGAATGACTCAAGAAAAGAAGTCAATATTATCTAGTTTATCCAAAATGAGAATGATGATTTGTATTCCTTCAGGAATTACAGAAGTAGAAAAGAGAGCGGTAAGCGACTCGGCTCAGCATGCAGGAGCGAGAGAAGTTTATTTAATTCATGAACCAATGGCAGCTGCAATTGGAATTGGAATTGATGTTTTGGAACCAATGGGTAACATGATTATTGATATAGGTGGAGGGACTTCTGAGATTGCTGTAATTGCACTAGGCGGTATTGTATGTGATAAATCGATAAGAGTTGCTGGAGATGATTTTACAGCTGATATTGAGGAATACATGCGAAGACAACACAATATCTTAATTGGTGAAAGAACAGCAGAAATGATTAAGATTGAGGTTGGAGCAGCATCAACTGAATTGGATCAACCACCCGAAGATTACGCAGTAAGAGGTAGGGATTTGATGACTGGGATTCCCAAAGAGATTACAATTTCTTACAAAGAGATTGCCGGATGTTTAGACAAATCTTTAACTAAAATTGAAGAAGCCATTTTATCAGCCTTGGAAATGACACCACCAGAATTGTCTGCAGATATATACAAAACAGGTATTTACCTTGCAGGTGGTGGTTCACTACTTAGAGGACTAGACAAACGTTTTTCTTTAAGAACTCAACTGCCAATTCATGTGGCTGATGAGCCATTGAGATCAGTTGTAAGAGGAACAGGAATTGCTCTTCAAAACATTGAAAAATTTCAGTTTTTAATGAAAGGGATTTAATTCTAACAACTCATAACACCCTTCCATTCTCATGAAAAATTTATTCTTGTTTTTTAATAAAATTAAATTTTTCTTGTTTTTTATTGTACTTCAACTCATTGTTTTTAATGTAGTTGTTACCAAAACAGACTATCAACAATCGGGTATATTGAACTCTAGCGCAAAAGTATCTGGATGGTTTTATTCTCTTAAAAATCAGTTTTCATCTTATTGGAACTTAAGAGACGAGAATAAAATATTAGCTAATCAAAACGCTCAACTAAAACAAGAGTCTTTTCATAATTACACCATAGTTTCGAGTAATTCGATTAAAGTTGTAAATGATATTTACAAAAAGCAATACTTGTTTCAGCCGGCAGTCGTAATAAACAATACCACTAATAAAAAGAAGAACACTATTACCATGAATGTTGGAAGAAACAAAGGAATAAGACCAGAAATGGGAGTAGTTTCCTCCAGAGGAATAGTTGGTTTTACGCGTAATGTTTCTGGACATTATTCTACTGCAATGAGCTTGATGAACACTGAAATGAATATTCCAGTAATCCCTTTGAAAGATAGTTGTCAAGGCACACTATTTTGGGATTTTAATGATGGAGTTAATGTTGTTTCGGTAAAGGGAATTCCAGTTTATTACAAGCTAAAAGTAGGAGATACTATTGTAACTCAAGGTGGTGCAGGGATTTTCCCTAAAGGAGAAACAGTAGGAGTTATCGAGAAAAAACTAAAGCAAATTGGAAGTAATAATTGGCTTCTTAAAGTAAAGACCTCTGTAGATTTTAGAGTTATTAATCACGTTTTTTTAATCGAGAATTTATATAAAGAAGAATTAGATTCACTTCAAAACCCTCTGCCTGAATGAGATTAGTTAGTCTAAATATAGTTCGGTTTTTATTCCTGATATTGATTCAATTATTAGTTGTTGATCAAATTAGCTTAGGATTTATGGGAAACTATATTTCATTGGTCATTTACGTTTCATTTTTACTTACATTTCCTATTAATACGTCTAACTATTTATTACTTGTTGTTGCTCTTATTTTAGGATTAACAATGGATATGTTTAAAGATTCTGGTGGGATTCATGCATCAGCCTGTTTGTTTTTAGCTTTTTTGAGACCGTTTGTTTTAAGGAGATTACAAAGTCAAAACCCAATAGATGAAGTAGAGGAGTTAACTGTGTATACTGAGGATTTAAAAAAGTATATTACATACACGGTTTTATTATTATCAGGATTTTTCTTTTGGTTATTTTTACTAGAAGAATTTTCGTTTTCTCGAATTCCAATGATTTTATTAAAAACTCTTTTAAGCACCATATTTAGTACCTTATTAATTATTATTGGACAATATTTATTGTTCAGAAGACCAAAAATTTAATCTTATGATAGACGTAAAATTACTTGCAGAAATTTGTGAAACTGCTGGAGCTCCAGGGTTTGAAAACAGAGTAAGAAAATTAGTATTGAGAGAAATTGAATCTCTTGTAGATGAATTTTCTATTGACAATTTAGGAAATGTAACGGCTATTAAAAAAGGTAAAGACAGTTCTAAAAAAGTAATGTTGGGTGCTCACATGGATGAGATAGGATTTATTGTTACTCATATTGATGACAATGGATTTGTAAGATTTCATACACTTGGAGGATTTGATCCAAAAACGTTAACTGCACAAAGAGTTATTGTTCACGGTAAAAAAGATTTGATGGGAGTAATGGGTTCTAAACCAATTCATGTTATGACTGCCGAAGAAAGAAATAAAGTGCCAAAGTCTACGGATTACTTTATTGATATGGGAATGAATAAAGAGGAAGTGGAGAAACATATTGAGATTGGAAATCCTATTACAAGAGAAAGACAATTGATAGAAATGGGTGATTGTGTGAACTGTAAATCGATAGATAATCGTGTTTCTGTTTACATCCTTATTGAGGTGTTAAAACAGCTTAAAACTATTCCTTATGATGTATATGCAGTATTTACTGTGCAAGAGGAGGTAGGATTAAGAGGGGCGAATGTTTCTGCATTAAATATACAGCCAGATTTTGGTTTTGGAATAGACACAACTATTGCATTTGATGTTCCTGGAGCAGCAGCTCACGAAAAAGTAACAGAACTTGGAAAAGGGACGGCTATTAAAATAATGGATTCTCAAACTATCTGTGATCACAGAATGGTTTCTTTCATGAAGAAAACAGCAGATGCACATAAAATTACTTGGCAACCAGAAATACTAACTGCTGGAGGAACTGACACAGCAGGAATTCAAAGAATGACTCCTGGAGGTTCTATTGCAGGAGCAGTTTCAATTCCTACTCGTCACATTCACCAGTCTATAGAAATGGCGAACAAGAAAGACATTAAAGGAAGTATTGATATCCTTGTTGCTTGCTTGAGCGAGATAGACACATATGATTGGAGTTTTTAAAAGATAAAACTATCTAAATTTAAAAAGGGAGATTCAACACTGTTGAACCTCCCTTTTCTTTTTCATTAAACTTTATCAATTAATGATCTCCAGTTTTACTCTTGAAAAACATACTTTTAATCTTCACTGCAGGTATCCAAAGCTTAGATAGAATGTATTTCAAAGGCTTGTCCTTTTCAATCTTCCATTTAGTTGTTCTAGCAGATTCCAATTGTTTTTCATGGATAGAAAAAGCATAAGTTGCCATTGATAAACGAGCTCTCCCTGGAGGGAAATTAATTTTATCGTATCCGTGCAAAGTATAACCTCTACACTGCATAATTGCTAGTCTATTAAAAGGAACTCCAATCTCAGATTTCTCTCCAGTTTCACTGTGCTCTAGTTTCAAATGTCCTCCGTATTCTTCTTTCCAATCTTTGTTTAGGTATAACAAGATATTCAAGTTACGGTACCAAGTTGGCTTTAGTGGATGGTAATTAAAATCTACGTGCATATCCAAGAAACTTCCTTCTTTCCCTTGGTGAATTCCACCTCCGTATAATTCTGGATCTACAAAAATATCTTCTCCAGTAATAAATTGTAACAAAGCTTTAAATCTATCTGAAGTCATTGCAGTATGAAACTCTTCAAACTCGGGAGCAATTTCCTTTATTTTAGACTTCTCAAATTTGTTTTTAGAAAAAGCATAATCAGCACTTTTTGTTTCTATATCTGGCACATTATTTACTAGTGCAGTCAGTTTTTCTTCATCATAAAAATTATCAATTGCAATATTTGGAAATGGTTTTGCATTCAAATATTCTTCTCTTAATTTTTCTTTGTTTGCCTCTAAGTAATCAAAATTTATCATATCGTGTATTATATTTCTGTCAGTATATTAATGCTTTCTAGGTTGGTTATTCCCCAATTTTCTTTCTCTTCGTCCTTCCATAAATCTGGGAAGAAAATACGTTTTTGGTATTGAGGATGCATGTATTTATGCCAATCGCTTCCTCCAGTTGCTGCTGCTTTACCTAGGTATTTTGAAGCTGCATGGTAATGGTGCATTACCCATTTTATATTTACCGTGTAATCGTAATGACGCATTGCGTTTACCAAAGTAACATCCTTCTGAAATGATTCAGGAAGTTGCTTAAACTTTGTCCAAAGATTTACAGTATTGTACTCCTTCATGAAATCGATAAGCTCGTCTTTATATTTCTTTTCAAAATTGACTAACAAAGCGTTTTTCTTTCCTGTTTTAAAGTCTTTTCCGGCAGCTTGCCAATACATATGCTCAAAGGCATGTTCGTATGGTGTATCTCTATCAATAGATGCCCTAAATCTTAAATCTATTAAGTTTATTAACTCGGTAGAAGAAATTTCTATTTGTCTATATTGAGCACTTTGGAATCCACTTGCAGGAGTTAAAGTATCTCTAAATTTCATGTATTGATCTAGTTCCATTCCATCTCCCATTACGGTAAATGAATTGGCTAGCACATCAAAATAGCGACTAATACGACCAAGATGCATGGTGAATTTTTCTGGCTGAATATCTTCTTCATCACCAATCTGCTTTATCTCCCAAAGTATCATTTTAAACAACAACTCGTTCACTTGATGATACATGATAAATACCATTTCATCTTTGAGCTGTGTTCTTTGAATTTGTAGACTCAATAAAGCATCTACATTGGCAAAATCCCAATATGTCATTGGTTCGGCATGCAACAATCCCGATAAATGAACATCTGGGTTTTGCCCCATTGCTTCATATTTCTTGTCAATTGCAGCTAATAATTCTTCTCTATTCATCTTTAATATTATAAAGTTCCTCTTTTAGCTTGCTCTCTTTCTATAGATTCAAATAGCGCTTTGAAGTTTCCTGCACCAAATCCTTTTGCTCCCATTCTTTGAATGATTTCGAAAAACAAAGTTGGTCTGTCTTCAATTGGTTTAGTGAATATCTGCAATAAATATCCCTCTTCATCTGCATCAATCATAATTCCTAGAGCTTTCAATTTTTCAATATCTTCACCTAATTCATGATTATGTGCTTCTAATCTTCCTGGTACAGCTTTGTAATATTCCTCTGGAGGAGTGGATAAAAACTCAATTCCTTTTGCTCTCATTTTAGCTACAGTATCCAAAATATCGTTAGTTGCCATTGCAATATGTTGAACTCCTGGTCCTTCATAAAAGTCAAGGTATTCTTCTATTTGAGATTTCTTTTTTCCTTCTGCTGGCTCGTTAATTGGAAACTTAATTCTCCCGTTTCCGTTACTCATCACTTTACTCATTAAGGCTGAATATTCAGTTGTAATTTGTTTATCATCAAACGATAAGAAGTTTACAAACCCCATTACATCTTCATACCATTTTACCCAAGTATTCATTTCATTCCAACCTACATTTCCAACCATGTGGTCAATAAATTTAAGTCCTGTTGGTTCTGGATTATAATCCGATTTCCATTCTTGGTAACCAGGTAAAAACGTTCCATTGTAGTTTTTTCTCTCTACAAACATGTGAACAGTTTCTCCATATGTATAGATTCCAGCCCTTACTACTTCACCATGCTCGTCTTTTTCAACAGTTGGTTCCATGTAAGATTTAGCTCCTCTTTTCGTAGTTTCTTCCCAAGATTTTTTAGCATCCTCAACCCAAAGAGCTGTGATTTTCACACCATCTCCGTGCTTAGCTAAATGATCATTCATCCAAGACTTAGAGTTAAGAGGTGTAGTTAGTACAATTCTTATTTTATCTTGTTTAAGAACATAAGAAGCATAGTCTTTGCAACCAGTTTCTAATCCTTTGTATGCATAAGATTGAAACCCAAATGCAGTTTTATAGAAATGAGCTGCTTGTTTAGCATTACCCACAATAAACTCTACATAATCAGTTCCCAATAAAGGCAAAAAATCTTGTGCTCCTTCAAATATTTTCTCTAATCCGTATTCTACGTTTTTTACTTTACTCATTTCTTTAATTTTAATGATCTAACCAAGACTTAAAATAATCTTCGTCTTGTAATTTTATTGCTTCTTCCGTTATCATTAAGGGTTTAAATGTATCTACCATTACTGCTAACTCTTTTGTTTCTTTCTTTCCAATACTTTTCTCCATAGTTCCTGGGTGAGGGCCATGAGGAATTCCAGCTGGATGTAAGGTAATTTGTCCTTTTTCAACATCCTTTCTGCTCATAAAATCTCCTTCCACATAATACAATACTTCATCAGAATCGATATTACTATGGTTGTATGGAGCTGGAACTGCATTTGGATGATAATCGTACATTCTTGGAACGAATGAACAAATTACAAATGCACTTGTTTCAAATGTTTGGTGAACTGGTGGTGGTTGATGTACTCTTCCTGTAATCGGTTCAAAATCATGAATAGAAAACTTGTAAGGGAAATTATATCCATCCCAACCTACCACACTAAATGGATGAGCAGCATAAATATATTCATGAATCATGTCCTGCTTTTTTACTTTTAACAAGAATTCTCCTTTTTCGTCAAATGTTTCTAATTCTGAAGGACCATGTAAATCTCTTTCGCAAAATGGCGAAGATTCTAAGTGTTGCCCAAAATAGTTTCTATACCTTTTTGGAGTATAAACAGGATGTTTAGATTCAACAATAAACAATCTGTTGTCTTCCGTATCAAAGTCTATTTGGTAAATCATTCCTCTAGGAATAACCAAGTAATCTCCATATTCGAAATCAATATTTCCGAGCATAGTTCTTAGTTTCCCAGTTCCTTCATGGATAAAAATGACTTCATCACTATCCGTATTTTTATAAAAATACTCGGTTAAAGATTTTTTTGGTGATGCAAGTACTATGTGGCAATCGTTATTCATCAACACACATTTTCTACTTTCCAGAAAATCATTAATTGGTGGAACTTTAAACCCTTTAAGAGCTAAAGATTTCATGTTTTTAGCTACAGCAATTTTTGGCTCTACTGAGTATGATTTCACCACTGCTTTAACCTGTGTAGGTCTTTGTGTATGGTAAAGTAATGATGACATTCCATCAAACCCAATTGTTCCGAATAGTTCTTCGTAATAAAAACTTCCATCAGGCTTCTTGAAAAAAGTGTGTCTCTTTGGAGGGATATTCCCCAGTTTGTGATATCTAGGCATACTTAAATGTAATAAATTAATAGGAAAACTAAATGAAAATGGGCGTAAATTGCCCGTTTACTCAGGATTTTTGATAATCACAGAGAGCTTTAACGAAAATATATTTTCCCAGCTTGTTTTCATTTAAATAGTATCTTTTTAAAAAAGAGTTTAACTCGTTTCTTAATTCAGTATAAAAATAGTCAAAAATTATATCATCTACGAATGATATAAATCACATTTTATTGAATCATTCCATTAGTCGGAAGAGCAGCATTAGGACAGCTTTTTTCCATTCCTTCCATTATTTCTTGTGGATCTAAGTTTGAAAACTTCTCGTTTTTAGAAACTTCATCAGAGCAATTAAGCACCTCCATGATATTATCTTTTTCACTATCATACATTTCAAGGCACGCACACCTTTGCTCTACAGCCTGCTCTATCAATGGTTTTTCTTCTCCACATTGTGATAATAATAGTGTCAGAAATGTGATGCAAAGTAATTTTTTCATGTTTCCTTTTTTGATGTAATTAAAAATAGGAATTATTTTAAAATGAATGGCATTTTTAGGCGTGATTTATCCCATTATATTCCTTAATTTTGCAATATGGAAGAGAAAAAAACTGCACTTAGCGAATTAGGAGAATTTGGATTCATCAATAGATTGATGGAGAAAATTAAAATTACCGATAAATCTGTAATTAAAGGAATAGGGGATGATGCTGCTGTAGTAGATTTTGGTGATAAAAAAACAGTAATTACTACTGATACTTTAACCGAAGGAGTTCATTTTGATATATCGTACACTCCACTTAAACATCTTGGATATAAGGCTGTTGTAGTAAATATGTCTGATATTTTTGCAATGAATGCTCAGCCTAAAGTTATTACGGTTGCACTTAGTTTCTCGAGTCGTTACCCGGTTGAGGCAATTGATGAATTGTACGAAGGAATTTTACTTGCTGCAAACATGTATGGAGTGGAAGTAATTGGTGGAGACACTACTACTTCTTTATCAGGATTGATTATAAATATTACTGCAATGGGAGTTGCAAACGAAGAAGATATCGTTTACAGAAACGGGGCTAAAGAAAATGATTTGTTAGTTGTAACTGGTGATTTAGGTTCTGCTTATGTTGGATTACAATTGCTAGAAAGAGAGAAAGAAGTTTTTAAAGCAAACGATAAAATTCAGCCAGACTTAGAAGGAAACGACTACGTTTTAGAAAGAATTTTAAAGCCAGAAGCGAGAGCAGATATTATTGAATTACTTGCTAAAATGGAAGTGAAACCAACCAGTATGATTGATATTTCGGACGGATTGGCTTCAGAGATTTTTCATATTTGTACGCAAAGTGAAGTTGGTTGTAGTATTTACGAAGAGAAGTTACCAATTGATCCACAAACAGTTTTAACTGCACAGGATTTTGGTATGTCACCAACAATTGTTGCGCTTAATGGAGGTGAAGATTATGAATTACTTTTCACGATAAAGCAAGAAGATTTTGAGAAAGTAAAAGGAAATCCTCACATGAGTATTATTGGGCACATGACGGATAAAAATGCTGGTGTAAACTTGGTAACAAGAGATAATTCTTCACAACCACTAACAGCTCAAGGCTGGGATGCGTTTTTGAAAAGAGAATCAGAAGAAGAGTTTAATGGAAAAGGTGAAGAAGAGTAAATAGTAAGTTTTCTTTCCATCTGTCATCCTGAACTTGATTCAGGATTTAGCGAAGAATTGTTCTTTTCTATTTATCCGTCAATAAACATCTTTGTTGCCGTATAATCTGTTATTGATGCTTCGAACACATGGTTTTCATCATGTTTACTTGTGAATGTTATCTGCCAAATAACGGGTTGTTGTTTGCAATTTGGTAAAATTAAATGGCATGGATGAAATTCATTTTGAAAATTTTTAATTTCAAAGTCGGGTTTCCAATTTCTTAATTGATTTTCTATTAAAGGAATAATTGATTGCGAAATTTCTGAATAGTTTGATTCAATTTCTTTAAAAAAAACTTTTTGATATTGTGTTACACCATTAATGTCTCCATCAATTCCAATTTCAATTTCTTGTTGAGAAGGAGAAAAATCTCTTCGACATTCAAAATATGAATTGCCATGTTTTTCTTTTACTTCAATAAAAACCATGTTTCCAAAGAACTCATCTTTTATTGATATAGGTTTTTTAAATAAATTTTTTAAAAAAGACATAGTTGTTTTATTTTAATAGCTCTAATATCCCTTCAAAATCCTTGCTTAATATCTTCCCATTAAACCATTCTTTCTCGATAGTAGAATTGTATTTTTCGTAGAAGTTAATAGCTGGTTCGTTCCAATCTAATACTTGCCATTTTGCAAGGCTTACATTTAGTTTTTTAGCTTCTTCTAAGTAAGCTTTAAACAATAGTTTTCCAATTCCGTGTCCTCTCAACTCTTCTTTTACAACAAAGTCTTCTAGGTAAAGCATTTTTCCTTTCCATGTGGAATATGCCATGTAATAAAAAGCAATTCCTACAATTTGATTCTCTTGCTCAGCAATAAGAATATCAAACACATTATTGTCAAAATCAGTTTCGTAATCTGCTAAAGTAACAGTTACTTCCTGAGGAGCTTTTTCGTAAAGTGCTAATTCATTTACTAAATCAAGAGTCCCTTGTAAATCTTGTTTTGTTGCTTTTCGTAGAATTGTTTTCATAAGTTGAAGATAGGAAGAATTTTGAAAATCTATTTCAATAGTTCCTTCGCTACTATCAAATCAATTGGAGAAGTGATTTTAATGTTTTCTGGGTTTCCTTCTACAGGATGAATGTCGTGATTGTGAGCCTCAAATACCGAAGCATCATCCGTAAATTTACGCGAGTAATCTTTAAAGTATGACTCTTTAATCATCTCTGCATCAAAATATTGTGGTGTTTGAACTTGCTTAATAAAACTACGCTCTACAATTTCGTTTCTGTGTTCGTTTATATACCTCAAACTATTAACAGAATCAATAACAGGAATTGCAGAAAAGTGCTTTTGTGTTGCCAAAAAACATCTTTGAATAGTAGATGGTGAAACCAAAGGTCGAACAGAATCATGAATTCCAACAATGGCATTATTAGGAACTAATTCCAGTGCGTTTTTAACAGAGAAAAATCGTTCTTGACCACCTTTTACCGTTCTGTGCTTAAAGTTAAATTGATACTCATCTATTAACTCTTCCCAGTATTCGATATAATCAGGATGGAGAGAAATAATAAATTGAATAGAACTATCGGCTTCTAAAAAACGTTCAATAGCATGAAAGATAATTGGCTTGTTATGGATTTTAATAAACTGCTTTGGTAATGGGGAATTCATTCTTTTTCCAATTCCGCCAGCTACGATTATTACAAAGTGATTTGGTTCCATAATTAAAGGTAATAAAAAAAGGAGAGCCTTTTTAGCTCTCCTTTTTGTTAAAATCTATTTCGTTTGAAATAAAATAGTTATTAGATGATAAGCATTGCATCACCATAAGAGAAAAACTTATACTTTTCTTTCACAGCTTCTTGGTAAGCTTCCATTACGAAATCATAACCTCCAAATGCACAAACCATCATCAATAAAGTAGAATAAGGTGTGTGGAAGTTAGTAATTAATCTATTTGGGATACTAAAATCATAAGGAGGGAAAACAAATTTATTTGTCCATCCATCATAAGGCTTTAATAAATTATCCGAAGAAACAGAAGATTCAGTTGTTCTTACTGTAGTTGTTCCTACAGCACAAACATTTCTTTTTTCTAAGATTCCTTTATTAATTATATCACAGTTTTTTTGACTGATATAAGCTCTTTCAGAACCCATTTTGTGTTTCGTTAAATCTTCAACTTCTACTGGCTGGAAAGTTCCAAGACCTACGTGTAAAGTTACTTCTGCAAAGTTAACTCCTTTAATTTCTAATCTTTTAAGTAATTGCTTACTAAAGTGAAGTCCTGCAGTTGGTGCAGCTACTGAACCTTCATGCTTAGCATAAATAGTTTGGTAACGCTCTTCATCAGACTCTTCTACTTCTCTTTTTATGTATTTAGGAAGTGGAGTTTTTCCTAAATCTCTAATTTTTTGTTGAAACTCTTCGTAAGAACCATCAAATAAGAATCTTAATGTTCTTCCTCTTGAAGTTGTATTGTCAATTACTTCGGCAACTAACTCTTCGTCTTCACCAAAATATAATTTGTTTCCAATTCTTATTTTTCTTGCTGGATCAACTAACACATCCCAAAGTAAACTTTCTTTGTTAAGCTCTCTTAACAAGAATACTTCAATTTCTGCACCAGTTTTTTCTTTGTTTCCAAACATACGTGCTGGAAAAACCTTTGTGTTGTTCATCATCAACACATCCTCATCTTCGAAATAATCGATAATGTCTTTGAATTGCTTGTGCTCAATTGTTTGAGTAGCTCGGTTCAATACCATAAGCCTTGATTCATCACGGTTAGGAGCAGGATATTCTGCTAGTAACTCATCAGGTAAATCGAATCCAAATTTTGATAATTTCATGTAAGTTTATTTTTAAGAAAACAAAAATACGTTTTTACTAGCTTTTTTCCTAACGAAGTTAAGTGTGAATTCTTATTTTAAAACTAGTAGCGAAATACCTTTCGTTATTACTTATTCAAAGGATTTATTTAGTTTACTTCTGGAGTAAATTCTGAGTCAAAAATCTGGTCCTGAATTTCTTCTATTGACAAAGCATTTTCAACAGAATAATCACCAATTTTTGTTCTTCTCAAATTTTCCAAATAAGCTCCATTATTTAGTTTTTGTCCAAAGTCGTGAGCTATAGAACGGATATAAGTTCCTTTACTGCAAACTATTCTAAAAGAGACTTTTGGCATTTCTATTTTAACAACTTCAAATTCATGAATCGTAATTAAGTTCGGCTTTAATATTACTTCTTCGCCTTTTCTTGCTAAATCGTATGCTCGTTTTCCTTTCACCTTTTTGGCAGAAAAGATAGGTGGCATTTGATTGTTTTCGCCAATAAATGTTTCGGCACAATCTAGAATTTGTTGTTCTGTTATGTCTGAATAATCAAAAGTTTGATCTATTTCCATTTCTAAATCATAACATGGAGTAGTTGCTCCAAGTACTATTTTTCCAGTATATTCTTTTGGTAATCCTTGAAAACCCGAAATGGTTTTAGTCTTTTTTCCAGAACAAATAATTAATAAACCAGTTGCTAATGGATCCAATGTTCCTGCATGGCCTATTTTATAACGTTTCTTTTTAGTTTTACTAATAAAGGCTCTTTTCAATCGGTTAACCGCTCCAAAAGAAGAAATATCTCCAGGCTTATCTACTAAAAGAACTTCGCCATCTATAAAATTTAATGAAGCCATAGGTTATAAAAAAGTGTAAATTATTGCAGCAATACCTACTATAAAACAATAAATAGAGAAATAATAAAGTTTGCTGCTCTTAACTAATTTTATCATCCAAGTACAGGCAATTAAACCAGTTACAAAAGCAAAAGCAAATCCTAAAACATAGGGTAGATAACTTACATTATCTGTTACGGCTGGTTCTTTTATTAAATCCAAAAGGTCTTTGGCGATTTTCCCAAAAATTAATGGAACAACCATAAGAAATGAAAAACGAGCAGCTTTTTCTCTGTCAATCCCTAATAGTACTGAAGTAGAAATTGTAGCTCCAGATCTCGAAATACCAGGTAAAATTGCAATTGCTTGCGCAATTCCAATAATTATTGCTTGGCCAAAAGAAACTTTTTTTTTGGTTGCGGTTGCTTTGTCAGCAACTAGGAGAAGTAATCCGGTAACAATTAGCATCAAACCAACTAATAAAACATTAGAGTTAAATAATGATTTAATTTCATTTTCGAAAGAGAGTCCTACAATTGCAGCAGGTATCATTGATAAAATTATCTTAATTGAGAACTTAAACTGGTTATTATTTTTAAATTGAAATAATCCTTGAAAAATTTCTAATATATCTTTCCTGAAAATAACACATGTGCTTAGTGCTGTAGCAAAATGAAGTACTATTGTCATTTCGTCTGAAAAAGGATCTTCTCTATCGAACATAGCTTTTACTAGTTCAATATGACCGCTACTACTAACAGGTAAAAATTCAGTAAGACCTTGAATAATTCCAAGGATAATCGCTTCTAGTAATTCCATTTGTTAAGAAATGATTATTATTTCTTAGTTTTTTTAGGAACTTCAATTTCATCAGTTACAATCAAATCTTCTTCCTTTTTAAAAACTTTAATAATACCAAGTAGAACAATTACATAACCAGACATAACTACGAATGGAGCAAGAGTTAATCTTCTTTCACTAAAAATATCTTTACTATACTCAGCAGGGTTATCAGGATTTCCTCCAGCCATTAACATGTATCCAATGATAGAAAGAATAAGTCCACCAACAATTAAAAAGTAGTTCTGTTTTGTAAAATATATATTGTTTTTCATAATCTGTATTTTATCTTTTGTATAATTCATCCTGGCTTAGCTTCAGGTATTTTTTCATTGAGAAAAAAGTAGATCCAAAACTAACCAAAACTCCAATTCCTGTAATAATTGCAAACATGATTAAATTAGTATTCATGTTTTCGGGTTTAAAAACTAATTCACCTATATAAGAGTTGTAATTCTCCAAAAACAAACTCATTACAATATAGATTAAAATTGCCAACAAGGCTGACAGAATTCCTTGTGTGATGGAATTAAGTAAAAATGGCTTTTGGATAAAACTATGCTTTGCTCCAACAAATTGCATGGTTTTTATTAAGAATCGTTTAGAGAAAATAGCAAGTCTTATTGTATTGTTTATTAATACTACAGCAATAATTATTAGGATACTACAAAACCCTAATGCATACCACAATCCGTTATATAACGTCTCGTTAATTGTAAGGAAATGAGCTTTGCTATAAGATATTTCTGAAATAATATCTTCGTGCTTTTCAGTTAAGTTTTGCTCAAATATCTCAACACTATCAAGTACTGCATATTCCTTTTTTAAAGTAAGGTTTACACTATTATAAAGTGGGTTTCCTTCTGCAATTTCTTCAGCTAGTTCGCTTCCAATTTCTTCTTTAATGCTTTCCCATGCTTTTTCTTTTGGGATATATTCGGTAGAGTTTACTCGGTAATCCATAGCGATTTCCTTCTCTACCTTTTTCATTTGGCTAGTTTTGGCATTTTCTCTAAAAAAAACATCTATTTCAATCTTTTCCTTTTCTTGCCCATAAATTTTATCCAAACGCATGATTGCCATTCCAAAAATAAGTAGCAAAAACAGTATAAATGCCATACTTATCGTTACATAGAACGAGGTGGTTTTATACCTATTTTTTTTTGGCTGACTCATACACAAATGTAGAAAATATCCTAAGGCTATAATAAAATTGTCTTCCTTTTTTTATAATATTAAAGAGATTTAACAAACCAATGAAAGAATTACTTGCAAAACCGGCATCTAAAAGCAACAGTTTAAAAATTGTAGAACTTGTTAGCAGGAACGAAAATGAGTATAAAAAACTTGTAGAAATTGCACTAGCAAATGATGGAATTATGAGCGATAAAGCCACTTGGGCAATTACTCACTGCCATGATAATAAGCAAGGTTTTTTCTGTGATTATTTTCCGCAATGGGCAATAATGTTGGCAGGAAAAGATTATTCCGATTCACTTAAGCGAAGTGTTTTAAGAACACTTCAGTTTGTTGAAATTCCGGAAGAAAACCAAGCATCAATTATTGATTCTTGTTTTGAATTATTAGTAGAAAAAAAATCTGCTGTGGCTGTAAAAGCATTTTCGTTAGGAGTGCTAGAAAACATGGTAAAATTATATCCTGAGCTCAAAAATGAATTAATATCTTGTATAGAATTGTTGTTACCAACAGCCTCTTCTGGACTTAAAAATAGAGGGAAGCATATTTTGAAAAGATTATCTAAGTAGATTTAATTCGTTATATCTAAGACGACTAAATTCATTAAATCTCAATGTCATGAACTTTAAAATAAAATTTATAGCAAAACTGGCTTTTACTTTTTTCATTTTTGGATGTGTAAGTAAAGCTCAAGAAATAAATAAAACTGAGGTTAAGGAGAACAATATTTTAGGATTAGACTTAACTAAAGATACTGATGAAAAGCTAACAGTCTTTTATAGTGTACGATCAAGATTTATTAAAACTTTAGTGAAAGAAAAGTTACAAGGAGTAAAAAAACTAGACGATTTTATTGAATATTATCCAGTAAACTGGATTGAAAAATATGATTCTGTTGTACTTGTTGCTTACGAAGGAAATAATAAAAAATCATTGGCGAGTAAAAATAATAATTTGTCAACTTCACAAATAAGCATGTTGCAATCGCTCGATTATTCTTCTAGAATTGAGGTAAATGTGTTTTTTAAAGAAACCAATACGATAAATAAAAAACTAGAGTCATCACACATGGAAAGGTCATTTACTATTGTGCCAAAATACTCAGCAGAATATATAAAGAAAGAAGAAGCACTGATTGATTATTTAACAAAAAATAGCGAAGATAAAATCAACCTAACAAAAGTAGCGACTATAAAAGTTGGTCCCGATAGTATTGTAATACCCGGCCCATTAAATGTGTTGTTTGTTGTAAATGAACAAGGAATAACTGATAATGTTAGGATGGAAAGAACTTCAGGGGATATTGAAACGGATGAGTTGTTTCAACAATTAATAAGAGATATGCCTCAATGGAAACCTGCAAGGGACTCCTGAGGAAATACTGTAAATCAAGAATTTTCGCTTGTTGTTGCCGAAAGCAAATACGGAAGAGGTTGTTAATTATTAATTAGCCAAAAACTAACTAAAGAGTTCACGAATCTCCTAAAATTTTAAGACCTTTGAGTTCTAAAGAAAAAAACATGGCTAAGGAAAAAAATTCGCAAATTAATATTTCAGTAAAAACAGATGAGCATAATGTTCCTGAGAAAATGAACTGGACTGCAACTGATGCTAATATTGAAAATAAGGAATGTAAAGCCATGATTTTATCGGTTTGGGATAAGGACGACAAAGCTGCTTTACGAATGGATTTGTGGACTAAAGAAATGATGGTGGATGAAATGAAAATGTTCTTTTATCAAACTTTGGTTACCATGGCAGATAATTTTCAGAAAGCTACTGGCGAAGACGAAATCGTAGAAGACTTAAGAGATTACTGTGCTCATTTTGCCGACAAAATGAAGCTTGAACAAATGAGGTAATTATTAAACCAAATTTCTTTTTCTACCTTTATTGGGTATGATTAATTGGATAAAATCTAAATCTATTTCTTTGCTAACCATTGTATTTATTGCTTTGGTGTCTGGGATATTGGTGTTTTCTGTTTTACTTAAAGAAAAAGGAAATTACAAAGTTATTGCCAGTGATGGAATTGGTTATTATTCCTATTTACCAAATACTTTCAACAATTATTCATTAGATAATCAGACTCCTGACAATCGTTTTTTTAATGAAGTAAAAGATAAAGGAGTAAACAAATACTTCTCGGGAACAGCAGTTTCTATGTTTCCTTTTTATGTTTTGGGTAACGGATTGGCATTAATTAGAGGCGAAGAAACAGATGGCTTTACACTTTCTTACCAAGTAGTTATTTCATTTGCTGGCTGGTGTTATTTATTGGGAGGCTTGCTTTTTTTTAGAGGGATACTAAAGTTGTTCGATTTTTCTGAAGGAATAATTTCAATCACTACTTTAGTTCTGTTTTTTGGAACCAACTTATTAGTGTACTCCCTTTGGCAACCATCCATGTCTCATGTTTATTCATTTTTCTGGATTTCTGGATTTTTATATTTCATCAAAAAGTATTCGATTAACAATAATAAATCAATACTTTATTGGGCAGCTTTATTTTTAGGAATAGTTATTTTGATTCGCCCTTTAAATGGGATTATCATATTTGTAATTCCCTTTTTATTAGAGTCACAAGCTAATTTCAATTCCGTTTTAAAGAGTGTTTTTTTTAAAAAGAGACTCATGGTTTCAATTCTAATTGTGATTACAATTTTGTTTATCCAGTCTGTTTTTTGGTATTTGCAATGTGGTAAATTTTTGGTTTGGAGTTATGCGAACGAAGGGTTTGAATTCGCAAATCCACACTGGCAAGAGTTTTTATTTAGTTTTAGAAAAGGTGCACTAGTTTACACACCTATTTTGCTTCTTTCTACTGCTGGAGCTATTGCTTTAATTAGGAAAAATAGATTTCAAGCAGTATCAGGAATATTATTTTCTTTAGGATTAATTTATTTGTTAAGCTCCTGGTGGAACTGGTATTACGGACCATCTTTTGGGCAAAGACCTTTGGTTGAGTTTTATGCTTTTTCAGGAATTTTAATTGCCTATTTGTTGAGTTTTTTAAAATCTAAATTGATCAAAATTTCAATAGGAATTTTGGTTATTAGTTTGATTTTCATGAACTTAATTCAGACTTATCAATTCCAAAAAGGAATAATTTCAAGCTGGGATATGAATTGGGAGAAATACCAATATTCGTTCTTAAAAACCGGTTCAGATTTTGAGAACAATCTTGGAGGTAACAATGATATCATGCTTTTCAATACTAAGATAGATTCAGTTTATTCTAAGGAGTTTGATTTTGAGTATCGTGAAAAACCAAATTCAGGGAGGAAATACGAAAGACTAGACAAAATAGAAATTGGTTATCGAGATTACTCAGATAGAGAATTTAATTTTGATCATCAAGTTATTGTTAGCGAAGATTTTATTTCGTCTCGAGGAGTTTTTATTCAAGTAGAAATAGATATTTTAGACAAAGAGATTACAAATACAAACGAAGCATTATTTGTAGTAGATATAACAGATACAAATGGACAGAATTATCATTATTACACTTTTCCAATAAGGAGTATCCCTTCTCAAGAAACAGAGGTTTGGAAAAGAGAATATTATAATATCGAAATTCCAGAATTAAGAAGTTCTGGAGACAGAATTAAGGTTTATGTTTGGAACAAAGGGAAAGAATCCTTTTGGATAGATAATGTTAAGCTTAATTTTTTAGCTCTAAATTAAGACTACTTTATTTCTAAAGAGTTAACTATGTTTTCAAACTCCTTGGCATAATCATCAAAGGTGTTTTGAAGTGCTGAGCAATTCACTATAAACGACTTATCGTCTTTAATTGTCACATATAACTGAGCGGTTAAAGGCAAGCCTGCAAACAAATAATTGTATCTTACTTTTTTATATTTAACACCATTAATAGTTTCGTAACTTGGCTTTTCAGTTTGATTTAGTTCTTCAAACATCCCTTGAATCATTTTTAAGTTTAATTCAAAAAATTCATCTAATTCCCTGTCGCTTGTTGCCCCCACAACAATATTTACCATTTCTTGGAACTCGTCAAGCTCATCAGTTGGCGAAAGTATATGAAGTACTTTTAGTTGCTCATCTTTAGCAAGTTCCCATCCCAATGGTAAATCGATTTCTACTGGGAATGAATTAATTTCTTCTGGAATAACAACTGCTTCAGGAGTTGATTTATCAATCAGTTTTGCTGTCTTTTCGGTATTAGTTTCATCTCCACAAGAAAACAATAATGTAAAGGTGAGAAGGATTAAAATAGTTTGTTTCATAGCTGTTTAAGTTCCTCAAAAGTACTTAAATTATAAATTCTAATTAGCCACTTTACTATTTTTTAAAATCAAAGAAAGGATTGTAATTTTTTTTTCGTCAAAGAATATGTAATATATTTATGCTTTTAAAATCAAAGCCTAGCTAACTATTAATTATGAATAAAACCTATAAATCAATACTATCTGTTGTAATTTTCTCAGCTATTTTTAGCTCTAGTTTTTCTCAAAACCAGACCGAAATTGAAGTGAGAGATTTAGAAACTTGGACCTCTGCAGGAGTAACAATGAAACTAAATAAAGACTGGAAGTTTACTCTTTCGGAACAACTTAGATTAAAAACTAATTCTACAATAGTAGATAATTATTTCACCGAATTAGAAGCAAAATACTCTGGTTTAAAAGGATTTGAACTTGGAGTAGGACTAAGATATATTAAGAATAACGATAATCAAGGAAAAATTCAAGGTTATGAATCTCACTTTAGATATAATTTAGATCTAGGATACAAACATAAACTAGGAGATTTTAAAATGGGATACAGAGTGAGATTCCAGAATAAAAATGAACTTGGCGTATCCGAATTAGAAGGAGATGAGGCTATAAACAAATTAAGAATCAAATTAGGTACAGAGTATAACATTAAAGGATGGAAATTAGATCCTAAAGCATCAGTAGAGATGTTTAATGTTCTTGGTACTGGATTTGACAAATTAAGATTAACAGTTGGAACTAGTTACGGGTTAAAGAAATATGGGGATATTAGTTTGTTCTACAGAATGGAAAGAGAGCTAATGCCTACTTATGTAGATTATCCAAAAACTACAAATATCATAGGATTGAATTATACGTACACTTTTAAAATAAAAACGAATGACTAATAATAAAATTAATATCGGAATTGCCATAGCAATTTTAGCTCTTACTTTTTCTTGTAGAAAGGTTATCACCTTATCAGAAGAACAAGAAAACGGACAAAGACCTGCAGATTGGACTACAGAAACACACTCAAATAATGTTGAGCCTAATTATGGTGTTGTGTTTGAAGAAAACAAAGTACATAAAATTCATATTGTGTTTACCTCGGAAGAATGGGCGGCTATGCAAGCTGATTTATCAGATGTATTGGGTGGTTCAGGCGGAGGTCCTGGAGGCGGAGGTGGAGGAACTTTTTCTGATCAAACCCCGTTATATTTTGCTGCCGACTTTTATTATGATGATAAGCAATGGTATAATGTTGGAGTTAGATACAAAGGGAACTCAAGTTTAACTGCTACAAATGGAAAGTTACCATTGAGGTTCAAGTTTGACAAGTCCGAGGATGAATATCCTGAAATTAACAACCAAAGATTCTTTGGATTTAAAGAATTAGCTATGAGTAGTGCATTTAAAGATGAATCTTTGATGAGAGAAAAATCTGCTTGTGATATTTTCAGAAGTTTTGGAGTACCGGCAACACGAACAGCTTTTTATGAAATATACATTGATAAAGGAACTGGATCTTACCAGTACTTTGGATTGTACACAATGAATGAAGTTGTGTTTGATTCTTTTTTAAAGGATTATTTTGGAAGTGAAACAGGTAACTGTTATAAGCCAGATGGAGATGGAGCAAAGTTTTCTACTTCAGGATTTGATTTAAATGACTTTGAAAAGAAAACAAACGAAACTTCAGGAAGAGATGATATAACTGCAATGTATACTGCACTTCATGCTAATACAAGAACATCTAATCCAACTTTATGGAAAGCAGGATTAGAAGCAACTTTTGATGTGGATGGTTTCTTGAAATATTTAGCAGTTAATAATACAATTCAAAATTGGGATACTTATGGAGTTATGACTCACAATTATTATTTATATAACGATCCAGTAATGGGGAAATTGAGATGGATAGTTTGGGACAATAACGAAGCTTTAAGTGATAACAGAAGAGCAATTCCTCTTGCAATGAACACTACTAGTACAGATTGGCCATTAATTAATTTTTTAATTAATGATGCTGGTTATGAAACAACTTACAAGGCTTATGTAAAGAGCTTTGCAAATTCAACATTTGCTGCTTCAAGAATGAGTCCTATTTATTCTGCTCAGCAATCGCTTATTTCTACTTCGGTAGGAAACGAAGTAAACGGATATACTCATCTAACTGGTGGAATAGGAAGTTTTAATACTGCTGTGAGTGGATTGAATACCCATAACTCTTCAAGAGTTAGTGCGGCAAATATATACGCACCTTAATTAACTCCTTATGAAAAGTATTTTATTGAGAACAGTTTTATTGTTAGCTATAATAAGTTCAGTCTTATCTTGTAGAAAAGTAGTTTTACTAGAAGAAGAGGAAAACGGGAATAGTAAAAATAGGCCTGCTGATTGGACAACAGAAACACACTCTAATAATGTTGGTCCAAATTACGGAGTGGTTTTTAATCAAACCAAAGTAAATAAAATTCACATTGTATTTACAGCTCAAGAATGGGCAGACATGCAATCTAATTTACAGACTGTTAAGAACGGAGGATACCGTGATGAACCAGCTTATTTCCCTGTTGATTTTCATTTTAATGGAACTCAATGGTACCATGTAGGTATTAGATATAAAGGGAACTCTAGTTTAAAAAATGCTAACTCAAATAAGCTACCTTTCAAATTTAATTTTGATACGTTCGAAGATGAATTTCCAGAAATAAATAATCAAAGATTTTATGGTTTCAGGAAACTAGCAATGGGAAGTGGTTACAAGGATTTATCTTTAATGAAAGATAAAACAGCCTCTGACGTGTTTAGGCATTTTGGAGTTCCAGCAACACGTTCTGCTTTTTACGAAGTGTATATTGATAAAGGAGATGGAAACTACCAATACTTTGGTTCTTACACTATGAACGAAGTTGTGGAAGATACTTTTCTTAAAAACTATTTTGGCTCAGAATCAGGAAACTGTTATAAGCCAGATGGAACAGGAGCAAGACTTGGATCATTTGTAGCGTCTAGTTTTCCAAATAAAACTAATGATTTAGCTGATCACAGTGATATTCAAGCTCTAATTACAACCTTAAATTCTAGTACAAGAACATCTAATCCAACTGCTTGGAAAGCCGATTTAGAATCAAAGTTTGATGTAGATGGATTTTTGAAATACTTAGCTGTAATGAATACGATTCAAAACTGGGATTGTTACGGAAGAGCACCTCACAACTATTATTTATACAATGACCCAGCTATGGGTAAATTGAGATGGATTGTTTGGGATTGTAATTTAGCTTTTGCACCAGGCTCTGGAAGTAGAACCTCTCTTACTTATGACATGAATGAAGTAGGAACAAATTGGCCATTAATAAATTATGTAATAGATGATGCTGGATATAAAGCAACTTATAAATCGTATGTAAAAGACTTTTATACAACTACTTTTGCAACTAGCAGAATGAATCCAATCATTTCTAATCAACAATCTTTACTTACTTCTTCAGCAACTGATGAAGAAGCTGGTTATACTTTCTTAACAGGAGGTGTAAGTAGTTTTAACTCTGCTGTAAGTGACTTAACTAATCATTGTGCAACAAGAGTTTCGGACGCAATGATTTATGCCCCATAATTAACTAATTTTGAGAAATACATTAAAAGAGAAATGAGCTAAACTTAGTTCAATTTCTCTTTTAAGTATTGAGCGGTATTATCTATTAATTTTTTTCTAAATGTTCGATAGGTGTAATGAAATATCCAATTACTGACCCTGTTAAAATACATATTGCAGTGAAAATAGCAACCGTATATATATTTGGGAAATATTCATCACCCCCAGACATAAGTAGGTCGTTTACGCTTTGGTTTTCTCGAGCAAAATGAGATATAATAGAAAAGAGGACCCCAAAAACTATTTGATAACCAATATGTTTTCTTTTTTCTTTTCTGGCTTTTTGCAAGACAGCTTTTACAAGTCTTGCAAAAAGAAAACTTACTCCTGCCACGAATACAATCATTCCCATTAGAACTAAAGCAATAATTGCTGACGGAGGCCTTAATTGACTCTGTGCAAAAACGGAGCTAGAATAAAATACTACCATTAATAGAATACAGCTATATTTTAGTAAGTTTTTCATCTGGTCTACTTCAACTTCTCCTTTAAATACTGAGCAGTATACGATTTTTTGTTTTTCGCTAAATCTTCGGGAGTTCCTTCAAAAACTAGATTTCCTCCGTATTCACCTCCACCAGGACCAAGGTCTAATATCCAATCTGCACACTTTATAACTTCCATGTTGTGTTCAATAACTAGTAAGGAATTTCCCTTGTCTATTAATGCATAAAATGCTTTAAGTAGCTTTTGAATATCTTCGAAGTGAAGACCTGTTGTTGGTTCATCAAAAATAAATAAAGTACGTTTTGATGATTTTTCCTTTACTAAAAATGAGGCTAATTTAATTCTTTGTGCTTCACCTCCAGATAGTGTGTTGGAAGATTGTCCCATTTTTAAATATCCCAATCCAACATCTTGTAATGGCTGAAGTTTATTGGCAATTTTCTTCCCATATTTTTCTTCAGAAACCATAAAAAAGTCAATAGCATCATCAATTGTCAATTCAAGAATATCAAAAATAGATTTCTCTTTGTATTTTATTTCAAGTACTTCTGGTTTAAATCGTTTCCCTCTACACTCATCACAAACTAAAGAAATATCAGCCATAAACTGCATATTTACTTTTATTGTTCCATCACCAGAACAAGATTCGCATCTTCCTCCTTCGGTATTAAATGAAAAGTGTTTGGTTTTATATCCATTTACTTTCGCATGTGTTAAGCTAGCATACAAAGCTCTAATTTCATCATAAGCCTTAACGTATGTTGCAGGGTTACTTCTTGATGATTTTCCTATTGGGTTTTGATCAATAAATTCAACTTCATCAATATGGTCGGTATCTCCTTCCATTTTAATAAAGTCTCCAGTTTTAAACGCGTGACCTCCTTTCAGTTTTTTAAGAGCAGGATATATAATTTGCTTTATCAAAGATGATTTTCCACTTCCACTTACTCCAGTAATTACCGAGAATATATTTAACGGAATAGAAATATCCACCCCTTGTAAGTTGTTTTCTCTACAACCTAAAAACTGTATACTTCTTGTACTTACTTTTCTTTCAGTAGGTACTTTTATTTTCTTTCTTTCGGTAAGATAATCGGCAGTTAAACTTGCTGTTGATTCAATAAGCTGTTTGTGATTCCCATGAAATACAACCTCACCACCATGGCTTCCTGCCATTGGTCCCATGTCAATTATTTCGTCAGCTATTCGCATAATGTCTTCGTCATGTTCCACAACCACAACTGTGTTTCCAATATCTCTTAGTGATTTTAGAACTTTAATTAGTCTCTCTGTATCTCTTGAATGCAATCCAATACTTGGTTCATCCAAAATATACATGGAACCTACCAAACTACTTCCCAAAGAGGTAGCAAGGTTTATTCTTTGGCTTTCCCCACCAGAAAGTGTTGACGAAAGTCTATTAAGCGTTAAGTATCCTAAACCAACATCTAATAAGAATTGTATCCTTTGCGTTATCTCAGTCAGAATCCTTTTCGAAATATCTTTTTCTCTGTCCGTTAGGTTTAAATCTTCAAAAAACTGAGCACATTTTTCTAGTGAAACATCAATTAAATCGGAGATGTTTTTACCTCCAACAAAAATGTATCCTGCTTCAGCTTTCAGTCTTTTTCCATCACAAGTTGTACAAGTAGTTTTTCCCCTATAACGACTAAGCATTATTCGGTATTGGATTTTGTATGATTGAGTTTCTACAAATTTGAAAAACTCAGTTAAACCTTTGAAGTACTTGTTTCCAGTCCAAAGTAATTTTTTTTGAGCAGGAGTTAAATCGTAATAAGGTTTGTGAATTGGAAAATCAAACTGATGAGAGTTTTGAATTAATTCGTGGCTCCAAGCACTCATTTTCTCCCCTTTCCAGCAAACTATTGCTTCTTCAAAAACAGATAAATTTTTGTTTGGGATTACAAGGTCTTCATCAATCCCTATTGTTTTACCATACCCTTCGCAAGTTGGGCAAGCTCCAAGTGGATTATTGAAACTAAAAATATGTTCGTGAGGTGTAGGAAATTCTATCCCATCAAGCTCAAATTTGTTAGAGAAAACTCTTGAAACCTGCTCTTCTGCATTAATTTGCACTTCGCAATTTCCATTACTTTGTTGAAAAGCAATTTCTACAGAATCATATAAACGAGAGACATTTTCCTCCTTTTCAGGATCAATAGAAACTCTATCAATTACGATTTTTACTATATCAAATTTCTTAGGTGGATTTTCTAGTACTTCTTCAATCAAAAACACTTCTCCATCTAATTCTATTCTGTTGTAACCTTCTACTTGAATGTTAGCAAGGTAAAGAGCAAACTTCTCTGGTTCAGAGATACTAATTTCTGATAATACAGCAGCTTTGGTTCCTTTTGGAAATGTGTTGAGGTAATTTACTACATCTTCGGTCGTATCTTTTTTTACTTCATTACCAGAAATTGGTGAAATGGTTCTTCCAATCCTTGCAAATAGTAGTTTTAAATAATCGTAAACCTCTGTAGTTGTTCCCACAGTTGACCTTGGATTACGAGAGTTTACTTTTTGTTCAATAGCAATAGCAGGTGCTATTCCTTTTATAAAATCTACTTCTGGCTTTTCTAATTTCCCTAAAAACTGCCTTGCGTAAGAAGATAAACTTTCAATATACCTCCTTTGCCCTTCGGCATAAAGCGTATCAAATGCCAAAGAGGATTTACCAGACCCAGAAAGTCCTGTGATTACGGTAAGCTTATTTTTAGCAATTTTAAGTTCTACATTTTTCAAATTGTGAACTCTAGCTCCTTTAATGTGGATATAGTCTTTCGTAGTATTTTTACTCACTCTTATTGTTTGGTTTTTGCTCGATTTCAACCGATTTTTAAATCGACTTTAAAGGTAATTATAATCCCACAAAAGTATTCATGTTTTGGATTATTAATTAATTTAGAACCTTGTAATAAGCATTCTTAACTTTCTGATATAAAAATTGAACAAACAATGAAAAATCTAATTCTTGTAAGGCATGCAAAGTCTAGCTGGAGTAAAACAGATTTGTCAGATTTTGAAAGACCATTGAACGAAAGAGGAAACCGAGATAAAATTACAATGGGAGCAAGGCTTGAAAAGAGGATTGAATCCATTGAAAAAGTTATTTCAAGT
>Ga0075468_10000086_pt1 | contig 28226 bp, 25 predicted proteins | sample DEB08_DNA_12_FD_77578 | JGI IMG/M metagenome (GOLD analysis project Ga0075468, IMG submission 77578) | Aqueous microbial communities from the Delaware River and Bay under freshwater to marine salinity gradient to study organic matter... | ecosystem: Environmental > Aquatic > Marine > Coastal ...
AGCAATGCTGTTAAGCTGACCCTATCGGCTGCTGACAATGCGATTGCTAAACAGATCAAGAAACTGGAAGGCAAATTGAACAGCAGAATCTCTGAGTCAGAAAGACTGGATGTTGTGAGTATGCTCAGAGATCTGGAACACGAACGAGGCAAACTGCGAGGTTGATATTTGAGAACAAAACGAGGTGTGGTGCGAGGAGTGGTGGATGGCTACAGCAGCTATTCATTGCATTTAATAAGAGTCATTGAGGGACTCACTAAATTAGGCCGTGACATACACTGTTGGCCAGTGCGAAGCGAGGCAGGTAAGGCTCCTATACCGAGAGTGGTGATGGAGTCTGTTGTGCATAAGGAGCAGCAGGATGACTGGGAGATGATTGTTCATTGCCCATCGTTTAGTCCTACAGGAAAAAAGCAGCTTGTGTATAACACAATGTGGGAGAGCACGAGGCTTCACAAGGAGGCAGTGCTTAACTTGAATCAGGCAGATCTGATTGTTGTGCCGAGTGACTTTAATTTGTGCTTGTTTAATGCACAGGGAATCAGGAAGACGATGGTCAAGGTTCCTATGGGGATAGACACAGATGTCTTCCACTACAGGCCACAGAAACAGGGCTCTGAGTTTGTTTTTGGTGTAGCGGGAAGGACAGCGGCAGGAGGCTGCAGGAAAGGCTTTGAGGACGTTCTAAGGGCGTGGAAGAAAGCATTCCCTAAGAGGGTAAAAGATGTCAGGTTAAGCATTAAGTGTTTTCCCGATGACCCTGTAATGGATGTCGATGATGACAGAATAAGTTTTACTCGTCAGTTCTGGACAAGGAAAGATCTGGCTAACTGGTATGCAGGGCTTGATTGCTTTGTGAGTGCGTCGAAAGGCGAGGGATGGGGTCTCATGCAGCATGAGGCTATGGCCACAGGAAGGCCAGTCATTGCAGTTCCCTTCGGGGGAATTACAGAGTACTTTGATGAGTCAGTAGGTTACCCTGTTGACTTTGACTTGAGAGAGTCTGAGGCGCATTACTCTAATGGCGGTCTCTGGGCAGTCCCTAAACAGGACAGCCTTATAGACCGAATGAGGGAGGTCCGCAACGAGAGAGGTGTAGCAAAAGCGTTGAGAGCTTCAGAGCGAGGAATGAAGCTTAACTGGGAGAACAGCAATAAAAAGCTAGACTCAGTCTTAAGTAAAATTGGATTTTATACATGAGAGAAGACAGAAACTACACCGCCAACGATGACCCGCCAATTACGGCAGGGGACAACGGATTTGTAGGTGTAGACATGAGGCAGCAGCCTCATATGCTTCCCGCTGGATTAGTTTCAGAAGCTGTCAATGCTCGCTTCCGCTACGGAGTAGCAGAGCCCCGTAAGGGAGTCATGCCGCTTACGTGGTTTAACCGTTACGGTTTTGAGTGGCCTATTGAATGGGGAGAGGGCGATATAAACTGGTCAAGACAGATCAGCACAACTCTAGGTCAAGTCTACGGAGTAGGAGTCTGGAATGACCCTAACGGAAATGACTGGATCTTGATCGCGGCCTCGCTTGAGGGAACCACAATCTCTCTCTATCGAGCACGATACGGGAACAATATTGAGCCTATCCCCTGCAGCGTTGGGTTAACTGTCCCCACATCAGACTTCACCAGCGATAACACAGTATCGAAATACTGGTTTACTCAGGCATTTGATAAAGTCATTCTCTCAAGGGGGCCAGATGAAAAGCATCTTGTATTGTCCTCGTTCGAGGAAGGGTTTGTGGAGGCTCCTGACGCAGATGATGGCACTGACTCAATACCTAATTCAGATACTACTTTATTCTTCAAGAATAGACTTCTAGTCCCGCATAGACCCGGCGCAGGATACAAGGCCGATCACGTAGCTGTTTCGGACATTCTTTCTTACACTAACTACGATCCTGTCTACTCTTCATTCAAGATCAATCAAGGAGACAGTGACAATATTCGGAGGATCTTTAAGTTCAATGACACAACAGTTGTTATTTTCAAAGATACCAGCATCTACACCGTCTCAAATCTCGTAGGAGACAACTGGGGAACAAGTGCTGTCCTAGATCAAGTCACAACAGAATACGGACTTGTAGGGACAAGGTCTGTAGCAAGCGCAGGGAATGACCTGTGGTTCCTTTCCCAGCGTGGCGTGGTTAGTTTAATACTGACAGAGCAAAACAAGCTGCAAGGCGTATCAGAGCCGCAGAGCACAGCTATACAGCCAATCATTGACAGGATTGATTTCAGGGTTGCCAAAGAGACAGCCTCTGCAGCTTACTGGCGCAACAGATACTACCTAAGTGTCCCCATTGACGGCGGCCAGCAGAACAATGCCGTGCTTGTCTATGATTTCATTAATCAAGCGTGGTCAGGCTACGACACGGGAGACGCAATAAAGATTAAATATTTATTTGTGGCAGACTTTCAGGGATCGGAGCATCTCTACTACGTGGACTATGACGGCATCGTTGGCCTCTATGAATACGCGGAGCAGGAAGGCAGGCCGATTGTTCAAGGCACTTACACATGTGACCTTGTAGTCAAGGGTCATGTTCAAGACGGAACTAAAGTCACAGTCAATAACGGCACAACAATTCGTGCTACTCGCAAGCGTGAAGTAGTTGATGACGCTGACGCAGAAATAACTGATGACGGAGGACTGGAGATTATCGAGCCACTCACGGTTAACACAAACGATCCTGAGGACGGTTGGCTGTGGGGAGTTGGTGATGAGCAACAGGCAGATCATTGCGAGGTCGCGGGAGCAAACCTGTTCACAGGATTCACGCAGGACGGATGGTATTCAGAAAATACAACAGACACAGACAATGGCTGTGGAGTTCATTTCGAGAGCACTTCACCAATTCTCGTGAGCATCAAGGATCCCTTTGGCAATGTGGATCCGTATCTGCAGGCTATATGCTCTGACACAATTAAGATCGAAGACAGGCCGATAGCTTTCATGATTAAAACCAGAGGCTATGGATTTGAGGCAGGCAACAGGAGGCGCTTCCAGCAGGCGCAAGTATTCATCTCAACGTGGGATCCAGAATACAAGGTCACAGGGATTGTGGACGGTGTAAAAGAAGAGTCTGTCATAGTCAACAATGCCAGCTACACCAGAACCAAATACATGACCTTTGCAATGAGTGATTGGGACATCCAGAATCTGGATGACTCTCACGAAGCTCCCGGCAAGGAGGACTACTCAGTCATTCTAGATACAGAGAGCGCAGACCCGGGGACAGTGCTGGGAACAGCAGGCACTCAGCTTGACCTTTACCAATACTGGACTCACAAAATGCGAGTTGACAGGAGAGGCGCTTACTTTCAAGTCAAGATTGAAGGAATCAACGGGAGAGTCAGGCTTCACAGCGTGACATCAGGAGCAACGCCGGGACAGAGGCGAGAAGGAACACACGCAGGACTTTGGTAAAAGATTATGCCAGATAGCACATCAAACTTTGTAGTGGACGCAGTCAATGGGCCGATACCTTCGGACTCAGTTACTCGCGCAGAATTCATCACTGCTCTTGAGCAGCTTAACTATGCGAATGGTAACATTCGTTCAATCGATAACCTGAGCGGGACTGCAGGACTTGTATCAATTGACGGCAGCGGGGCCGCCAACGTCAGGAGTATTACAGGAGCTACAGGGCTCACAGTCGCAAACGGAGACGGAAGCGGAAACCCTGAGGTATCCCTGAACGCTCCACACACTTTCAGGCAGACCTACAATGACACCAGCAGCAATACTGTCAGCGACACTAAGCTCTACAACATCATAAGCAGTGCTTCAGGTTCTCCGTTTGCTTTACCACAGCCAGCTTCAGGATACGTTACTGTTAAGAATATAGTAAACGCATCTGCGGCTGTAGTAGTAATAACTAGTAGTGACTGGGGTCCAGCAGGGATCAGCACTGTAAGCATTAGCCCCGGCGAAACTCTGACAGTAATAAGCAATGTCGCCCAGAAATGGTATCCGCAGAATGTGCTGTCTGAGACAAATCCTGTTGGCGCGATTTACGCCTCATCTTCTTCAGCTCTACCTTTGACAGCAATTTTTCAAGCTCTCACTGTAACCACAGCACTTCACGGAAATTCGGTTGACTTCGACATGCCTGCCAGCAAGCAATTAAGGTATACAGGATTGCAACCTGTAAACGCTCAATTTCATGCTTCAATAACATGCCAGTCATCTTCGACTAACGAAAATGTCGCTTTCTGCTTCAGCAAGCACGATGCTTCAGCGGCCAGCTCTAGTGACATAGTTCAGTCACAGCAAGAAATACGTTTCACTCATTCAGGTAACCCTGTGTCAGTTTCATTGGTTTTGAATGTCGAAATGCATCAAAACGATTATGTTTACATTTCCGCGAAAGGAGATGGGACAGCGTATGATTTAACGCCAGACGATTTTTACATGTCAGCATCTGGCCACAAAATAATAACAGCTTAATATTATGCCACTATCAGTTAACGTAGGCGTGGGATACAATTTCTCAGCCGGAGAAAAAGTCACCTACACTAAGCTCAACGCGCTTGGGGCTCCCGCAATAAACTTCACAGGATCGATTGATTCCAATCAGATCACAGACGGGGCTGTGCTTACGTCAAAGCTGGAGCAGGGCATCGACATCAACAGCAAGATCAGTGATCACAATCTCAACCTGACTAAGTTAGAGGCTGGGACTCAAGGGCAGATTCTGTATTACGACACTAACGGCGACCTTGTTAAATTGCCCCCGGGATCTGACGGTCAATTCCTCAGAACTAAAGGAGCATCCGCTGCCCCAGAGTGGTCAGCTCAAGGAGGATTATCGACGCTTAGTTACGAGGATATTACTACAGACGGAAATGACAAATACCTAACCACAGATTCCACTGGGAGTGTGGTATGGATAAACAAACCAGTCACAACATCAGTTTCTTCTTACACCTCCTCAAATATTGACGCAATAAGATCCGCTGGTTTCCAAACGATCTCTGTAGGATTTGTTCCAGAGCACATCCGAGTTACGATGTTTTGCCAGACAACTGACGCATCCACTGGCTACCAGCAAAACGATGAGTTTGAGATAGGTCATAACTTTTGGAGTCAGACAGGCGAAAACCGCAATGGCGTTAATGTCATATTCGATTTCTCAAGCAACAGTGTTAGGCTTCAGCTAGAGTCTGCATTTGCGAGCCCTGAAAATTTCCGCATAATGCATAAGACTAGCGGAGCTTCCGTAGATTGCGATGAAAGCATTCTTCAGCACTTCGTGTTTAAAGTTCGCGCGTGGGAGTCCGGTTTTTCTAGCTCGGGAAATAGCGGAGGAGCACTAACGAGTGAGCCCGGGTACTATTTCTCAGCGACATCTCCGCAAGCTTCAAGTTACTATATTTTTGGGACAACCGCATCAGAAAGATCTGTCGCATTCGACCATCAACTAGGAAGTGTTCCCAAACTTGTGCGAGCAGTATTTGTGGCGACAGAAGAGATCAGCGAGTTAGGCCTTTCGGCTCAGGATGAAGTTGATGTATCACAATTTTTGATTTCATTTGGGGGGGGTTCTCAGTGGCATCCACTGCAAATAAAATCGACACCCTCGCAGGTCTCTCTTGTTAACTCGCTAGGCGTCCCGGGAAGACTTCTTCCTGAATTCTCTTATTTAACAAATAGCAGCAATGGTCAGCTTACGATTTTAACAGATGCTATGGCCAGCAAAATGAAACTGAAAATTTACGCTTGGAAGTAAGTATGCACTTCGACCACTCCATAAAAGAAGACTTCATGCGTCTGACTCATAACAATGAGCAGGCGTGGTTGTTCGTGGAGACATTCGCTACAAGGTCTCATGACATTGATGACTTCATTGATGGCGATAAGAAGATAAATGACGAGGATGTGATCAAGGCTGAGATGGACTGGATGGTCACACTCACAAGCAATCAATTCTACATATCCAACAGCAGCTTTCTTCTCCCCCTAATTATCATGAGCTGCAATGCGTGGCTTGATGCGAACAAGTGGGAGCTGTCAAACGTAGAAGTAAAGAGAGCACACTCCGATGTGCTCAAGAGTCAATATCACGAGGTTATATTTGCAACCGTTTACCTGTGCGGCGGCTGGAATGCGATGAGAGAATTCACAAAACTACACAGGCAATACCAGACAGACAATTATGGGACTATATAGCGCAGACGCTCCTCCCCCACGGGATTACGCGAAAGAAACAAGAGACACTTTGCAGGCGCAGGTAGACCTCGCACCAGAGCTCTACGCTGCAGAGGCTAGTCAAGAATACGGCAGGCCAGCAGAGGCAAGGCTGAACCTTGAGATCCTTCGGGATGTCATGAGAGGTAGTCAAGGGACTCCCGGTCTTCTTGAGCTCTATGAGCAGGACATAATGCCCGGGCTCGCCAGAGCCGATGTAGCTGGTCTTGATGTCTCAAGGGAAGGCGATATAGCAGCAGTCGAAAGGCTAGGCCCTAGAGCCACTGAGGCCTTCAGGCAAGCCAACCCAGAGCAGGCCGCATTAATGGCAGAGCTTAACAGGCAGGCTCAATCTGATCTGTCCGCAGGAGCAGGGCTACCACCATCACTGTCTCGTGAGCTTGATCAGTTCATTCGTGGAGCCCAGTCTGACCGTGGTATGGGCTACGGAATGGCAGACCTAGGTCAGGAAGCTCTTATTAAAGGAATGAACGCAGAGCAACTTCAGCGCAACCGTCGATCATTCGCTTCTCAGGTGGTAGGTCTTAATGCTGCTACTTCAGCAGATCCGTTTATGGCTATTCTCGGTAAGCCCGGTGTAGGTATGGGAGCAGCTCAAGGGTTTGCAGCGCAAGGTCAAGGTATGGTCCCACAGCAATCGTTTAACCCTGAATCAGCATACGCGGGAAGTCTTGCCGCTGGTAACTACAATGCAGAGCTCAATGCGAACATTGCATCTGCCAATGCGCGCGCTGCCGTTGCCAGTGGAGCTATGAAGTCTATGGGGTCAATAACATCAGCTATGATAACCAAATGCTGGGTGGCTCGAGAAGTCTATGGAGCGAATAACCCAATGTGGCTACTGTTCAGGAACTGGCTTGAAACGCAATCACCAGTCTGGTTCCACGATCTCTACGTCAAATACGGCCAACGATTCGCTGGCTGGCTATCTAAGAATGAATGGTTGAAGCCTTCCATCAAGAAGTGGATGGACTCACGCATTAAGAAACTGATCGCATAACACTATGGCATTTTCACAACAATCATATACAGGACAGGGAATCGTTCAGCCTACCGAGAGATCTCGTGTAGGTGAGTTTCTCGGTGAAGGACTTGCAGGTCTGGGATCAGGTATTGGTCAAGGGATAGAGAAGTTCGCTCAAAGAAAAGAAGAGATGAAGAAGCGTGAGCAGTTCAAGAAAGGAACTATCACAGCTCTGACTGCTCTCGGTGCAGATGCAGATCTTCTTAAGGGAATGGAGGCTACAGAACTTGCGGCCTACGCTCAGATGTATCCTCAAATTTCTGAAGGTAAGTTTTACTCAGAGTTTGTAGAAGCAAGTCAGCCTCAAGATGTTCCCGTTGACTTTGCTCCTCAAATTGCCGAGAAGGAAGCACAGCTACAAAGAGCTCAAGAGGAGTCTATTTTTAGGCCTGAGTTCAAGTTTACAGCCGATAAGTTTACTGACTCTGTCAGTGACTCAGAAGCTGGCAGATCTTTGGCAGAGTCTGAAGCTAGGGCTCTTGAAAGATTCAGTCTCCCGTCATCAGCCGTCAATGCGTTCGCTCCTTACGGAGCAGGGGCGATGCCTAGGCAGACTCAAGCGCCACTCCCTGAGACCGCAAGATCACCAGAAATCGTAGCTCGAGAAGAGATGCAGGCTATGAGAAGGTATGCTGCCCCTGTGCAAACATATCAGCCAGCTCCGAGTCGAGCTCAAGGCCCCTTAGGCCCTGAAGCTATGCCCGGTCCTTCTGAGACTGTAGTGAAAGCAGCTAAGGATCTTGAACTGCTAAAAGTAGCAGAGCAGAAAGGTGAGACAAGATCGGAGACAGCTACTGAGGTCAGAGACAGGTTAATCAAGGATATACCAAATCTTGTCAAAGAGAATCCGTTGATGGCAAAGCAGGCTTACGAACTGTTGTATGATCAGGACAACAAGCTGACGTTTGAGAACAAGCTATCTCTTCTCAAGTATCAAGACTCAGTGAAGTCTAGGTTTATCCCCGGGCTAGGAACTGCTCCGTCTGTAGAGACAGCAAAAGAAATGAGGACTCTGCAGTTAGCAGATGATCAGATTCAAACAGGTATTGGAAGGCTCCTTGAGATTCTTGACACTCCCGGCAAAAGGCTTGACTTCAATCTCAAAAAAGAGGCTAACACTATCGTGGGTCTTCTCACTGGAGCTCTACGTGTTCCTATTGTTGGCCCCGGCGCATTCTCTGAGTCCGAAAAGGAAATGATCGAGAAGATTATAGCAAACCCAACAAAGCTATTCAGCATTGATAGTAATACAAGAACATCACTAAACACTCTATCAACAAGAATGAGGGCTGACAGGGACTCTTACGCCAAATTAATTGGACTGGATCCCTATCAAGAAGGAACTGCTTCCGGTCAGCAAGCATCAGACGTAAGCCGTATGTCTTTTAACACTTCCACTGGTTTAATTGAATGAAAGAAATATTCGTAGAGGACTATAACACTGTTGTCGAGTTCCCTGACGAAACTTCCAATGCAACCATTGAGTCATCGCTCAGGAAAAAGTTTCCAGAAACAGACGAGAAACTGGTAGCTCGATTCGAGAATCCAGACACGCCATCGTCCTCTCTTACCCGGGAGGACTTTGTCCGTTATAGGGCTGCAAAGCCTGAGATGCAGTGGTCAGAGTTTCCCGGCCTTGTAGCTCAAGCCGCTGGCGTAACTGTTCAGAGGATCGCGGAGAATCTCCCGGCGGCCATAGGCACATACATGAACATATTTGATCCCGGCACTTCTGCTCGCACCTTTATGGAGGGAGCTGCCCGGGGAGCCTATGACACAGAGATTCTCGGCAGGATGGCTAATGACTATCTGGGGTCGAAGCTGGATTCATTCGGGGGAACAAGTGAGAACGAGACCACTGATCAGTTCAACAACTTTCTCAAACTCAAAGAACTTCAGAATGTCAGAGGTGGTATCGAGCGAGGTGAGGAGTCTGCGTGGAATGAATACGCAGAGTTTGCTGGTATGGATGCAGCAAAGATTGACCTCGAGAAAGTAGATACCAAGGCAGCAGAGCTCACGGGTGAATTTATTGACCCCAGTCTTTTAATCCCTGCAGGCAAGGTGGGGTCAATAGCCGCTAAAGGTATTACTAAGGGGCTATCTGCCCCAACAATTGCAGTGGGTAAAGGGCTGTCAAGGGCGGCAGACCTGAGCAGAGACGCTATCGAGCGAGGCAAGAACATTGTCAAAGGAGCTTCAGAAACAATTGATGAAGCAACGGGAGGCCTAGCTAACGTGGCAGTTCCCGGCGGCATAGGTGCAGCGGTAGCTAGTGGCATTGTTGGAGCAGGCACAGCTAAGACTTTTGGCACAGTGCTGGCAGCTCCTACTATTCTTGATGTCTCAGGAGGACTTCTGCGCGGTTTCGGAGAGGCAATGTCCAGCAGCCCTACAAGGACAGGTGGTCTAGGAAGACTAGCTTTACATCAGCCTGATACAGTCGCGGGTAAACTTGCGGGCAGACTCAAGTGGCTGGATAAACCTGTTGAGTATGCAGGCAGAGCTACCGCTGGTGCTGCAGTAGGTGCAGGGATTGGCGGCGCTATAGGATTAGCCTCAGGAGGCCTCGAGGGACTCGCGCAGGGTATTGGGTCTGGCGGCGTTCTCGGTGCCTTTGGTGGTGGTGTAGGGAGGGCTGCAGAGGGCCTAACAGGGTCAGCACTCCGTAGAGCTCAAGACAATGACTTTAATCAGTGGATCGAGACCAAAACCCCAGAGGACAGGGTGAGACTTGAGAAACTTTCCAGAGAAGACAAGATTGCAAGAATGGATGCAGAGCAGATCTTGTTGCAGTCATCCGTGGAAGTCAGGCATGTGGATCCTGACTTTGTTGTGGATGAAGCAAAAGGCACCAAGATGGGCGAGGCAAGCGGCATGATGCGTATCGAGGCAGGCAAGCCAGTTGTGTTCCTTAACACAAACGCAGGCACACGCACAATGCTTCATGAGACCCTACACGCTCTAGGCAGGCTCGACGGATTTGACACGCTCGTCTCGAACGTGAAGAACACTTTCCAGAGAATGTATTCTGCTGAAGAAATGAACAACTTCATTCAGCAGTATGAGAAGCGTCTGGATTCAGAGATTGGCGTTGATCCTCAAAGAGCTCAGAAACTGAAGGACGCAGGATCCACTGACGCAAAGGTAGACTACATTCTTGAGGAGCTGGCCGCAGAATACTTCGCAAACTACATCACAGGAAAGAACAGCAACTACATCTTTTCAGGCAACAGCTTTTCAGAGTCACTGAAAGGCGCTTTCTCTCGGTTCACCAAAGGCAAACTTGACCGAGTCTATGACGCATTCCAGAGCCCTATCTTCGATCAACAGATCAAGCAGTCTCGACAGCTCGACAGAGCTATGAAGGATTTGGTCAAGGCTCGCAAGAAAGCAGGCAGAGACGTTGAGACATCGCTGAATGAGCCCGTCAAGGTTTACTCAGACGCTGATCTTGCAGATGACGCTACCTTCGCAGAGCTCGAGGCAATGGGAGTCGCAAAGACTGACGCCAAAGGCAAGCGCTTCATCATGAAAGATGCCGAGCAGAAGCGTGTGGCCAAAGAAAGGGCTACAACTATCGGCGGTATCCTAGACAACGTCAGTGAACCTAAAGATATTCCCGTAGAAAAAGACAGCTCAAAAGAGAAAGACAGCGGGAGAGGCGGGGCCAAAGGCCGGGGAGCAGGCAAAAGAAAAGGTAAGCGAAGAGGGAGAGGCAAGAGCAGAAGCAAAGAGAAAGACAGATCTCAGGGAATCGAGCCTGAAGGCGGCCTCGTTAAGCAGCCAGACGGAAGCTACAAGGGGACTAGGTTTAGTGCGGGACAGCTCAAGGCATTGCTCGATTCTCCGCTGATCAATGACACTATCAAGGAAGCCTTAAGGCAGCTTGATAAAATTTCTCGGTCAGACCAATACGTCAACATTACTTACGGGGCTTCATCAATGAAGACCAAGTTGGGCAAGACTAAAGCAAGGAACTTGCCCATCAGCAATCGCAATGGCCTGATATATGACATTGTCATCAGTCCCAAGACAGGAACTATTGCTGGTAGGATTCTTGACATGAGCACTACTGAGACCAGAGCCAGTAGACTCTACAGGGAGAGCGCAGAGATGCAGAAGGTCTTCGGGTCCGAGGCTAACATGTTTGCAGACCTGCACACATACATCAACGCCCTGACTGCTGGTGAGAAACGCACAGCAGAAATCCTAGGCAGCCAACGCAAGAGCGACTTCCTTAACAAGATTCTAGCTATCAGGAACGTCAAGGGTAACCCTGAGATACCGCAGGTAGAGCTTACACCCAGACAGAGAAGACTGCAGGAAGGCAAGCAGGATCACCCGTGGAGATCGTTCCGTCTTGACCGCATTGTTGCTATGCAGCAGAAGGAAGGAAGGCCAGTCATGTCATTCTCTGAGGCTGCCTACCAGAGAGGGCAGACACACTTCATGCCTGATGTAGACCCGAATGGATACAGGATGGCTCACAGGGCTCCTGACGGCACGTATGACGAGGGCTCCATCGACAAGATGGACACTGTTTACCCCAAAGATATATACAGCGCAAACGGTGCTAGGTATTACGGGCAAGATGACTTTGAGAGTAGGAAGACAATACAACTTTTCAGAAGTCTACGTGGAAAACCTGAAGCCGAGCTTACGATTTACAGGGCAGTTCCCAAAGGAGTCTCTGAGGTGATAAACCCGGGAGATTGGGTGACACCGTCAAAGCAGTATGCAGAGCTTCATGCAAATTATTTTGACGAAACAGGCGCAGTCATTCTTGAGAAGAAAGTTAAGGCTAAGGAAGTCTACTCCGAGGGCAATAGTATCTTTGAGTTTGGGTGGAATCCTAAGGCCCCGGGAGACGCACGGTTCTCACCCGGCACTGGCCGTAGCAAGACTGATCAGGATTACCTGAAGGCTGCTAAGGCGAAGGTAAAGGATTACGACAAGCTTCAAGATATAGTAAATCAAAACGCTGAAAATGCAGGCTACACTATTGGCCCTGTATACCACGGCACCAAGCGTGAATTCAATGAATTCAAATCAGAGCGAGACCCTAACAAGTTAATATATCTTTCTTTCGATAAGCAGTTCTCAAAAGAGTATGCGCGAGGATTTGGTGGTCACAGAAAACCGGATCCCTCTGTAATGAAAAAGATTGATGAAGCTGATGATGCTTCAACAAGGCTTTTCAAATCAGAACTTGATGCATTGACTGAAAAATACGGAGCTGATTACGCTATCCCTAGCTCCAGTATGCAATCTGCTATTAACAAATCAAAAAACCTTGAAAGATCGATGCTCGACGGAATGACAGCAACTCAAGCTAGATCTGAAATGGGCATAAGAGTCATTAACTCATTCCTTAAAGCAGATAAAGTTTTCGACCCTAAAGACGGGTGGAGTGAGTTTTCAGACACAATCTCGAATCACTTCGGAGTCTCTAACATTAACGAGCTAGACCCTCGGGCTCTAAAGATGCTGAATGAAGGGGACTATATAGCGTGGGAGCCTTCCAGAATTATTGATGAAGTGTTCAAGAAGTATGACGCTATCAGGCTTGCAGAAGAACCCGGCGGCCCGTCAAACACCATAGCAGTCAGGGATCCTGAGCGCATTAAGTCTGCTGACCCTATAACCTATGAAGATGATGGCAGCATCATTCCTCCGTCTGAAAGATTCAAGGACACCACTGCAGACATCCGCTTCTCACCTGAGCCTGACAGCCCCGCAGAGGTCAGGAAACAAATGCAGGAGCCCGTTGAGTCTGGCACTCCTATGAATGGAGTGTTCACACTTACACCCGATGTCATAGCCAGATTCAGTCCCGCAGTAAATGATCCCGGCGTCAACCTTGAGCAGCTAAACGGTAAGAAAGTTTTCTTCATGTTTGCTGACCGTATGCTGGTTGGTGACTACGTCACTCGGTCAGGTAGAGTATTTAAACTGAGAGGAGGGCCTGATCACCCAGACCTTGCAGACAATCAAGGTAAGATTGCGTGGGCTGTTGAGGGAGGGGCTATAGGATCTAGGCTCGATAAAGCTATCAGGATGACTGACGGTATCGGAATTGTTGTTCTTCAAGATGAGCTGGCAGTTGCATCGAACAAAGACTACTCGGAGGTCATGATGGAAGAGCTGAAGTTTGATATGGAGAACAACCCGGCAGTCAAAAGAGACCTGAAAGAGCTGCTTGAAGACATGTCTGCCGCAATCCGTCAAACAATCAAGAAAAACAGACTCAGCAAAGACTCTAGAGACAAAGCAACAGCAGAAAAAGCTGGCAAAAACTTTACTCCATCGAAGCCTAAGAAATGGGAGAAGATTGAAATTAAAAGCCTCAAAGACCTTGAGAGCGTTTTCCCAGAAATGCCTTTCGAGGTCAGGAAGACTATGTGGCAGAAGTTCGCTTCCAAAAAATACAAAAATAAATACGGAGGCATTTTCTGGAAGGATGTTGCCGAAGGCATGTCCGCTTACAGGGAGAAAGACGGATACAGGACTGGCGACATCGTAAAGGCAATTCAGTTCGATCAATCGGGGCCATCGTCGCTAGTTGATCCTCGTGACTTAGGTTTGCCTGTTCACCCTTCTTACAGGCTGGGAGTTCTTGGTAAATCAATTTCAAACATTAAGGGAAGGCTGAGTGTTTTCGATTTACTACGCAAGCAGTTTGAGAATCGGGTTGACCCGGTCACTGGCGCACCAAAGTTAGACCAGAGAGTTTCCAAAGAGGGTGATATAGGAAAGTCTTCATTCAGGACGCTAAGTATGAGGAGCCTAACTGACCCAGAATTCCAACCAACAATCACTCCCAAAATTCTTGACCCACGCACACACAAGAATCCGGTGAAACAAAAGTATGGGTCATCATTGGGTAAAGCTAGGGTTGAGGCAATGAAGAAAGCCCGAAAGGACGCCAACAAGTTCTCTCCTGCGATGGACCCTCTGCCTGCAAGCGCAGAGACCCAAAGGTCTGATGTTACTTCTCGAAGCTACGAGAAATTCAGTGGCATGATCGACGATGAAGTCACTGTGCTCGACGCAGGCGCTGGAGAGGGCGCAGGATCGAGGATCATGAGAAAAGGTAACAGGACAGTAGACACGCTGGAACCGTTCCCTTACGGATCCTCAGGGGATAACAGAGCTAACTGGAAAGATGACCAGTCTCCTACTTATCTGGCTATGGATGAAGTTCCATCAGACAGCTATGATGTCATATCATCTTTCTCTGTTGTTAACGTATTGAAGCCAGAGCAAAGGACTGATCTCATACAGGGGATTGGTAGAGCCCTGAAACCCGGCGGCAAGGCTCACATCAAGTCAAGGACACCGGGAGATGTCAGGGCAGCTAAGTCTAAGAAATCTGCGGGAGAGAAGAACGCTTACCTAGTAAAGCAGAAGTCCGGTGACTATGCGTATCAGGTAGGCTTTACTCAGGGAGGATTGAAGTCAGAAATCCAGAACACACTCGGAGACGGATTCACCGTCGAGAGTGGGAAGGGGCTTGCGGGATCCTACGTGGTTGTGACGAAGTCAGGAGCAGGAAGCGAAGGCGCTAAGTTTTCCCCGGCGATGATGGATGCAGAGTATGCTAAGGCTATTCAATCGGGAGATACTGAAACCGCCAGAAGACTGGTGGATGATGCAGCAAGGGAAGCTGGATATGACACCGAGCAAATCGCGTATCACGGCACGGACAAAAATTTTGATAAGTTCGATGTTTCAGACAGTGTAGGAATATGGACTGGCACGGAAAGTGTCGCAAGCTTGTTTGCAAGACTGAAATCATTTAGGTCAAAGAGAAGCCCTAGAGTCATTAAGGCTTACGTTAAGTCGAACAATCCAGCAAGTAACATTGGTTTGGGTTTGAAGGTTAGAGGTGAAGAAGCAGTGAAACAACGAGAGATGCTGAAAGCAAAAGGATTCGATAGTATCATCAAGGATGGTAAATACCTAATTTTATTTGACCCTAACCAAATCAAGTCTGCTGATTTGAAGACTTATGATGATAAAGGGAACCTCATACCACTCTCTCAAAGATTTAACAGTCAGTCTGATGACATTCGATTCTCCCCGGCAAGATCTCTCAACAACAGAGGAGGAGCAGTTTATAACACTCCAGAAGGCCACAGGGCTGTGCAGACATCCAGCCGCGCAGGAGTGAGGGTCTACGGCCCAACAGGACGCCGTATAGGCCCTGTGTTTGGATCCGTTGAAGCAGCCGAGCGGTATCTAAGCAAGTAACACAAAAAACCCGCAGGGCCAATACACCCTGCGGGAAGACATAATCCACTAACGAAGTTGCACCGCGACAAATAACCAAAAACGCGACACAGTTCTTCTTTTACTTCGTCAATACCTTCATGTCAAAATGTTTTTTGCGGGTATTCCTACGTGAGTTCCTGCGTCTACGTCTTTACATACGACAGCGCCTGCACCAATTACACTGCGACTGCGGATAGTTACACCGGGAAGAACAATTGCTCCTGCTCCTATAGATACACCGTCCTCGATTGTCACTCCTTCGCACAGCCAATCATCTGCCGTCTTTATTGATCCGTCTTCATTAATCGCTGATGGATACCTATCGTTTGCAAGAATTACTCCCGGCCCTATAAACACACCGGACCCTATGACTGAGCCTTTGTATATGTTGGATCCGTTTTGGATTTTACAGTTACGCCCTACAGTCACTGACTCGTCTATAAACACTCCCTTCCCGATAGTGGTTCCACTGCCCACACGCGCAAGTTTACGTATGTGAGCAAAGTGCCATACGATGACGCCCTCTTCTATCAGGCAGCCGTCTTCTACAATTGCGGTTTCATGAATAGTCACAGCAGGTCTCATTACACTTCGGTTCCTTTCCGTCCCAGTCAAATTCAAAAACAAATTTATAGACAAAATGAGGGACACCGTAATCGCTAAACTCCCCCCAGTTTTTCCATAGTCTTATGCACTCTTCTGGTGCTTGTTTAAGGGCTGTCCATAGAGAAATATCTTTCATAGAAACGTCAAGTTTGCTTTTTAAAATCTTCCATTCTTCAGCTTCCTTTCCTGTGAAATCATGTTCTACAGGGAAACTTAACCCGTGAATAAACGCGCTTTTGCTTCTGCTTTTAATACCTTTGTAGTGATTCCACGGGAGGGGCTGGTAAACCGATTGACCTTCATTTCTAAAAGCATAGTGAGTAGCTCTGTAATCTATTGAGAATTCCTTAGTCTTTCTGATTAGCTTAGGTTGAACAAAGTTTTCCTGAGGATACAGTAAGTGCCTCCAGTTATTTTTCACCGTGTGAAAAGCAGAGTCACCCACAAGGTCACCTTGTTCGTTAAACCAATGCCCTCTGCAGGGTAACATGTAACTTGAGATGCCTAGTGAATTAGCGTCATTGATAATCCTCTCAAGATTATCGAGCAATGGTTTTGAGGGACATTCATCGCTATCGCATTGCATGACCCATTCTTCGCTAGGAATAGTATCAAGTCCTACATCATTGCAGATAGGGAGCACACAATCTAACTCCCTCTTCATGTAGTTTACAGAGTGTTCACGGGCGACATCCTCCGTAGAGTCAGTGCTTCCTGTGTCTATTAGTATAATACTGTCAAAATAGTTTTTGCACCTTTCAAATAAAGTGTCTAAAAGTTCTGAACGATTGTCTGCTCCTGTGGTGATTAACAGATGTTTTTTACTGCAGTCCCCAGAAGGCTGAATATCTGGTTTAAATATGGAACCCATAAGCTTCTTTTAAATGGTTAAGCGAGTTTTTAAAAAAATCATTGTCAGGTGGTGTATAAGAAACTGAAGACTGATGGAAAGGCATGTCAGCAAACCCCCGACTAGAAAAAAATTCCTTTGTCCCGTGAGCACCTATTTCTCCAATATATTTAGCACAATTGGCAACCGTGCTGATAGGTATCTGTTTGTTTTTCAGCATGACATTATAAAGCAAAGAATCGTTAACGGATCCTTCAGTCTTCTTCCCCCCCAAACTTCTGACATGCTCGAGAACTTTCTCTATATCGGATTCTTTATGTTTGTGGAAAACTTTTGACCACTCAGCCATATTATCCCTCCACATTGCCCATCGAGATTTCCAGATCCCTACGCCCCACAAGTGGCCGCAAGTTGTCAGGCAGTCTAAGTAAGGGTCATGCTCTTCTTTATTTCTTTCAGAAAATGCAGAGACCATACCTACCCTGAAGTCATCCTTAAATTTGTAGAGCATTTTGTTAACAGTATCGATGTAGTATTTACTTAAGACAAGGTCATCTTCGATGACTATAATCTCATCGTAATGCAGGAAGTCGAAAACCGTTGAAAGCATAGCAGCCCACTGAAGCCCGCACCCGGCATTGACTGAATTCTGGTATATCCTAGCGTTTGGAAATACCTCTAAAGCTATAGCTCTGCTCCTTTCGACTAACTTAGCATTCCCTGCAGAAGACTCCCCCTTCTCAGTGTTAACGGCCCCATCTAAAAAGATTATAACGTCTTCATCTGTCACTTGAGGCTTCACGCTTAGACATGTTTGTATGAAGTAATCTGGTCTGTTATAGGCCATTAAGACTATCGCTTTCTTGAGCATTTATTCACGTTAGGTATCACGATTCATCTGGTCAATGTAAAAAATACTTGTCAAGCCAAAGACGTTTGTTACGTTGTTCACCGTGAAGCACGGAGTTGAAAGAATTAAAGAGGTGACAGGCCACGGTAATTTGCTTGAGAGCACTCTCACCCGCAAGCTGTGTCACTACGTGCTACGGCAGGTCACTGGCAAAAGCTTCACTGATGTTGGACAGGCCACCGGCAACGGTTATCACATAGCACGAGGAGACTGGCTGGCGATTGCGAGCTACCGAAATCAGAAGATCTGGGACTGGATACAGGCTGTTGAAGAATACGCCATTGGTTTCACTTCAAGGCCCTGCACTGTCACAGAGCTGCCTGCAAGAACCTGTCCACCAGACCTACCTTATGTCATGACGGACTGGCTGCCAGACAATGACGAGTTATTCAACTCTGAGTTTGGCAGGGTTACCAACCGAGAGTGGGTAATCTTCGAGGCAGATAGAATGCAAGAAGCAACAGGGCTCCCGCACAGGGCCTGCATGTCAATGGGGAATGTTGCTATAGCACAGAACAACAAGGCAGACACTCAATCACAGGGTGCATATTCAATCGATCAATGAACAGTAAAGATAAAGGCAAGCGAGGAGAAAGAATGTGGGTCAAGGTCCTGCAGTTCTTCGGCTACACAGCGAAGCGCACAGGCTTCCACCAGAGTCAGCAGGGCCACGATGCACCGGATGTAACTTGCCACGATTTGCCTGTTCACTGGGAAGTAAAGAACACCGAGAAAGCACTACTCAGGGATTGGTTAGCCCAGTCAGAGGGAGACGCAAAGGACTACGAGATTCCTTGCGTAGTCTGGAAGAAAAACCACGGTAAGTGGATAGCAATTTTACAGGCCGAACACTTGTTAACAATTTTTCAGTGCTGCGATATAAAGGCACTGGAGGAACAGATACAACAAACAAACAATAAAAGTATATGAAGCTAGAATACAATACTGGAAGAAGAGAACGAAAAATGGTCCCCGAAGGTAGTCAGGTTGCGAGGCTCTACGGAATAGTAGACTTAGGAACACAGGACACTTTCTATGGCCCGAAAAAGCAGGTTGCTCTTATGTATGAGCTACCTGATGAGACACACGTATTCCGAGAGGAAGACGGACCACAGCCTATGGGCAGATGCAAAATAGAGACAGCTTCTCTTAACGAGAAATCAAATCTACTAAAGCAGCTCAAGGCGCTCAACGGAAAAGCATTCACAGACAAGGAACTGGCCGCTGGTATTACTTTAGAAGACCAGCTAGGCAAGCCCTGCCTTGTGAGCGTTGTCCATCGCAAAGGTAAAGACGGTCAGATGTATGACAACATAGATTCGGTCACAGCTTTGCCCAAAGGCATGACAGCTAAGGAGCTTACCAACGAGCCTTATTGTTACGAAATCGGCGACACCAATGGTGGATGGGACCGAGTCCCTGAGTGGATGAAGAATAAGATTAAGGAGAGCCCTGAATACATACATATCTTTGGAGAGCAAGATGAAGCTATCGAATCAGAAGCAACTACTTCCCCCTTCTAAGTTTGAGACGGGTTGTTACTACAATCTAGCGGAGTCAGTCTACCGGGCTGACCCCGCCCTCTCTACTTCTGATCTGAAGCTCATTGAAAATCCGTATGAGTTCCATCAGAAAATCAAGGGAAACGCACCTGCTATTGACTCGCCAGCAATGCGGTTTGGCAGGCTAGTCCACAGCCTGATTCTTGAGCCTGACGAGTTCGACAACATCTACTCTGTGTGTCCTAAGGACCGTGAGAATCGGAGGCTGGTCAAGAACAGGGACTGGTGGGAAGAGCAAGAGCAGGCAGGCAAGGAGATTGTCAAGCAAGTCGAGGTCGATGACGCGAAGGCTATGTCGAGACAGTTCTGGCGGCTCCCTATAGTCAGAGATCTAAAGGAGTATAAGACAGAGCTGTCTGTGTTTGCAAAAAACTATCGAGGCATCTGCGATGTCAAGTGCCGCATAGACATGAAGTCAGGTCCTATAGTCATTGACTTGAAGACCACGGCTCCCGGTGGAGCTCATCCTCGCAAGTTTGTCTACAAGGCGAGAGATCTGAAGTATCTGTGGCAGCAGGTCAATTACACTGACATGTGCAAGGCTGCAGGCGTAGAGATCGAGAAGTGGTATTGGGCTGTGGTAGAGACTAAGTGGCCTTACAAGAGCAGCCTGATCGAGTTCACTCCGCGTGACCTTGACACTGTCAGGAAGGAGCTTGATGAGGCCTATGACACGCTTAAGAACGGTATCAAGCACAATTCGTGGCCTGACTACACACCTGACGAGCCCGTGACTGTCAGCATGTATGGAGTCATGTAATGCCAAAGCTGCCGAGAGATAAATACCACACTCTCCCGCAGCTAATGCAGGAGGCAATTGAACAATTCACTGCCAAAAAAGTTCATTGGCCAGAAGACTTTCAATTGCCTCCTCTCATCTCTTGGGGAGAGCCCTATGTGGATGATCGCCCTGACTATTTAAAATATGTGAATGGAATGCTCGACAACGGGAGGATCACCAAATTAAATGCTCGATCATTCATTCAAGGGCTCAGGACCTGTGGCCCTGAAGGCGAGAAATTAACCAATACAATTAAGAAAATAACCAAATGAGACAGAAACCTTTTATACCGGAATGGCTATTCCAACAGAACTTTAATCCACACCAACTATCTGTATACTCATACGTCCTTATGAGAGGCTCTTGTTTTGAAGACAAGCGCAATATCTCGAAGGCACTTCATATGAGTAAGAATACATTTTTCAAGACCCAGAAGCAGCTCCTTGAAGGAGGCTGGATCGAGGCAGAAACCGAAGGCAAGAAGACCTGCCTGAAGGCAACGTGTCTCAAAACAGGGACACGTATGAGTCCCAAATCAGGGACACGTAATGAAAATACGTGTATCAAATCAGGGACACGTTCAGGAAAAAACAGGCCCGAAACGATCAAAAAACAGACTACGTGTCCCAAATCAGGGACAGTAACTAACAGTACTACTATAGAAGAAAAAATTTCTGATTCAGGAAGACACGCAGCCTTCGTTGCTTCTTACCTCGTTGGGCAGAGTCTGAGAGGAGGCCGCAATGAAGACTGATTGGAAGATACCTCACAGCTTGCAGTATGAGAATGCAGTCCTTGGTGCAGCTCTCGAGGGAGGCTTTGAGGAGGCAGTTGAGCTGGGAGTCCAGAGTGATCACTTTCACGGGGCTCTTCATAAGAAAGTTTGGGACGCCGCTGTAAAGCTCTCCGAGCAGAACAACGAGGTCAACTACCTGACAGTCCGAGACCAGTCAGAGGGAGCAGGTATGCTGCTCAATAATCTGTGCTCTGAGGGTTACCCCAGCTCGATGCTGTCTTACTACTATCCGAAGCTTGAGGAGGTCAGAGTCAAGAGGTCTGTGTTCGAGCGATACTGGAATGCTCTCGAGAACTTCAAGGAGGACATACCGTCAAAGGAACTTCTCAACCGCCTAGAGAGCGACTTCTACGAGGTCACAAAGAGCTCCGCTGGAGTCAGGGACCAGAAGACAGGCTGGAGAAGCCTCGTAGAGGTGCTTGAGGAGGCCTCTAAGGGTGGTTTACCCAGCAACGGGTGTAAGACTGGCATAGGAGCCATAGACGCAATCCTGAGGGGATTTAAACCCGGTTCTATGAACACCATCGCAGCGAGGCCCGGTTGTGGTAAGTCAGCCCTAGCTGTGCAGCTCATGCTCGAGGCCGCCCAGAGGGATGAGCACGTAGTGTATTTCACCTATGAGATGCCGTTCGCTCAGATCGGGGAGAGACTGCTGGGCAACCTCACAGGTGAGGACATAGGCTGGTATAAGGAGTCAGGGAAGGGAGACATCAGGAAGATTGCCACAGGGGCTTCCACTCTCACCAGACTGCCCATCACAATCGAGGATCAGCCCTCTATCAACGTAAACAGGATCCGCTCTATGGCTAGGCGGCTGACTAAGCAGAAGAATGTCAAGCTGTTCATCGTTGATTACCTGCAGATCGTCCCCCCAGCCTACCGCAATCAGAACAAGGTGGTTGAGGTGAGCGAGATCAGCAGGACACTGAAGATGGCAGCTATGGAGACAGGCGTCCCTTTTGTGACACTGTCACAGATGAACAGGAGTATTGACATGTCAGACAGGGAGCCCTCCCTCTCAGACATACGCGAGTCAGGAGCAATCGAACAGGACTCAGACTCTGTCAGCTTCCTGCACCAGCCAGACAGGGATGATCAGACAAGGGTCAACTTCATAGTCAGGAAGAACAGGCACGGCAAGACAGGAAAGGCAGAGCTTGAGTGGACCCGCTGGAACGGTAGATTCAGGGGCATAGATAAATCACATGAAGAGGGGAATAAATCACCGATATGATAATCAATATAATGTATAGTTCAGCCTGCTCCGAGGCTACAGCATCACTGGAGATGCAGATCAAGGACAACGCTGACTTAGGAGCTCTGGTCAAGGCCCTCTCTGCAATAGCAGACGATGACGCGCACTTCGAGGACGGGAAGGAAGACAATGAATCAAACTAAGCTAGTCATAGGCTTCAGTGGTAAGAAGAGGTCAGGCAAGACAGAGGCCTCAAAGGCTATTCTAAGAGCGTTTCCCTCGAGGGCTGTAAGAATCAGCCTAGCAGACCCCATAAAGGATGCTGTAGCCCTTATAGCGCAGCCTGTGACCTCTCACAACAAGTCGATACTGCGGCCAGTCCTGCAGACATACGGAGAGGCTATGAAGCAGCTCTACGGGTTTGACCATTGGGTCAAGAAAGCCACGGCCAGATGGGGTATGCTTCAGAAGAATCATGATATAATGATATGTGATGACATCCGCTTCCCGTTCGAGGTCGAATGGATCCACAGTCTAGGCGGCAGAGTCATCATGATACGCAGGGCCTCCGAGTCATCAGACGATACTCACGTATCTGAGACCAGCATCGATGACATCAAGCCCGACTATATCATAGACAATGACTGCTCCAGTATGGAGCTCTCAGAGAGCGTCATGTCTGCATTCAAGGATTATGAGGCCAGTATACGAGTCTGACGCAGACAGGGACAGGCAGACGCTTGTCAAGGTGAAGGTAGAGAGGATCCTCAAGCAGGTCCTCATGCCTCTACCACCCAGACACCACTTCGACTATGCCGCAACTACCGCAGGCGCAGTCACAGAGCTCATAGAGGTCAAGTGCAGGAACATACCACACCAGCAGCATGACACCTTCATGCTCTGCACCTCCAAATTCACTGCAGCAGGCTGGTATACCCTGATTAACCCAGACATCAAGGTAAGCCTCTGGGTGCAGTGGACAGACGCCCTAGGCTCTCTGGACATGACTGTCCCCTACCCTGACTGGAGAATGGGAGGAAGGACAGACAGAGGAGATGATCAGGATATAGGCCTAGTCACCCACATACCCATCTCAGCATTTACGCTGTATGATTGCGTAAACGCAGAATAGACATATACTCGGATGGGCGGCTGGCAGATTACAGAGTAAATTATGGGAGTTAAGACTAAGTGGAACCCTGACCTAGAGGCAGCAGGTATAGCTCGCTACACGGGTAAAGGACTCAAGCGCGTAGACCCTGAGAGATACGAGAGTATCTTGAAGGCTGCAAAGAATGGTTTCGGCGTAGATACACTGATGGAAGTCTTCGGTGTGTCACGCGAACTTGGCCTGAAGATGATCGAGCAGGCTGACAGAGATCCCCAAGCTCAAGAGGCTTTCCTCGAGAAGCTTGTGAAGACAAGGGACCTAGCTCTGGAGAGGCTGAGTAGTGCATTGGAGAGTGGTGAGATGAAGCCACAGCAGTTGCCCGTCACTACTGGCATATTAATCGACAAAGTCGAACAGCTCCTCGGTAAACCCTCCACAACTATTAGACATGAGTCCGTAAATCTGTCAGGACCAGCACTGGAAGAGCTGATCAAACAGTGCAAGCCTAAGGAAATCATTGAAGCAGAGGTAGTTGAGAGTAAGTAGGTATATTCTTTCTATTAAACATATCGTATATTGTGCGAAGAAACAGCACAAGATGGGGGGGAGGGGGTCAACGGTTTTGGTTTTTAGTAGCAATCGTTGCGGATCTCTCCTCACAAATTAAATGAGCAAAACAGATACTCCACACAGACGCACCAGAGGCAAGAAGGCCCGCAGAAGGACTATGCTGGACACGGAGGACCTCCGCTGGAAGGCTGGCAAGGAGCCACGAGAAGCCACTGTCACAGGCCGCCCTATGAACCCTAGGCTACTGAGCACTGATCTCGGTCTTGTCAGGGTGACTGACAGCAGGCCGTTCCAGAAAGGGTTGAAGATACCTGTCTGGATAGAGCCAGACTCTGGTCACATGTTCTGCAAAGGCCGCCCTAAGCAACTGGATAGATACTAGCATGAACTGGACGCCACATCCTGTATACCCTATTCCAAATAGGGAAGAAGCTCAGGCAATGGCTGCCGAGGGAGCTCTCGAGGGCTTTTACCTGAAGAGGGAGGAGCTGATCAATCTCGAGAAGAACGATCCCTTCAATTACGGCTCTGACTGGCACAATACCAAAGGGCTGTTCACCCACTGGAAAGACGCTGACAAGGCTCTGGAAGACCCGAAGATAGACATAGTCTATATTTTTGGGGGAAACAGGGGAGGTAAGAGCAGGTATATGGCCTCGAGAGTAGTCAGGACTCTGGCCAACAAGGCTAGGTCTGCGGTCTGGTGCTGTCACTCTACGCATGACTCTTCCGTGCAGGTTCAGCAGCCTTACGTGCATGAGTATTTACCTGTGCCGTGGAAGGAGCAGAGGAAAGGGCAGAGGGCTGTGGTGAACATAGGCTTCTCCCAGAAGAACGGTTTCAGTAATAAGACTTTCGTGGCCCCGAACGGGAGCCAGTGCTGGTTTAAGAATTACTCTCAGGAACTTTCAGCGATGGAGGGAACTGAGCTTGATTTGATTTGGTGCGACGAGTTAGTCCCGCTGGCGTGGATCCAGACTCTCAAATACCGCCTCATCTCGCGTAAAGGCAAGCTAGTCGTAACTTTTACACCAATCGAGGGATTCACAAGCACGGTCAAGGATGCAATGGACGGTGCCATTATCGAAGAGACTCGGGACGCAAAGCTTATAGGCAAAGATGACAACCCTATTGACGGAGTGCCTCGAGGTCATATGCCATACACCGCGAGGACTAGAAGTGGGACTGGAAAGCTGTTCTGGTTTTTCAGTGAGTGGAATCCCTACAGCCCGTTTGAGAGAATGGAGCAGACGCTGCAGGGTAGGACTAGGGAAGAGAGAGAGATTAGGGCCTACGGGTATGTCAGTAATCCTGTTGTTGGCAAGTTTCCGAGGTTTACAGACAGGAATATTTGCAGGAAAGACCAGATACCTAAGGACGGCACTAATTATATGGTGGTGGATCCTACACCCGGCGACCGTAACTGGTATATGCTCTGGGCTAAGGTGGACGATCTAGGCAGGATCTTTGTCTACAGAGACTGGCCCGATATGGCCAACTACGGAGAATGGGCGGTAGCAAGCGAGAAGCTTGACGGCAAGAAAGGCCCCGCACAGACTGCTGACTGTGGCAGGAATATCATCCAGTATAAGCAGCTCATAAGAGAGCTGGAAGCCACTGACGGTGGTATACATGAGCGATACATAGATCCTAGAGCGGGAAGAACAGCTATTGTAAGCCAACGAGAGCATAACCAGAACCTGATTGACCTTCTTGCAAATCCCGACAGGGGAGCTGGGGGAGAGATCACAAAGGAAGGGCTCTTGTTCGTGCCTTCAGCGATGGCACACATTGATGAGAGCTGTGCATTGGTAAACAATTTGTTTGCCTATGACATGAGCCGGGAAGTCAGCATTCTGAACGAACCTAAGCTGTATGTATCAGAGGAGTGCCAGAATTTAATTTACAGCCTAAAAACGTGGACAGGTAACGATGGCGATAAAGGAGCGAGCAAGGATCCAGTAGATGCTTTGAGGTATCTTATTCTGATGGATCCGATTTATGTTTCGAGGCAGACAAATTATTCAACTGAAAGTTTAAGCTATTAATGAACACCATCGATGACCAATTACAGGCCAATACTGACCCTAATATAAATCAGCTCTGCACAGAATACCGCAGGGCTTACTCAGATGAACGCATGACCTACAGGGTTAGGGAGTCTGATGAGACCCGGTTCGCTACGTGGAACGGCCAGAGCCGAGACGGGAAAAAACACGCAAAAGATCTGGGCAGGCAACCATTCCCGTGGGAGGGAGCAAGTGACACCAGAATACGGCTGGCAGACGAGGTCTGCAGCTTTATGGTGAACCTGTCAACCTCTGCCATTGGCAGGGCCGCACTTAATGTGGCGGGAGTAGAGGCATCAGACCATAAGGCGGCATCTGCCGTGGCCCTCTACCTGAGATGGCAGCTATCAACTTTAATGCAGCCGGGTTGGGAAGAGGAGCTTGAGCTGCATGCAGAATACGCGGCGCAGTATGGTTGGAGCGTCCTTCATGTAATCTGGGATCGTTGCTACGCGCAGACCCCACGAACTATAAACCTCCAATCCCTCTCCGGCTTCTTAGGAGTCAATGCCCCCCAACAGCTCGATGCTCTGACCGCTGCGCTTGAAGATGAAGAAGAATACATTGCTGACCTTCTGGTAGCCAGTAATGACGGACTGACAAGAACCAAAGCACTGAAACATATCAGGGAGATAGTCAAGGACGGTGAGACCACGTTCGAGCTGCCAGATATGGCACGTAATCAGGCAAAGATTGTGGCACTTAGGCCTTACCACGAGATCCTGTTCCCGCCTGAGACAAATGATCTGCAGAGAGCAAGAGCGATCTTCCGTCGAGAGTATTACACGGTTGCGGAAATCGAAGAGAAAGCAACCAACGGAGAGTGGGACAAGGACTGGGTAGACGAGGTTAAGAAGACTGCTGGCCACAGCTCTCAGGTATGGGATCAGGGACTTAGTCCAGTCTTGGGGAGCTCCGAGAGAATTGAGGAGAAGACCAACCTGATAGAAGTCATACACGCTTACAGCCGCAGGGTAACTGACAGCGGCAACCCGGGCATATACATGACTGTATTCTCGCCTTACCTAGAGAAAGATCCCAGAGGCAACGAGATCTACGCAGAACACAAGCTGGTCACAGAGGCAGGAGACACTTACCCGTTCGAGACATTTACTCGAGAGAAAGTAAGACGGAGCCCTATTGAATCCCGCGGAGTCTCCGAGATTGTCAAAACGTGGCAGGCAGAATACAAGGCCCAATCGGATATGGTCTTTGACAGATCATCTTTTGACACGCTGCCTCCGCTTAAAGTGCCTCTCAGGTATGGTCAGAGAATTAAGGTTGGCCCCGGCGTTCAGGTTTCTGAGCAGAGACCCGGCGACATTGGCTGGATGGAGTCACCCAGACGAGGAGCTGAACTTGCGTTCACGCTTATGGATCATATTCAGCTTCGGACTGACCGTTACTTCGGCAGGCCTAATGCAGGAATTCTTCCAGTGGAAACTCAACTCAGGCAGCAGGCATACGTGCATCGCTGGTTGCGTCACATGAGCAGTGTCATTGGAAGAATCTGGGACCTGACGCAGGTCTTTGATACGGACGAACGCTTTGCAATGGTAACAGGCACTGACATGCCGCTGCCTCGAGACCCGAAGAAATATAACTTTACTCTGAATTTCGATGTCAGAGAGCTCGACAATGAGTTCGTCGAGAAAAAGCTACAGGCAATTTCCCAGTTTGTCTTGCCAGAAGACACGATGGGTATTGTTGACAGGACTAAGTTGATCAGGAAAAAACTGCAGGTAATCGATCCTACATTGGCAGACGAGCTGGTCATCGAGCAGGCAGAAGCCTCACAGCAGATGTTCGATGAGATGAACAGTCAAGTGGCCCTTATGTCACTGGGCAACCAGCCTAACTTCGTGGAGAGCGATCCTTCGGCAGGAATTAAGATGCAGTTTGTGCAGCAGATAATTCAGGGCAATCCAAAGTATCAAAAACAAATGCAGGAAGACGAGCAGTTCGCACAACTGGTTCAGCAGTTCGCGCAGAACCTGCAGATGTCAATTACACAACAACAGAACGCGCAGATTGGTAGAATAGGAGTTAACCCGAATGCCTAACGAATACAAATTCTCAGGATACGAGCAGTGGATGCTGGACGCTTTCAGTCTGGCAGAAGAGCACCCAGTCAGGAAGGGACTTGATGAAATACTCAATGAACTAATAAAGGCCGAATCCAGCAACGTGTCTGGACCCGGCCTGAGCTCCGAGGAGCGGCATTACTTTGCAGGCAGACTATCTGCTCTGCAGG
>Ga0075468_10000092_pt1 | contig 27746 bp, 24 predicted proteins | sample DEB08_DNA_12_FD_77578 | JGI IMG/M metagenome (GOLD analysis project Ga0075468, IMG submission 77578) | Aqueous microbial communities from the Delaware River and Bay under freshwater to marine salinity gradient to study organic matter... | ecosystem: Environmental > Aquatic > Marine > Coastal ...
ATGGATAAAGAAACAATTAAAGACATAGCATTAGGAATGACAATACTAATTGTGTTGTTGTTCTTATTATATCATGCTCTATGGATTCACAGTATAATTACAGACAATGTAATAGCTGGTAGTTATTAACAAGATGATGGGCATGATTTGAGCTCTGTCTGTCAACTTGCATGTGGTTGCAAACAATTTAATAGCTACTGGCTATTTATTATTAACTAAATATCAATTAATCAATTAACAAGTCCAAATTATGGAAAATCAATTAAATTCAGGGAGATATGACTCTCTAAGACAAGGTGAAACTTTGCTTGTAGAAGCGAAGAAAGTAGCAAACGGCAAAATTCAATTAGAATTTGTTGAACAACTTAATACTGCAGCAAGAGCAAAGAATGCCTTAACAGTATTAAATAAAAGCGATGATAGATTCTCTGGTGGGAAGCCTCAAAAAGCGTGGGTAACTGCTGAACCGGCAGACGTTGGAGAACTATTGGGTGTAGACTTAAGTGATAGTGGTGAATGGTATTCAGCTACACGTAATGGTAAGGCTGCAGAAGTTCTAGATCTTAATGTACTAAATCCAGTAGATTTTGATGGTGATAAATTTAGAGTTATCATCACAGAAACTCTAGAACCAAGTGAATACCATGCTCAAGATCCTGAGCGTTACGCTAAAAAGAAAGGAAAAGACGGAGATCTTATCCTTCACAACGGATGTTACATCTTTAGGTATGCAAATGTGCTTGTCACAAATGAGCCTACAGATGAGATGCACACATGGCTAAAATCTGATGTAGCATCCTCTACTCCTATTGGAGGCATCAAAGCTAACATATCTTCTGCAAAAGTAGAAGCTGGTGAGCTTACTGACGCATTCTTATAGGAGTGTAAAGAAAATATGTATACTATCGTTTGGTAGTGTACATATTTTTATTATATTTGTACAATATTTATAAACTATTTTTAAACAAGTTATGAAAAACGTTATCATTAACAACGGTAGAGCTACCGTAACAGTAAGTGCAGTACACCATGTGACTGTGACTGAAACAGCTATTACAATTGATTTAGTTACTGGATTTAACTTAACTAAAACACGTAAGACCACAACCAAATCAAAAACCAAAACTAAAAAGGCTACAACTACAGCTAAACGTAGAGGTAGACCTAAAAAAGCTACTGCCAAGTAGATTTAGATTAGACACCTAGATTGATAGGGGGCAAAGAGATTTGCTCCCTATTTTTAACTTAAAACTATTTATTATGCCAGAACAAGATGTAATTATGTGGCCATTTGAAGTGCCAAAGCACATAAATATTAGAAGTAAAAAACACCAAAAGTTTTTAATTGAACGCTACAATGAGGATAAGCCTGTGGTAGAGCAAGTGTCTAACATTGCTGAACTAATGTCAGCATTAAAAAATGAAATGAAATAACTATGGGATGGATGAAACGCATTTACACAATGTGCCAAGAGGGTACATTTAAAACTCAATTTACTCAAAAGTATCATCAAGCATTAGCTGATGAGAAAGACACAATGATGTTTGATGGGACAGAAATAACTATAACTCAAGCTGAAGGTATTGAAGCATTAGCTAAAGATGCTAACAAAATGTTTAAGGATAAAGAATGATTTATTTTATATCTGATACATTAAGTTATGCTAAACAGTTTGAGAATGGGACAATAGAACAAGCAGTAGAGTATTGTAAGAGCAAGAAAGTATTAGGTGTAGACACTGAAACTGAAGGCTTTGACTTTACATGTAAGAAGATGATAATGTTTCAAATAGGTGATGAAGACCACCAATTTATCATTGATACTAGATTTGTAAGTATTGAACCATTACGAGAAGTTTTAGAGAGTAAAGACATTATTAAACTATTTCATAATGCTAAGTTTGACTATAAGTTTATCAAGCGTTGGGCTAACATAGAGTGTGAGAATATTTATGACACATTCTTAGCTGAACAAGTAATAAACTGTGGTAAAGATGTTAGATATAGTCTTGCACATGTGTGTGAGAGGTATTTAGGTGTAAAACTTAACAAAGAGATTAGAAATAGATTCATAGGGTTAACTGGTCAACCCTACACTGATGACCAGATAGTATACGGTGCGAAGGATGTAGAGTATTTATGTCAGATTAGAAAGAAACAATTACCTATTATTGGGGAGTATAAATTAGAGAATGTAGTACAGCTTGAGAATGATGCTGTCCTTGCATTTGCAGACATTGAGTATAACGGATTAGACATTGATAAAGAGTCATGGACTGGATTAGCTAAGATATGTGAAGAGCAAGCTATTGAATTAAAAGAAAACTTAGACACATTAGTATTAAATGATGTGAGATTAGAGAAGTTTGTCCCTAAGTATGTACAAGGGGATTTATTTATGGAACAAGAACAGATTAGAAAATTAGATATAAAATGGACATCACCAACACAAGTGCTAAAAGTATTTAAAACTTTAGTGCCTGAGCTGGACAATGTCAATGGTAAAGAAATGTATAAATACAGACGCAAGTTTAATCTTATAGATAAGTATGTTAAATACAAAGAAAAGATGAAGATTGCGACAAGCTATGGAACAGCGTTCTTTAAGTTTGTGTCATCAGATAGTAAGATACACACAAGCTTTCATCAAATATTAGACACAGGACGTGTAAGCAGTTCTAAACCTAACATGCAGCAAATACCTGCATCAAATGATTTTAGAAATTGCTTTACTGCACCTACAGACTGGTGTTTTGTTTCTTCAGATTACAGTAGTCAAGAGTTGAACGTCATCGCTTTTGGGTCTAAAGATCCCGTATGGATAAAATGTCTGGAAGAAGGACAGGACTTACACTCTGTATGTGCAGATCTTGTGTATGCTAAAGAATGGAGAGATGCAGCTGAAGCTGATTGTGCTTACATGAAGTCGAAAGCTAAATGTAATTGCTCAAAACATAAGAAACTACGTACTAATGTAAAGACTATTAACTTTGGTCTTGCATATGGTATGGGTCCTAACAAGCTTGCAGATACATTAGACATTTCAATAGCTGAAGCAAAAGAATTAATTGAGAAATACTTTGAAGCGTTTCCATCTATTGGTGGGTTCTTAGACAAGCTTGCCTCGTTTGGTAAAAAATATGGATACATAAAAACATTTCCACCGTACAACAGAAGACGCTGGTTTACAACATGGTATCCTAATATTTGGAACAGCCAAGCAGATAAGCGTGAGCTTGGAAGTATAGAAAGAGCAAGTAAGAATACTCCTATTCAAGGAGCGTCAGCTGATATGACTAAGCTTGCATTACATTATATAAGAGAGTTTATTAAAGAGACTAATGCACCTGTTAAAATGGTGATGACTGTACATGACCAGATAGATACTATATGTGAGATAGATTATGCTGATAAATGGGTAGTTAAAATGACAGAGCTTATGGAAAAAGCTGCATTAGTTGTAGTTACTAACGGTTTGCTCAAAGCAGACACAAATATCAGTAAATCATGGGAGAAATAGTACAATCAACTACTATTGAAGGTAGAGCAAAAGAAAGAGCTTATCCAACAGAGTATGATGTTATATTTGGAGCGATACGAAGAGAAATGAAAGTTACAAAAGGACAAATAATAAGTAGAAGCAGACTTAGACATATAGTAGAAGCTAGACAAATGTTTTGTTTACTTGCAAGAGATTTAACAAAAACAGGTTCTGTTAAAATAGGAGAACAAATAAAAAGAGATCATGCAACTGTATTATATTCTGCTTCTTCAATGCGTAATTTATGTACTGTAGATAAAAGACTCTCTATTGCTAAAAGTTATATTGAAAAAGATATTGAAATTAAACTAGAAAATTTAAACAAACTTAAAGTTCGCATTTGTGAACATTGTAATCAACCAATATATTAAAGCTTATGAAAAAAGGATACCACGATTATGTACCTGTGGTCGAACCAGAGGTAGAACAGAGAGTAGAGAAAGAGAAAGGAACATATGAGCCAAAATACGTAACATCTGAAGGAGGATTAACATTTATGATTTCTGATGACAGAGGCATGGTAGTAGCTGATACTGCTATACTTATGTTTGGAAATAGATGTCCTGCATTAAGTTATGCAAAACCTCATGATCCAAATCTTAAAATGAGTACTAAAGATTATATTAAATATAACGGTAGAATATAACTCTCCATATTTTTAACTTATTCATAAGTTTTTTGGATTTAATTTACAGGAGAGTTTAGTACGTGAGCAAGCTACGTGAGTGCTGCACAACATACGAGAGTGGGCTGCGTGAGTGCTACATATCTAAATCCTAGCTTTAGCAATATGGGCTAGGTTGTTCTTGTACTTGGGGGAGGGGGTTATAAACTTGGTCGTCTATGCGGTCTCCCCTTAGTACTTTTTACTTAAACTTATAAATATGGAAATTGCATTAGGAGCTGTAGTTCTTATTGGTTTGTTAATATCATGGGAAGCTATTAAGTATTCAAAACAGCAGAAAAAATTTCAAGAAGAAAATGAAAGACGTAATCAATCAGATGCTGTGCCACGCAGCAACAAAAGGAAAAAATCTAAAAGCAGTACAAAGGCTGTTAAAACTGAAGTATCGAATAAAAATAAGCCTAGAAAATCTTATAAAAAGAAAAAAACAGTAAATAAAAGAAAAGAAAAAACTAATCAATCTATTCATTAATCATAATTATATAGGTAAGAGACATGAGTAATCTCTTTTAAGACCGTGACTCCAGGTAAGACTGCCGAACATCATGTGCGCCTATATATTTACTAAACCTAAAATTATGAACCAGAAATCAACAGAATCCTATAAAAAATTATTTATAGACAATGAAATAACATTGAGACAATTACAAGTATTACAAATACTTAAAGATGAGATAGGCATGGGTACTAATCGTATGATTGCTCGCAAGCTTGGGTGGGACATAAACCGTGTAACAGGTCGTGTTAAAGAGCTTAGAACAAAAGGATTAGTAGAATATGCAGGTGACTTTATAGATAAAGAAACTAATAGAACAGTGAACCTATGGAAAGTGTCACTATGATGCATAAGATAAAGAGTCAAGAGCAAAGAAATGCTTTAAACTCTTGGGCTAAAGCTGGATACTGCGGTAGTATTATCGCAGGTACTGGCTTTGGTAAGTCTAGGTGTGGTGTTCTTGCAATATGCCACATCTTAGATAAAGAGTATGAAACTTGGGAGACTTTGCCTTCAAAGGCATTGTTACTAGTACCTACTACACAACTACAAAAGCAATTTAAAGATGAGTTTATAAAATGGGACAAAGAAAAGTATCTTGAAGATGTAGATATATTATGTTATCAAAGTGCTTATAAACTTAAAGCTGAAAACTATTGCATTGTAGTATGTGATGAGATTCACCTTGGTCTTTCGCCAGAGTATAGAAAGTTCTTTGATAATAATACATATGATACACTATTGTGCATGACTGCTACACTTCCGGAAGAGTATGAATATAATATAAAATTACAGCAAATTGCACCTATAAATTATAGGATTACATTAGATAAATGTGTATCTTTAGGGCTCGTTTCTCCATACGAGATTCATTGCATTCCTGTTGAGCTTACAGACACTGAACAAGCTGATTATAAGAAGGTTAACAACAAGTTTATCTACTGGAAATATCAGCTAGGGAACTTTGACGCTTTTAATGAAGCTAAACGTGTGCTTGCAGACAAGTCAGCTTCTGGAGAAATGAAACAAGCAGCTGCTCAATTTTATAATTGCATACGAGCACGTAAAAAGATTGTAGATTTTGCTAGTCAAAAGATATATGCATTGCAAAAGCTTGTAATTAAGAATGTAGGAGAGAAAATGCTTGTGTTTGGCGGTGCTAATGCATTTACTACTGAACTAGCAGAGGCAAACTCACCTTTTGCTACTGTATATCACAGTGGAAAAACAAAGAAACAGAAAGAGAAAGCGATAGAAGACTTTAGAGATGGTACTAAAACTGTACTTTGTAGTACTAAAGCGCTAAACCAGGGATTTGATGTGCCAGATGCAAGTATAGGCGTCATCTGTGGTTTAACTAGTAAGTCGCTATCAATGATACAACGTGTTGGTAGGCTTATTAGATTTCAAGAGAATAAGGTTGGTAAAATCTATATTCTATACGTAAAAGATAGCCAAGAAGAAAAATGGCTAAAAGCTAGTGTTAAAAACCTTAAAAATATTACTTGGGAATAGATGGAAATTAAAATAGATGTAAACTTACTTACACAAGAGAATTTAAGCGCAGATGATTTTACTGCGCTTTATATTCTCTACAGAAATGGACATGATTTAGTAGCAAACATGAATTTAAAACCTAATTGGATTGATTTACAAGAGAAAGGATTTATAAAATTGGGAGCATCTCCTAAAACTCATGTTGTAAGGCAAAAGTTTATAGATCTATTCACAAGTAATTTTGATAAGATGTTTAATGAGTTACTTATTAAATATCCTATGAAGGTCAATACTACTAAAGGTATTAGAGTTTTACATGCTAAGGACCCGTCCTGTAATGCTAACCTTAAAGCTAGGAAAAAGTATAAAAAGATCGTAGGAACTAAATTGCACGTACATAAGCAGATTATGAGCTGCTTAGATAATCAACTTAAAATTGAGCGTGACAATTTAGGCTACCTACAAAACTTAGAAACTTGGCTTAATAATCATACTTGGGAAAAGTATGCAGATATAGATGAAACTAATGATACAGACACCAGAATCACAAGGAAGCTCTAAAATCTTACAAGAAAGAGGATTTCAGAGTATTGAAAAGGCTGTTAATCAGTCTATTGCTGTTGTAAAACAAGCAAAAAAAGGCGAAAGAGATGTACTAAAGACTATGTGGCCTAGACTTAACAAGAATTTGTTAGGCGGACTGCAAAAAGGTAAGATGTATGTTGTAGCTGGCCGTCCCGGCGTGGGTAAATCAGCATTTAGTAATCAATTAGTATTTGATTTGTTGGATGCAAATAAGAATGCAAAAATAATTATACTGTACTGGACATTTGAGATGCCTGGTTATCAGCAGATTATGCGTTCTGCATCAAAAGACGTAAAGAAACAGATAAGTGATTTATTATCAGTAGACTCACCATTAACTGACATTGATTTTAGAAACTATATAAGTAAAGTTAAAAAATATACAGGGTACAATATTCATTTCAATAACTACCCTAGAAGTATGGAGTATATTATAAATACAAATGAACAACTACATGAAACTGATCCTGACACTATTGTTGTTAATCTGTATGATCATAGCCGTCTTATCAGCGGTAAGGAAGATACGGAGCTTCGACGACTAAACACAGTATCTAAAGGCTGTATGCATATGCAGTCTAAATTCAATGTTATTAACATCCTACTATCTCAGCTAAACAGGAATATTGAGCAAGAGCATCGTGCTAAAAATCAATATCAACCTTTATTAACTGACTTATTTGGTGGTGACAGCATTGGTCAAGATGCGCACGTTGTTATGATACTTAACAGGCCTTACGATTTGTATGGCATTACATCTAAGTATTGTGACGAAGACCCTAAAGGCTTGTTGGCCTGTCACGTAGAAAAAAATCGCGACGGTTTGCTTGGCATGATTAGCTATGAAGCAGACATGAGCACATTCACTATTAAAGAAAGAAGATAATGGAATTACCAAAAACTGTGGTTAAGGCGAGCCGTAAATCGCCTAAAAATATGATAATATATGGTGCGCCAAAGATTGGTAAAACTACTGTATTATCACAGCTTGATGACTGTCTAATTATTGACTTGGAAGACGGTTCTGACATGGTTGACGCGCTAAAAGTAAAAGTGGGAAACCTGAAAGAACTGGGAGAAGCCGGTAAAGCAATTCATGAAGCTAAAAAGCCATATAAATACATAGCTATTGACACTATCTCTAAACTAGAGGAATGGTGTGAAGCAGATGCTAAAGTATTATATATGCAAACTCCTATGGGTAAAAACTTTGATACTAAGAACCCAGGTGCATCAGTACTATCACTGCCTAATGGCGCAGGCTATTTGTATTTACGTATAGCATACAAAAAATGGATAGACAGACTGAACACCTTGGCGGATCATATTATCTTAGTTGGCCACCTAAAGGACAAAATGCTTGAGAAGAAAGGTAAAGAAGTGGCTGTTAAAGACCTAGATCTTACTGGTAAAATCAAGCAAATTACATGCGCAAACGCTGACGCGGTAGGTTATTTATACAGAGAAGATGAGAAAACTATGATTTCTTTTGATTCTATGGATGATATTACTGCAGGTAGTAGATGTGCTCACTTAAAGGGCAAGACCATGCCCTTGGAATGGTCAGAAATATTTATTGATTAATCGCTTTAAAATTAAAACAATGATTGAAGCAAGAACAAATGGAGAAGAGAAAGCTCCAAAAGGAAAAACGCCAGAAGTAATATCAACTTCTATGATTTTAGAAGATCTAGAGAATGGAATTGATCGTAATGGTATCAAAGAGAAGTATAATTTACAAGCATGGGAAGTAAAACAAATGTTTGAACATCCTGTACTTAAAGGTAAAAAGGCACGTAAAGTAAAGAAAATGTCTTTTACATTTGTAGATGATACTACTACAGTAGATCCTAATCAAACTAGTATCCCTGTAGAAACTAAGGAAGAAACTGACGCATTGAATGCTGCTTACCAAGAAGAAATTGAAGGTAGAATAGCATTAGATGCTCAAGATCAAAATCAAGCTATGAAAGAAGCAAACATTACAGACTTTGGTAGCGAAGAGAGTACAAATAATCATTTTAACTATTAAATTTAAAACAATGGCAATTAAAAGCAATTCAAGCGAGCAAGAAGTATCAGGTGGCGGAGTTCAACTATACTCTGGACTTAGTAACTTTAATGTTATCGCAATTAACCCAACAATGACAGAGCTACACGCTTTAGGAATTAATGTAAAATCTGAGCCTAATTACTATGTAGAGTTTAGCGGTGAAGAGTATTTTAAATTAACGTTCTGGGTTAAGAATGAAGATGTAACTACTCGTATGGAAATTCTTATGCAGGCAAAGCATAAAGTTTCTAAAACAGGTAAATACCAATGGCTAAATAACATCGGTCAAGATGTATGGTCTGAAGGTGTTCCTACTTACGACTGGTTTAAAAACCCAGAGACAGCCCGTAAAGCTTACACAGGCGAAGAAACTCTTATTAATTTTGTTAAATCGTGGGCTAATGTTGCTTATGGTGACGAGGTAGTGTTTGACACTATGGACAAGATTGTTAAAGGTGAGATTACAGAGCTTAAAGCTCTAGTAACAATGTTGTCTAACAATCAAGTTAGATTGCTTGTAGGTGTTAAAGATGGTAAATATCAAAATGTGTACTTAAAATGTTTTGGTAGAGTTAAGCCGCAAAGAGATGACTACTTTGTTAAAGCTCTTAACGATGAGTACAAATCTTTTAACGCAGAGTTTAACACTGACTTACAATGGGGTACATTTACTCCTCAATTAGCAGTTGTAACTCCGGACGAAGAGACAGTTTCTGAAAACGATACTTGGGTATAATAACTAGAAACTATGATCAAGAGCAGGAGTAGTGATGAACATTTGCATACAGATGTAATACTCTCTAAGATTAGTGAGTATGATATATTCAAATACTACTGCCCAAATTTTATAGAACTTAACAAGAAGTTTTGTAGTGATTTAAGGAAAGACCAGAATCCTGGTGTAAGTATAGTTTACTGGAAAGGAAAACTCTTATACAAGGATTTTGGCTATCCTGATCATACATTTGATTGCTTTAACTATGTTAAGTTCAAGTATTCTTGCAATTTTATAGAAGCTTTAACAGTTATTGACAATGATTTTAACCTTGGGCTAACCTCTAAAGATTCTAGTAGATTATTTACTATGGGCTACATGGCGTCTATTACAAAGAAAAGGCCAACAGAGCAAAAAGTAACTATAATTAGGAAAAAGTCGAGGCCTTGGAATAAGTCAGATAAATTGTTTTGGGAAAGATATTTGATTACTAAAAAGACTTTACTTAAATTTGATGTATCACCTATTTCACATTATTGGATTAATGAAAATAGGTTTAGCTGTGGCGAAATAACTTATGCATATAAAATTGGAAAGAAATATAAGATCTACTCACCAAACGAGGAATATAAATGGTCTAGTAATACTACTAATAAGCATGTGCAAGGTTATAAGCAGCTTCCAGATACAGGAGATTTGCTTATTCTCACCTCTTCACTTAAGGATGTAATGTGTTTGTACGAAATGGGTATACCTGCAATTGCGCTGCAAAGCGAGATGGTAATGCCCGAAGAGAAACTTATTACACACCTTAAGTCTAGGTTTAAAAGAATAGCTATATTTTATGACAATGATTTTGATAATCCTAACAACCCTGGTCAAACCATGGCGGAGAAGATTAGACAAAAGTATTGGTTTACAAACATAGTTATTCCAGATATATATCGCTGTAAAGATTTATCAGACTATATAGATGAGTGGCACTCTTTTGGAGGCATAGCGACTTTAATAGAAATGAAAATCTATGGGAAAATACACAGAGACTATATACAAACTGAAGAGACAGATTATGCCAATACGACGACGAAAAGGAAACAAGAAAGTTAGAAATGCTACTGCAGCAGTATACAAAGGATTAAAGTTTAGATCAAAATTAGAATTATTTACCTATAAAAAACTTGAAGATGCGGGTATACCTGCACTGTATGAAAAGAAAAGGTTTGAACTCTTAGAAGGATTTCATTTTCCTCATACATGTGTAGAGCCTAATACTCACAAAGAGTTTGTGGATAATACTACAAAAGTCAGGGCTATAACATATACTCCTGACTTTGTAGATCCTCAAGGACAGTGGATTATAGAAGTAAAAGGATTTGCTAACGATGTCTTTCCTTTAAAATGGAAGATGTTTAAACAGCATATCATGCAAAATGGGTTGGAATATAAATTGTTTCTCCCCAAGAATCAGAAACAAGTTCTTGAAACAATAGAACTAATTAAAGAAATGGCCGCTAAATAGCGGCTTTTTTTATGTCTAACAGCTAATAAATAAAAATTAAATGGCTATTAAAACTATTGATAAAGAAATAGTAGGGGCAGACGGTATTGCAAAGAAGATTAACAAAGGCGCTGAAAAGATGGTTTTTGATATTCTACAATCAACGCAATACTCTACACCTATTCCTTCTACAGTTCGTGAGCTCACAACTAATGCTTGTGACGCACAACGAGAAAAAGAGATTGCTATAGAGATCCTTAGAGGAAGCTCAAAAGCAGAAGATTACTACATCACCCGTAACGGTGAGCAGTATTCAGACAGTAACTTTGATGCTAGTTATTATGATATAAAGCATCTAAATACAGAAGAAACCCAAGTTTACATCAGTTATGAAAAACATCCTGGCGTTGGATATTGCGACAAATTCATCGTTATGGACCATGGTGTAGGTATTGGCGGTCGTAGATTAGAAGGTGTTTTGGAATTGGGTTACTCAACTAAACGTAACACCTCAGAGAATTTCGGAGCATTTGGTTTAGGTGCGAAGGTTCCTCTGTCTACGGGCGTCGATTTCTATACTATTGAAACAGTACACAATGGTAGAAAGATAACGTGTAATTGTTATAACTACAAAACAGACTTTACAACTCCTAAGTTTAATAATAATGGAACTATTAACCCTAGTTTTACTTTATCTGATGGGAGTATAGTTTATTATGAGCCTACAGAATCAGATAATTATACTAAGATTTCTTTTGGCGTTAAGCGCCATAACAGATCTAAGTTTATGGACTCTGTAGAAGAACAGCTGTTGTACCTTGATAATGTTAAGTTTAGTGTTATTGAGCATTTTGAAGATGGAGAAACTGACGTTCAAGAGAAGAATTTTCAAGCTAAAGTCCTTTTTAACTCTGAAAACCTTATTGTAGCTGACACTTACGTATTTAATAAACCGCATATTGTGGTTGTTAAAAATAATGAGGCTACTACTGGTATTAACTATGGTTTTATTGATTTCCGTGAGTTGGAAATGGAGACATTATGGGGTCCAATTGCCTTTAAATGTCCTGCTCGCCAAGTTATGAGAGATCCTGAGACAGGTAAAGATGTAGTATTACAAGAAGGTGTAGATGTTACACCATCACGTGAGAAAGTGATATGGAATGACGCTACTAAGGCATATGTTCAAGGTGTTATTAAGAAGGCAGCTGCAGAAGCTACTAAGCTAATACAGGCAGAGCTTAAAGACACAGACATTGTTCAGTGGCTTGTATCCTGCAGAGATATTCTTAGTAAAGCAAATGGATCTTCAACGCTAGGTAGGATTGCTAATATTATTGATCGGCAGTCTATCAACCCTCAGTTTGCACCTAACAAAGATATAAGGTATTCAATGCCTAAGACTTTCTTTAAAGGTATGAATGCTAAGAAGATTACAAAGCTTAGAGACTATAGAACTGGTAAAGACAGTCTTGAGAGAGACGAGTTTGACGGATGGTCAGGTGTAAGTACTACTAATATTTACATTAAAACAAATGAGCAGTTTAATAAGTACAAAGATTTGTATTTACTACAACAGGCTCAAAAAGACGACTATCAAGAAAACATTGTAGTTATTAGTTTTCCTACTATTGCTATGCCTAAAGCTATTAGTTTATTACCTCCTGGAGTAGAAAAGGGAAAAGCAATGGCAGCATATAATGCTGAAGTTGTTAGACAAAAAGCTAAGTTTGCATACTTTCAATCTTCACCACATGTTAAAAGCTATGATGACATAGAAGTTAGCGATGAATGGCTAGAAGACTACAAGAAAGAGGCAGCTGCAGCTGAACAAGTTGCAACGTTTGAGAATATTACACCTGCAGAGCGTCGTAAGATAGAAGAGCGTATGGTTGCTTTTACTCTTAGAGAAGACAAGAAGCGTAATGATGGTAAAAACTATACCTGGGATAAGATCGAGCCTAAAGCTAAAGAACTTATGCAAAGTCAAAAAACTATTTACTATGGTAGTACTGTTGATGAGGCTAAGTTTATGCTTGCTGCTGATATTATTGGTTGTTATGCTCCTACATTTGAACAAGTATTTCCTGAAAATACGTGGTATTCTTGGAACGAGTGTAAGCACGGTAAAATGTTTTACTATGAGCAACCACCTGTTCGTGTATACTCAACTTATGGTGAGGATAAGGGCCAGCCTGTAGAATGGGCTAGGCCTGACAAGATGCAAAATCAGTGGGATACGCCGCAGCTTATTAGAGTTAGAGAAACATATATTAAACACATTAAGAAGAACCCTAACTGTAAACACATTGATGAGTTTTTCTTACAACTAAATTCAGATGGAGGATACACTATGGATTCACACTTAATTAAATGGTATACTGGTAAAAAGATCCAGGCCGTCAAAGACATGCGACACTTGTCTGCGCTTAAACATATTAACCCTGAACTGTTTGAGAAGTTTAAGGAATGTTATGAAGCTGCAGAACTAGTTACTTACAAGTCTGGAAAGTGGTTTGATATGGGTGATGAAGATGACTCTATAGTTACAGAAATCAAAAAGAATGTGAAAAGGATTGCTGCATTCCAAGCTTATTGCGAGGAAGTTACAGATCCTGCTTTGATTGCTGCTAAAAGTAGAGAGTTGTTTGTGTTAGATATGCCTAATGCAGGTGCATATGATACTAGACTTGTTAATAACTGCCAAGAGTTGGTAGAGTACAACGAAGAGGTATCGACTATGCTATCTACTATAGGTCAGTTTGATGTACATCCTGACTCAGCTCCAGAAATTAGTCCAGAGCTACAAAAGGAGATTAGTATTTACCTAGATGCAAAAGATAGACTTCAATGGGGAAGCTAGCCTTTGTAACTAGGAGAGCATTTGATATTAGATTTTCAGGTAGATCGACGGATTACATATCTCCGTCGTTTGGTTATGGCTGCTTGTATAACTGTTCATACTGTTATATGAAGCGCCATAAACCTGATGGTCTATCAGTTGCTAAAAATACAGGTGATATACTTACTGAGATAAACAATCATGCCTATTTCACGCCAGTACCAAAGCCTAACCAGACACACCCTGTTTTTACTACATACGACATTAGTTGTAATGAGGACTTTGCATTACATGCTAAGTATCATGATTGGGAAAGAATCTTTGAATTCTTTAGAGATCATCCTGTTGCAATGGGTAGTTTTGCTACTAAGTATGTAAATCCTAATCTTATACAGTTTAACCCAGAAGGTAAAATACGTATTAGATTTAGTCTTATGCCGCAAAGCAGATCAGACATTCACGAGCCAGGCACATCTAAAATCATAGATAGAATCAAAGCTATCAATGCATTTATAGACGCAGGCTATGATGTCCATGTAAATTTTAGTCCAGTCATTATATATGATAATTGGCTAGACGAGTACAAAGATCTATTTGGCATGCTTAATGACTATGTGGATTACAAAAAGCAGGTGCTAGCAGAGGTTATATTCTTAACACACAACGAGAATAAACACAAAGCTAATTTAAATAAGCATCCTCACACAGAGGACGACTTATGGAAACCGAGCATACAAGAGCCTAAAATCTCTCAGTATGGAGGTAGAAACATCAGGTATAATAGACACCTTAAAGCTGCATATATGCGAGCTTTTAGAACTATGCATGATGAGATAATACCTTGGAACACAATAAGATACATGTTCTAAACATTGTATTTTAATTTAAAATTTAGTAAATTAGTAACCCAAATAAACAATTAAACTATGATTACACTAAACGTAATTGATGATGTGATCTCAGGATCATATGGAGATAAAAACTTCTCCGTGACATACAGCAAAGAGCTGTATTCAGAAATGACAACGCTAAAAAATGCTGCAGATGATGCAGTAAGTATGGCAGAGTATCAAGATATTTTACAGCACTTTGGCGAGATTGCTGTAGAGGATTACACTAAAACAATTGAGACAGAGTGTGAACACATTCACGTGAACAAAGCTACTGGCCAGTTCTTTCTTAAGAGTAACGGTGTAGTATCTAGTTACCCTATGCCTCAAGCATTAGTGGATAGAATATTTGAATCTATCGACAAAGGTTTGTCTTTCTTACCGCTTGTTAAGATGTGGACTAGATGGCTGCGTAACCCTATACTTAGAAAGAAAGGTGTAGACGCTGACTTTTCAGAACGCTTCTTTAACTTTGTAAATCTAAAGTATGTTCACCCTAAGCTAAAAGAGGAGCTCATGGAAGAGCACGGTCTTAGTGAAGAGGTTGCAGATCGTAGAGCTACTATGTATCAAATGAAGATTACTAGCGAGGGCTTACTTAATGGCTACAAAGTATCTAATGAGATTATGCACAAGTTTGACAAAGAGACTGGCGAAAAAGTTGACCGGTACAAGCGTACATTCAATCCTGATACAGGTGAGATAGAGGGCGATGGCCTTCCTGAGCACGTAGAGGACCGCTTATTTGAACCTGCAGTTATGGGTTCAAGTGGAGACGCGTTCTATTGCGAAGGTGTAAACGGCTATGGCTCTCCTCAGCATTTTATTAAAGTTGGTTGTAGACACAGATTGCCAGATTGGTCTCATGTAGATACAAACGATAATCGCTCTTGTGTTAAAGGTTTACACTTAGGTGGTCTTAAGTATATCGCATGCTACAGCGGCGAGATACATAACATCTTTGTAGATCCTATGCACATTGGTGCTGTGCCTGACGACAATACAGGTGCTATTAGATGCTTAGAGTATTTTGTACACTCTTCTCTTGCAGGTGTTAACGGTTCTATCTATCATAGTTCTACTTATGCAGCTATGACTGATGAGCAGTGGGCAGACATGCGAATTGAAGCAGTGACGGAGTATTCAGAGTGTAAAGAGTCTTGCGACAAGAATGTTGCAGAGCTTAACGCTATATAATAATTGGGGGCCTAGTGCCCCCATAATTTTTCTAATATGAAAATAGCACTAATAGATGCAGATAGTCTTCTGTACTACGAAATGGGTAAAGATACCCTAGAAGAGGCAATGCAAGGGATAAACAACAGAATAACTACTATACTTGACACAACAGGTGCTGATGCATATTTTGGATTTTTAACAGATGGAAAATGTTTTAGATATAAGATAGCCAGAACAAGGCCGTACAAATACAATAGAAAGCTTAGCACAAAACCTCCAATATTCTATGCTTTAAAAGAATATGTAAAGCAAAGATGGGGATTTAAAGGCGTTTTAGGCTTAGAAGCTGACGATTGTGTTAGTATTTACTCTGCAATAGTGGGCAGCACAAAAGGACAATCTTGTGTTGTCTGCAGTCCTGATAAGGATGTGCTAAAACAAGTTGCTGGTACACATTTAAACTATCAAAAAATGGAGTTTGTAAACACTTCTAAAGAAGATGCTAACAAATTTCTATGGATGCAAACGCTTATGGGCGACTCTACAGATGGTATACCCGGTATACCAGGCCTAGGAGCTAAGACAGCAGAGAAAATAATTAATGGAAATGATGGAAATACTACTTATGAACAAGATGTTTTAAAAATTTATATAGAAAAGTTTGGTCAGTACGAAGGAATTTGTAAATTTACAGAGACGTTCAAACTTGTTTACCTACTCAGATCTGAAGAGGAAGCACTATATAACATACGGAGACCTTTAGAACCAATAGAATTCAATAATTATCTTAATTCTTAAGTTTTAAAGCATGGATACAACTAAACGTAAAACAAACATTAAAATACTCTCCCCCCTGGAATTTAATGTCAATGGATATGAAAGTCTTATCACTGATGTAGAGTTCGGTGATAAGATCATGTCTATTGACCTTCCAGACGGGAGAAATTTTAGTGTAGGACAAACAGTTCTACTAAATAAAACTCCTTACAAAGTAAATATGATTGAGAAGAAGCAAACATCAGAGTATGTTTGTAGAGTTGCTAATAGGACTAAATCTTCTTTACTTCTTATGCCTATGTTTAATGGAGATAGACGTTTATACATGTACAGTAAGCTTCTTCTAAACTGTTTTATGGGAGAGAACTTAGACACACTTGTATTAGTCTATAGATTTAGTGGAGAATCTACCTTTTTAAGATTTGAAAGCGCTTTGAAATCGTTTAAAAATTTTATAAAGTCAGAAGATCCTAACGAATATTGTGTAAAATTTGAATTTAATATACCAAACAGACTACTCAAAAACTTTGATCATTTTATTAATGGTAAATACTCTAAATTTGATGCAGAATATAAAGAGCAAATTTTAAAATTTCATGATTTTGATATTCACAGCCAAGTGGCTGAGATACTATTTAAAGCAGAATCTAGAAGAACCGCATTAGAGAAAAAACTAGATGTCAAATTACCTGCAGACGCAGAACTACTGAGCAAAATAAATATTGATAAAGAAATTTTTAATGTTGAAGATTATTTTTAAGGGCGGGCCTTTGGCCCCCCTTTTTCTCTTCCTTACTCTACAGGCTTAGAAAAGATTGCTATATACACTAACGGTGCGTATATATGCAACTCCCAACATGGATGAGCCTCTGTAGGTTCAAACGTTCTAATCCCAAACAATATTCCTGTGTATAATCCTATTTCCATATTATCTTTGTCTTGTTTTATCTGATTCTCTAACTTCTAATACATTAAATACTGCATCTAAACCTGGTACAAATTTAGGAGTATAGTGTAGAGGACCTGTTTTATCTTTTTTATCGTTTTCTCCAAATGCAACATCTCTAATTTCATCTGCAGTATTACTTGCTAATTTTACTATGTTAGAGCCTAAAGATATTAACGGAATACCAGTACTTCTAGAATCCATGAATTCTCTAGGATCTACAAATACAGCTGTCTCTCTATACGCTCTATTTACAACTTTGTACAATTGTCTACCAGCCCAAGATTGTCGTATATCTACTTTACCATCGTCATCCCAGTCACCGCCCATAAGCATTAGAAGCATTGCAAGCATTGATACTCCACGGAATTCCATTAAAAATGCTCTAATGTTACCACGTTTCATATCTAAAAACTCTTGATACATCTTTTCTTTCTCAACCGGATCTTTAAATCTTTCTGCAAACTCTGGGTTAGTAATATTTTGTGCTACAAATTGTTCAAATGCAGCTTTAGCTTTCTTTTCATTTACTTTATAGGCATTAGTCATTCCAAATGTCATAACATCTAATCCTACTTTCACAAGATCTTGCCCGTATGCGCCTATAAGCTGTGCAATACCTACTTCAGCATTTATAAGCTGTTCTAGAGTTATATCTCCTCCTAAATTACCAATACTTGTGGTCCAAGTACCTTGATCAAAGTTCTTAAGAATATGGTCATAGCGAGCTCTACCAAATCTCTCCATAGCTACACCAGGTAACCAAGACTTATAATGCATTAGCAGTCTAAGGAATAATGTATTGTTATATAAAGCTCTATCTTCATCAGACATAGACCCTTTAACCTTATCACTCATACGTCTAGCAATCTGTCTAAAGTCTATTTCACCAGAATCTTGCATGTTGCCTATTTTGACTTTATACCTATTTCTAGCAGATTTAGATACGTTAGCTATTGTAGAGGACCATTTAGGATCTTCTTCTATCTCCATAAGGTCTACAATATTCTTAGAGCCTTCAGGTAGTCTAGATAACAATGTTGGATTTCCTTCAGAGTCTAAACCATAATTAAGAGCTAGTGCATATACGCCAATAGCATCAATACCTCTATCAGCTGTACCAAGCATAGCAAACCATTTATCGTTTGTTATATGTTTAGTAATAAATCTGGCAGAAAGTCTATCTGCTCTATCATTTGCTATGTCAAATTGATAAATATCAAAATGCTCTGCAAGAGCCCGCATTTTAGGATCAGCAGTCATAAGAGCTTTCTGCGCTTTTGCTAAGTTATCTGCTGTTATGTATACTCCTTTAGATGCCTGCTGTCTCAGCCCAAACTGACCGGCTATAAATGCACCAAACGCTACAGGAGCTTTCAGACCTAATGTTGTTTGAGAGTGTAACATCTTCAAAGACATTAACGTTTTAATACCACTTAAACCTAATACATTAAAGTCATTACTATCTACTTGCGATCCATATATATATTGATCTACAAAGTCATTAAATACTCTAGATGACCCTTTAGAGTCAAACACCTGCTTAGCAGTACCTGATAGGTTAGTTAAAATCTTACCGGTCAGATTATCAGTTTGTATCTCTGTAGCTATATTGTGCTCTAAAAGCAAACGCATAGTTTCAATTTCAGGTAACACGTCATCTTTTAATTTATGGTCCATAGCTGCACTACCTAACAAAAGTAAGCTTTTACCTAAATCTCTACTTTTTAATGAGTGATCAACGTTTCCTTTAGCATCTACAAGCGGTCGTATATATAATCTAGGAATTCTTCTAATAAGCTCACCAGTGTTTTCATCCCGCATACCAAAACTAAGATCATGCTCTCTAATCTGCAGAGATTCTAGCATAGACTTAGACATACCTTTAAAACCATCATCAAGCAAATGCTCCATTGTATTTTTGTGCACGTTAGCTATAAACCCAGGCCCAAGCTCTTGTCCAAACATTTCTTCAAACTCTATAGTTTTTGCTATGTAGAAATCATAGAAGTTTTTAAGTTCAGGAGTGTTTTGTATTGTCTGGTACTCAGACGATATATGTTTTTCTACAGGTTGCGTAAACCATCTACCTCCATGACTAAGTATGGCAGTTTTAGGATACTTTACTATATTATGCTCTTTATCATAAATAAGCAACTCTCTGTCAATAGCTTTAGAATTATCTTTATACTTTCTTTTAAGCTGCTCTACTTTATGTTTTCTATAGATTTTAAATTTCTTGTCAAACTTCTCTTTATTTATCTCAGTATTATCTAATAGCCATTGGATGTTACCAGACTTTATAGCTTGAGAACGTTGAACATAAAAATCTTTATTATATTTTTGTATAAGGTTTCCTGTGTTATCGTCAATGATAAGATTAAAAACTTCAACACCGCTATATCCATTGCGCTCTCCCCATTCTAGTAGTGGATTCTGCACATCTTCGATCTCTTCTGCTAATTGTTTAGTAGACTTTCTATGATGATGCTGCATGTCAACTACTAAGTTGTGCAGGGTACGTAAATATGGATTATTTTGTTTAGAAAGAGTTACAAATTTTTCAGTTATAAAGTCTGTAGAAGTATTAAATTCTTTTAAACCTTTAACACCTACATTTTCTGAATTTTCAACAGCTCTAGACATAAGTTTGTCTTCTAAAGCGCTCTTTAAGTTAGTTAAAAATCCTGCTGCCTTTTCTCTTATTTGTGTATACTCTTCTTTTTCTTTTGCGCTAGCCTCGTTATTTAAATACTCGTTGTAATCTGCAGTTTCTAAGAAGCCCATGTAGAATACAACATCAGAGTGTGCTGCAATAAGATCTTCTAAATCCATAAAATCAGGATTGCTAATCTTTTCACCTTTTTCTAATATAAACTCTTCATCGACTGCTAAGTTGCTTAAAGTGTCTTTTAACTCTTCTTGAATTCCTTCTAATACAAACTTAACATCCTGATTCAACTGCAGTTTTCTGATCTGACGATCTAGCTTAATCTTTCTTTCTTTGATTTGTAGCCACTCTTTACCTTTTCGCAGTTCTTTATTGTCTAGCTCTTGCTGCATACGTTTACTACGAGTAATAGCTTTTGTAATAAGAACGTTTAATGACTCAAAATCTGTCATCTCTTCTGCTACCGGTATTTGCTCTAAGAACTCGCTATCTGATCCTACTTGTAATGTAGTAATCTCACTAGTAATTTGTTTGTCTACATATTTAAATCGTATATGTATAGGAACAATACGAGATTTTCTAACTTTGGTAACTCCATACTGCTCTAGAAGAGTTTGTTTATAGTGACCTAATTGCATGTTATATGTATCCATTTTTACATCAAACGGATCTTTAACAAGCTGGTATCCTTTTCCAGGTATAAACTTTACATATCCTTTTTCTATAGAAGGAGATACAAACTTAAAGTCATAAATTTCTGCAGAGCCGTCACTAAATATTGCAACAACATCCATAGTACCACCGATACCCTCAGCAACACTTTCACCTTTTGTTCTAAGAACAAATTGTTCTGTTCTAATAACAGCTTTTTTACTCTTATCTATTTTGTTTTGAGTCTTTTTTATCTCTCTTAATATTTTCTGAGCCTCTTTATCTAGCTTATCAAACTGAGATTTTTTAAATGGAGAGTTACGAAAGATACTATCTAAAGACTGTCCAGATTTGCCAGTATGGAAATTAATTAAATCCTCCATAGTCTTATGACCCAAGGTACCTGTTTCTTTTCGTAGATTATTGTACCTTTCTAAAGATTCATTTTCTTTTGCTGTAAGAAGACCTTTTCTACTTTTCTTATTACGCTTATAAAAATACTTCTTTACCTCATCAGAAACACGGCCTATTATAACAACTCCTTCATACTTTCCTCCAGGCTTTCCTACATATCTTTCTATTTCCGGGCCGTCTTCAACAAACCAAGGTTGTTTTAAACCAATCTTTTCTGCATTACGTGCTTCAGTTTGGAAAGCATCAGAATACTCATCTAAGTTTTGTAAGACTCCTTTTCTAGGATCTTCACTTACATCCGGATTACTTTGAAACATCTCTAAAGCTCCTGCAGTTTTAGCACGACGTACATCTAAAGATTTAAGTATCTCTTTATTAAGCATCATAGCCGCTGTACGAGCGTAAGGATCTGTAACAACTCTGCCAAACATTTTGTTTATAAAGTTCATAACACGTTGAAACCATCTTTGAGCTCTACCTTGTTTTTGTGCGCTGTCATTACTCTCAGATTGCTTTACAAGATGCTTAGCTATAAGTTTACCTATAGCCTCTTTCTTAAGCTTATCCGGATTTCCTTCATACTGCTCTTGATAAAACTTATTGTTTGCAACTTCAGTGTATACATCATAACCTTCAATCATATTCATCATAGATGTAAACAAAGGACTATTACTAGCTTCTAATAATTCTACGATAAAATGTGACGCTTCTTCAGACAGTGTGTCTACACCAGCTTTACCAGTTACAACTTGTATTACATTATTTACAATGTCTGCTTTAGCAACTGCATCTACTATTTGGCCTTCAGAATTGCGAATCTCTGTTGCATTCATATCAACTTTAATTCCTAGCTCATCCATCAATTTAGATAATGCAGCATCTAAGTTTTCATTTGCTTCTTTTATGTTAGAAGATTGCTCCTGATGATATATATTGTCTGCAGATAATAGATCGTTTACAGCTAGCCCTATAGTCTTACCTGCTACAGTTTGTTTTACAAACGCATTTACGCCGGGGTAGTTTTTATGTATACTATCAATTACTTCGCTAGTATTTGAAAACACTTTTGCAGCCCCATTAGGTTTTACTAGCTTATATCTGTCCTGCACCTCTTTAAGTAGCGGCGACATATCAGGAGATGTAAATGTACCGTAATTCTCTGTAGCATGTTTAGCATTTCCAAGTGCATCCAAATAAATAGGCTCTCCAAGTATATTAGTAATAATTAGAGGCTCTCCATTTTTATCTGTCGATTGAGATTCTCCAAACCAATGTCTAAAAGTACGAGTCTGAGTCATAGCCCACTTCTTAAGCGCCGTTTCAGGGGCAAGCCCTAAATCTTCTGTTAAAGTTTTATACAGAATAGACTCTTTACCATTAGGAGCTAGCACTTTTGCTACTGTCCCATTTTCATGTCTTACAATACTACAACTCATTATTTACATTCTTTTTTATTAATTTCGTCCTGAATTTCTGACTCAGGAGTATTAGTAAATCCTAATTTTCTACCTTTAGTTTTACTACGTTTTACAGGGACAGGAGTTATCTTTCTTGTATTTTCTTTTCTAACAGCTGCTCCTGCATTCACAAGGAATTGTTTTTTACCTCTTAATGGTAATTCATTGTATATTCCTTTTCCATCTTCTGATTCATCCTGCAATTTAAACAATTTTGTAACATATTCTTGTTTTGTAATACCTCCAATTGTTTTTTCTCCTGCAGGCATAGATACTGTCACATACTGCTCTAAAGAAGCCAACTTCATTTGTCCTTTAGCAAAGCCTTCCATAGTAGTCTTATTGCTGTATACTCTTACAGAAGGAACTACTGCGCTATTATGATAGTTATTTTGTACAAAATTTTCATATACACTATCTATATTTTCTTCCAAGCCGTATGCTGCAAACTTAGAGAAATACGGTTTCAACAAAGATATTACTTCTGTGCTTGGTAGTACTTGGAAAAATGCTATAGGAGAGAAATCAAACCCGGATTGTAGTAGACTAAATATTAATATATCTTCCGCTAGTTTAGAATCTAACTCTTTTAACTCTAAGAAAGAATCTGATAACAAATCTACATCTACAGTAGCTAGCTTTTTACTAAACAATCTTAGATTATCTATATCAAACTCTGGGTGACTTGGATCTACTACGCCTTGCAGCATTGGGTAGAATTCTTGTATTAAAAGATTTTCTTTTAACATTGGGTCACTCTTTGCTTTTAATATTCTTGCTGGCAAGCTATCATCTCCTTGGAACAATGGGCGTATCATTTGTGATAGTTTTCCACGCTCTCTTGCAGCAAGACTATTCTGTACAATATATGAACTTATAAAAGTATCAAATCTTTGTAAGTGCTCAATTACATCATCACTAGTTTTTCTCAGCTCTGGGTTTGTTAGATTATATGCAAGCTCATCCATTTTTCTAGTAATAACAGAATCAAACTCTTTAACATCTAAATCTTCAAAAAACTTAGGAGCTTGGTCAAAAGTTTGTTTAAGTGCAGCTGTCAAGTTTGGAACTTCTTTAGAAGAAGAAATCATACGCTCTAGAGAAGAAGAATCAAAAAACTTACTTTCTTCTACTCTTCTTAGTAGAGCTTGCATAATTCTTACATTAGATCCGCTTCTTAGTTTAGACGTATCATACTTTGTAGCATTGTTTAATGCATATAAATGATCTGCATAACTCTTATACTTTAAAAAGTCTGCAAAAATCTGAGCTTGGTAAGACATTTCTAGAGGAGACAGTTGCCCTGAAGCATTATTCTCTATCATATTTCTAAGATTGTCAGCTGTAAACTTAATAGGCTCAGATTCTTCTTGATACCTGCCATACTTTGCAGATATTTTATCTTCAATAGCCTTGTTAGATAAATAAGAATCATCCACTTTAGAAAGATTACCAGCCATAGACTGTGAAATTTCTTTTAGCTTTACATAGTCATCTATCACAGGTTGTGACATAAAGTATAAAACAGACCTAATAGGCACACCTGCGCGTATTAAGAATGCATGTACTGGAGTATATGCTACACCTGCATTTATATCGAATACAAAATCGTCTTTTGTAACATCTACATATCCTGAAATATACTCAGCTAGTACAGAGTTAATTGTACGTCGCCCTTCTATATCTTTTACTCTAGATAAAGACTTGTTATTGCTATCGTTAAAGCCTGCAAAGTTTACAGATATATCTACGTCTGAACTGATCTTTAATCCTACACGCTGCGCTTTACCGTGTGAAGTAGAGCTAGTTGCAATAATACCTGTACCTCCTAAACCAGACCACATTCTATAAGACTGATTAACTAAATTTTCAAAGTTTAGCATTTGACTAAGAGTCTTTTTAGTGCTTTCACCATTTCTAAGAACTCTAATCTCATTTGCAATGTCTTTAACTTCAAATGCTCCTACAGGAGTAATTAGTTGGTCAAAGCTTTCAGGATGTAACAGTACTTCTGCCATAATCTCTTGCGCTCTGTTTTGTAAAGCCGCCTTAGTATTTTGTTCAGCTAGAGGTAATGCTTTAAATTCAGATGGAGATATTTGATCAGATATTTCTTTAGCTTTCTGCATAACATCAAATCTTTCTTGAGAAGTGCTGTTAGAGTCGTCTAAATATTTTACTTTATCTATCTTTTTAGTTTCCTTATCTATTGTGTAGTTAGGGAAATATAAAGTCATTTTATCAATGTCAAAATCGGAACCTGCTTTACCTACAATTTCTGAAGGTACCATAACTACAGATCCAAACTGCTGAGGTAAGAACCCTGCTATTTCAATAGCATCAATTGAGTTTAACCCCTCCGTTGGTATACGGAAACCTATAAGATTCTTAAGTTCAGGATCTAGATTAGGATCGTTTATATCAATCTCTTGGCCTGCAAGTTCTTTAAATGCATGAGGAACCATAATTTGCATACGCAATGTTTTCTCACCCGGCACAGGCTCATAAAACTTTAATGTTTTAAGACGTTTAACTTCTTCTGTTAAACCTAATCTTTCCCATTCTTCAGAATCATTTTGCTTGAGTATTCTAGCTCCAGCTTCTAAACCTGTAGACGCTTGTAATACCATCAAATCTCCAGGCATTCTACGTCGTACTACATTGTTAGTTACTACAGCATATAAAAGAGTTTCAATTTTATTCTTTTCAAACAATTGATTTATAAACTTGACATCTCCTTCTAGCAAAGATTGTATTCCTAGCATAGTGTGCTTAGGAGTATCTCTTCTGTCTAACTCATCTAGTAAAACTTTCTTAAATTTAGAAACATTAGTTATCTTACCTTTAGAAATTCCTAATCTTTTCTTTAAATCAAATAGATCTCTGCGAATTATTTGCTCGTTAGTAGAATGCCATTCGTCGATAAGGCCTTTAAATCCATCATACTTTGCATATCTTTCACTAAGTTCTCCATTATCATAAATGTTTATAGGAAGTAAAGAAGTTGACTGTACACCCATTGTAACCTGTCTCTTAGTCTTAGGTGCAATCTCTAGTTGAATTCCTAATTCGCTAAAGTCAATTGTTTGTGAATTTAAAGGTTGCCTATTACCATCTAACTGCATAGGTTTGTATACACCATTTTCATAGAAAGCATCAAATTCACCGTTATCGTTTTTAACTCCTCCTACTTTAACTACAGACTCAAAGATCATGTAGTCAACATTGTTAGCAGTCATATCATCATTGATTTGCTGATATGCTGTGTCAGGCATTAATTGCGGCATAAGTGGAAACAATGCAAACTTATGGAAAGTTCTAAGCTCTACGTTATCTTCTATGAACGGTGCAAATACTTGAGGTTTTAGAGGCGGCAACAATGCTAACTCTTTAGGCTCAATATCTTCTCCTTCCATAAGTTTTTGATAAACATTTTCCTGTTCTTCGCTCCACTTACCTGTTCTCCATAGCAAACTTCTATACGTATCTAAGTGTATGAACCCACCACCATCGAACTCTTCCATATTAGAGTATGCATCATCTAGTGCTGCTAGGTTAGCATTTGGGTCAAGGGCAGTAACTGCAGCTTTGTATTTCTCTAAATATGGAGAATCTACAAGAACGTCTGCTCTATGTACAACAGTTAGCTTATCACTATGATCTTTTGTGTGTCCTAGATTAGGCATGTTCTCATTCATCCAAGCTAGCAGCTGTGGATTAGATGTAGGGTACGTCTTAGTACCTGATAGCCCTGATGTTCTTTTAAATAAGTCTGTATACAACGCAAGATCTCCTAGCAATAGCTTAGCTTGTTCATTTACACCTATTAAATGTAAATACGTAAGCTGCTCTGCAATCTGCAAAGAAGTATTCATACTTATATCTATTCCATCATCATTCTTGTCTTTGTAAATTTGTTGGAATAATTTAACAGTCTTAGTATCAAGTCCAATGTTTTTATACTCTCCGCCTTGATAAGCAACTCCAAACTCTGTATCTACTGAACTACCGGCAACAACTTCTTGTATAACGCCAAGATTTTTTAAAGCTTCAAAGTTTTTAAATACCTCTTTTTGCAAAAACTCTTTAATAGACCCTGTTTGCTGGTCTACTATCTCTTGAATTTTAGAATCTGTAGTAGCTTTTGTAATTTGCCCGGTTGATATAGATACAATACCGTCAAAGAATCTTAAATTTTTACCTTGCTTATCTAAACCTTTTATTCTGTTAAGTTTAGATTTAGGATTTCTAAGCTGCTTACCAGCCATACGAATCTCATCTGCTAAGTAATCTTTAAAAATTGATACCATCTTATTCTCAGACATTCTAAAGTCAGGCTTTAGGCCATCTAAACTAAACCCATACTCAGTCTTTTTATCTGCAGTACGTATTACAGGATGTATGCCCTGGAATATTAAGTTGGCATGTAGTGCAGCAATATCTGCAGGACTTACCTTAGATATATGTTTAGCACGCCCTCCAATTGAATTCTCTTTAGCCCCTTCTATTACATGTACTTTAAATTCTAATAAAGGATTTGCATTTTTAGATTGTAACCAATAAGAACCTTTATAATTATCTAACTCTAATGCATTTTCTATTGCTTCAAAACTACTGTTGTATTTTTCTGCAACATTGTCCATAGAAGTTTTAAGAGTAATACCAAAAGCAGTTTTACCTTCAGGAGTTCTGTGCTGCAGATCAATCGCTTGTGTAGTATTTTCTAATTCTACTGCGACTAATGTATTAATGTTAGCTTGTATATCACCTTCTAACAAAGCAGTCATATCCGGATTCTGAGAAAGCTCTTGTAATATAAACATTACAGCATCACTTACCTTACTATCTG
>Ga0075468_10000102_pt1 | contig 27167 bp, 35 predicted proteins | sample DEB08_DNA_12_FD_77578 | JGI IMG/M metagenome (GOLD analysis project Ga0075468, IMG submission 77578) | Aqueous microbial communities from the Delaware River and Bay under freshwater to marine salinity gradient to study organic matter... | ecosystem: Environmental > Aquatic > Marine > Coastal ...
AATTCTTGTTCTGCCTTGAGACTGTATAACTTGTAATGCTTTTATGATAGTGTTGGCAGTTGAGTTGCCAATTTCTAAATTTGGATCTTGTATCTGGCTGTTGATGTAATCTTGCTTTTGTTGGAAAGTTAATGGATCTGTTTTATTGTTTTGTTTGTGAGATAAAAATATAAAGCCTTTGCCATTCACTTGTTTGGCCATTGACTGTACTTTTTCTATTAATTTTTGGTGTCCTATTGTGGGAGGATTAAATCGGCCAAAGGCAAAGACTGCTGTGGACCTATCGTCCTCTCTAAGAAACAGTTCCTTTAATATCATTATATTCTCCTGCCTGTATGTTTTCGTATTCTTGATCTGCTACTTGTTGTGCTACATCTGTTCTGATCTCTTTAGGAAACATATCCTTAACATCTTGATCAGGAGTACCAAATTCTTTCACATACTCTACTGCCGCCGCGTCTACCAAATACATCCACAGTTTAGGAGCCAATTCATGATTGTAGGTTCCGTTTTTGATTTTTCTTTGAATATTATAAATTATCGGCACAAACCGTCTTCTGTACAATTCTTCATTGTTCAGCATGTATTGTTTTAATTCATTGACAGCATCTGAATCAAGTGCTTCAGTTACAAAATGATGTGCTCTTACCATTTTCTGCAACTCCAGTATCTTGCTTTGGTTTTTGGTCCTGGGTTTGCACAGTTGTGTCTTGCTCTGAAACTTCTTCTAGCGGCTGGATTAGATTTTCTAATTCTCATTGTTGGTCTCTTTGCTGAAGTACCACCGTGACCAAAATTTACTTTTTTAACGTTGCCTGACTTTGGATCTTTTACATAAACTTTGAACTTTTTTACATCGCCTCTCATTGGTTTATTAAGAGAAACTTTTCTGCCTCTGTATTCTGCCTCCCATAACTCATCTTCAGGAAAGCCTAATACTCCCAATACTTCTTCAAAATTTTCTTCTTCATTGATGTCGAATTCGTCAGCTTCTGGCATTGGTTGGTATTCAGGTGCATTTACAATGCCGTCTATTCTGCTTAAAATTGTTTTAATATCTTCGTAAGTTATGCTCATGTCTGTATTTATATTAATACAGGTTCTCTAGAAGCCACATATAAAAAGGTGATTGAAATTGTATTTTCCATGTGCCATTATGGCCCATAGAGGTCACATTTTTAAATGATTTTTCTGGTGTGTTGCCCGCGGTAACCTGTTGACTATACCATGGTTCTGGATAAGATGGTGTGTAAACACCCGAATAAACAAGAGACCCTAGATCGATCTCGTCTATCTCTATGGATTTAATGTGTAACAGTTGATCTTTTTCAATGTCACCCTGGGAGTTAACCACTGTCTGTTTGCGGTCTTTGCCAGATCTTGATATGGTTAGATCGTACTTTTCACCCTCAGTAAGTGATTTTTCAAATTCTATAATGGTAGGTTTCTTTTCGGTACCGGTAATCTCTGCTTTGTACTGTGATTCATTGTTGATTAATATTTCTGCAACTGGTGATTTATCCCAACTGGTTGCGTAGAGCTGTAGTTTAAATTTTAGTGTTTCAGTCGTCATAGGTAAATTCTAATCCTGCTTTGCTTCCAATGTATGGTCTATTTAAATCTGATCGATGCAGTTCTATGGCCATTGTGGTTCCTTCTACAACTACTTTTAGATATTTGTCTGTTCGCATCAGCACATCTACTGTTTTGCTTTTACCGTTGTCTGAACAGGTTATTATTATTTTTTCCATGTATCTTTCTCCTATCTTATTAACTATTTAAAAAATGTGCCGAGATGTACACACCTAAAAAGAAAAATAATGTATAGGCTGTAAATAGTGCAAATGGTTTTTTAACCTTATAGCCATTATCTTTTAAACACTGCACGTGGGCATCCATGGATTCAGCTGTCACCGTAATATCCACTGTCTGTATATTCTCTATGTCTTTATCATTCATGCTCATAGTATTATTATAAAGCAAAAAATAGATCTGTCAACTGTAAATATTTTAGTTATTATAAAGGATTTTAGTAAGTGAACCGGCAGTTTGGGATGAAAATTTGGCTCGAACAAACACAAAATTTCCTGTAAAGTTTACAGGACTAACTGTAGTACTCTGGTCGGTAGTAAATGTTGTATTAGCAATATCAAAGTAATCATCTTCTGTGGGTGTGGTTGCCAATGTACCTTGCATTTTAACATTACCTGTACAAGTTGAATTTACATGATACGCAACTGTGTGAATGCCATCTGCTTGTGAATAGTACCCATCACCTTTAAATTTTTCTGTTACAAATCCTGAATATGTTAAAACTGTGTCTGTAGAACCATCCGAACTTTCTGCTGTGACTGTTTCTTCTACAGTGATAAAAGTTCCGTTTGCATCTACACTTTTTATTGTAAATGTGGAATTGTTGTTTGAAGTTCCTGTGATAGTGACTAAATTTCTTACTTCTAGATTGGCAAGGCTTGTGCTGGCCGCCGCAATTTTATTAACTCCTGCGGTAGCTGTAAAAGTACAACCTTCAGTGACATTAACTGCCGATTTGAAAGTCTTTTGACCTGATATTGTTGAACTTGATTGTGCCATACGTTGTTATTTATTGTTCTTTGCGTCTCTTGAATCGTTCAGTTTTTGGTGTTAATCCATACACAGCGGCAAGTTCAATTGGTTCCATGCCATCTACTATCTGTATTGAATCATACATTATTTTTCTCATAGGCACATTGGCTTCTATAGCATATTCTTCATCGGCAAAACAATGATCATCTGCCAACTCTTTTACTCTTAGCACTGCTTGTTTCTTCATTGGAGACCCCATGAATGATTTGGTTATTTCTGCTTCGATTAGTGTTTGTTCTTTAAATATTTTTTTGTCTTTAAGTTTTTGTATTATTTCTTTCATCTATACCTTTCTAAATTGCACTACTCGATCTATAATATGATTAGAAATCATGTAGATTGGGGTTAATGCTTTTTGATCTATTACGTAGAAGTAGCCGTTGAAGTCGTAGTGTATGGCACCTTTACCTGACAACCATTGACCTAAATTTTTAGTAGTCACTATGGCATTGTCTTTGTTTTGTGTCAAGTATTGATTCAGTAATTCTTTTTGTTGTTTAGTAATATTATAAGGCATTTTCTTTTGTACATGCACTTGATATTGATATTTGCCCAATGGCAATCTGCTACATAGGACTGTGTCCTGGTCCAACATGTCTGTATTGTTAGGGTCTGTAGTGGTTACACCTACCCAGTATTGCCAAAATTGATCAATTAACTTTAAAATTAGCTCTTTAGGACCATAGAAAATTGAATTGAGATGCTGTATTCTAAATTTTATTTCATCCCTATGAGCTAAAATAAATTTAGATATCTTGCTTAAATTTTGATTTGCTTTTTTATTTCCTTCTGTCAGTTCAATTATTGTTGACAGATGTGCTTGTGTCGTTGGATATAACATATTTGTGCCAGGTATCTTAAAAATAGCTTTGTAACTATACTTGCCAAAGAATAGTTTATTATGATGTTTTCTCATCTATCTTCAAAGGTTTTACTTTCTCTTCAACAATATTTTTTTTATATTCGATAGACAGTTCTTTGTCTTTAATTGTAACATCCACTCTTCCACCGTTATGCAATTCACCAAATAGCATCATTCGAGAAAGTGGTTTCTTGATCTCATTGTCTATAATTCTATTCAACGGACGAGCACCCATTTTAGAATCAAATCCTTTTTTAATTAAGTAATCTATAGCTTCGTCTGTGGCATTAACTTCAACACCTTTTTCTACAGTCATTGCATTCAATTCCAGTAAGAACTTTTTTACAATTTTTTTCATTGTATCTTTGCCCAATTTGGCAAACTTAACCATTGCATCTAATCTGTTTCGGAATTCAGGTGGAAAGAACCTTTTCATTGCATCTTCATCTTCAGTCCTTTGTGGGTCACCAAATCCTAATGTGGCTTTCTCCATTTCTTCAGCACCTAAATTTGAAGTCAAAATAAGGGTAATGTTTCGGCAATCTGCCTTCTTACCATTAGATCCGGTCACTGTACCATAATCCATAACCTGTAACAACATATTGGATACGTCTCGGTGAGCTTTTTCTACTTCGTCAAACAGTACCACTGCGTGTGGATTTTTTTCTACTTCGTTAATGAACATACCGCCACCCATGTTTGAATCTTCATATCCCACATAGCCCGGAGGTGAGCCAATTAATTTAGCAATTGAATGTTTTTCTTGATACTCTGACATGTCAAATCTTAACAGTTCAACACCTAGTGTTTTAGCTAGTTGACGAGCAGTTTCAGTTTTACCGCAACCAGTAGGTCCTAAAAACAAGAATGAACCAACAGGTTTGTTCACGGTTTTTAATCCTGCTCTAGATACAAGTATCTTATCAATCACAGTGTTCAGTGCTTTGTCTTGGCCAAACACTTGCAATTTCATTTTTTCTTCAAGAGTTTTTAGATTAGATGCTTGTTTCTGTGACAACTGTTCAATAGATATACCAGTTATTTTACTCACTTCGTGAATAATTTCCTCATGATCAATCTTGCCATCTTTAACGCCTTTTAATCTCAGTCGGGCACATGCAGAATCTAATATATCAATTGCCTTGTCTGGTAATTTTTTATCTGCTATAAACTTACTAGAGTATTCAACTGCATCTTCACAGGCCTCGTCTGTGATAGAACAACTGTGAAACTTTTCATAATACTGTTTAACACCTTTGATAATTTTGACACAGGTTTCGTTGGTAGGTTCACCAACCTGTACTCTTTGGAATCTACGCATAAGAGCCCGGTCCTTCTCAAAAAATTTCCTATATTCTTCCCAAGTGGTTGAGGCAATAACTTTTAATGCTCCTTTAGTCAACACAGGTTTAATCATCTGTGCAAGGTCTACTCCGCCTTGTCCTGTAGATCCTGCTCCTACCATCATGTGTGCTTCGTCTACAAATAGTATAGCTTTGCCTTTTTTCTCTAAAGCACTTAAAATTAATTTCAATCTTTCTTCGAAATCACCTCGGAATTTGGAACCTGCTATCATGCCTGATATATCCAAACTGTACACAATGTGATCTTTTAAATATTCTGGTATGTCATCTTTATTTTTAGCAATTCTTCGAGCAAGTCCTTCTACCACGGCAGTTTTACCCACACCTGGATCACCTACTAACAGTACGTTACTTTTATTTCTTCTTGCTAAAGTTTGTTTAACAATATCTAGCTCTTCTTCTCTGCCAATCACAGGATCAATTTTTTTATCAAAGTATTTTTGGTTTAAGTTTTCTGTGTAATGTTTTAGTATCTTATCTGCTTGATCCGGTCTCAGTTTTTGTTCAGCTCCTGGCCCAGCAAATCCTGAGTCATCAATTATAGTTTCAGCAGAAACCATATCTGTGATATCATCTTTGTTTACATTAAATTTTTTCAATAAGAAAGCAGAGTAACTTCTTTTTTCAGCAAATATACTTAAAAGTATATCCATGGGTGTTAGATCCTGCCTACCTTGGAACAGGGCTTGTGTAAATGCTCTATTCATTAATCTTTCTAATGATGCTGTTTTTCTTGGTACTACTGGTTTAGTAGGATCTTTTACCACAATATCCTTTACTTCATTGTCTAGATACCCTTCTAACTCTTTAATTAGAGAAGCTACATTTACTTTGAAATCTACCAGTATTGCTCCGATACCTGCGTCCTTGATCAAAGACAGGAACAAGTGTTCTATGGTTACGTATTCATGTTTTCTCTTTTCAGCTTCTTTAACTGATTGTTCAAATATGTGCTCTAGATCGTCATTGGATTCTATCATGTTTTCATTGCTTTCTTTTTTGCCATGTCCCATCTCATCTTTGAGACACGTTTGTTAAAATTAATTCCGTCTAAGTGATCTAGTTCATGTTGAAAGCACTTGCTTTCCATTCCGTCTAGATGTTGTACTAATTTTTCATTATTCATATTTTGCCAAGTTACTGTTACTTTTTTTGGTCGTTTTACTTGTACCCAAATGTCTGGAAAACTTAAACAACCTTCCAAATCAAGTACAGTTTCTTCCGAACTACGAACTATCTTTGGATTCCATATTATAACAGGTTTTGAGAATACGTCAAATGATTCATGACCGATACAAAAAAAACGTTTGTTAATACCAATTTGATTGGCGGCCAAACCAATTCCTTTGGATGCTATCATGAGATTAATCATGTCAGTTTGAAATTTTTCTAGGTCGTTGTAACCAGGTACCCCTTTTTCAAAATCAAAAGGTGTGCTTTTGGTGTTTAAACATTTTGTTGGCCATGTGTAAATTTGTAACATATTATAATATATAAGCCAATACAAGCCAGATTACAAGAGCCCAGCATAATCCTGCAATAATTGGGTCATCTAACCAACCGTCTATCATGCTCCAAAACAATCCAATTATTTCTTTTATTGTTGGCATTATAAGTCCTTTATTTTATTTAATTGTCTTTCGTTTAATTTAGGAATTGTAACATGCACTTTAATATACATATTTCCTCTAATATTTAATTTTTCGTGTACTGGCATTCCTTTACTTTTTAATTGCAACACACTGCCTGGTTGTGTGCCAGCTGGTGCTCGTACATTAACTATGTTGTCCTCAAGATCACGGATAGTGAATTCACAACCTCTCATCGCTTCAAAGGCAGTAATAGTACGGTCGCTCCAAAGGTCACTACCTTTCCTTGTAAATCCATCAGAATCTAACACAATTACTTTGACTAATAAATTACCTCTAGGCACACCTGCATCTGAATCATCACCTATGCTGTTATAACGGAATGTTACGCCATTCTGCACTCCGGCTGGGATCTTAATTTCTACAATTTCATCTCGGCCCGATGGCAATTTAAAACTTAAAGTTCTTTTACTAGCTTTCATTATTTCTTTAATGCTCAATGAAAGATTCATTCTTATATCTCTGTTTTGTCTTTTCCTATGTCTCTGTCTAAATCCACGACCACCTATGCCTGACATAAACTCATCAAAGAAGTCACCACTTACAAATTCATCAAAGTGTCCGCCATATGACTGTCCGCCCGCACCCATACTGGCACCATATTTTTTCATGGTGTCATACTCTTGTCTTTTATTTTTATTTTTAAGGGTATCGTATGCTTCGTTGGCTTCTTTAAATGTAGCTTCGTTTCCACCCCTGTCTGGGTGTTCTTTCTTGGCTATGTTCTTGAACGCTTTCTTTATCTGTTCATCTGATGAACCTTCACCTACACCTAGAATCTTGTAATAATCTTTCATTAGCTATATTGTATGACAGATTTACTATTTGTCAATGGTTGGTAATTATTTCTTGATGTTTGTTTTTTTGCCGTTTACGTAAAGGCCAAACCAGGCCGCACCTGCACCAACAACAACTGAAACAAATCCAGCCTGTGCGTTGTTTGGTTCTGGTAGAGCCATGAACCATTGCATTGTGTTGTAGAATACTAGACCATACAATCCCATCATGATTCTTGGAACTGTTCTCCAGTTGGATAAAAACTGTGGTAATTCGTCTCTCAAAAACAGCCAAATGATTTTTATAAGTTCCCAACCATCCTTGGCACTTTTCTTTACGACGTTTTCGTTCTTGACGATCAGTTTATCTTCGTTTAGCTGAACCATTATTTTAAACCTTTGATCTTGGCGTTTCTTTTTCTGTGACCGTTCCATGCAACAAAGCCACCTACTCTTAATGACCAATATGCAAGTCTGTTCATTGTGTAGAATCCGTTTACAATTATGTTAATGTCTCTGAATATTTCATCTGCTCTTTTTTGTGTAAGTTCACCCATTGTGTCTTTTTTATTTGTCTTAAGGAGTGTTTTGTATTTGTATGCGTAGTCATGAACAAGTCCGCCCATTAACAATACACCAACCGGTGAAAAGAAAGATCTTAAAAATTTTGGAATACTTGCTCCGTCAAATTGGAAACCTGCTGGTATCACATACTCCGTGCCATCGATGTTGTACTTCCAGTCATCTGTTAGCACCCAGTTTCTTGTTGACAATAACCACATAACAATACCTTTCCAGAAGCCTTTACCTTTTGTTTTGATCGGTACAGGTTGTAACTTAGGCATTCCCTTGTAGTAAAATTTTAATTTTGTTGTTGCTCTTTTGTCTGTAAAATTTATAATTGCGGCAATTATTACAACAGCGATTAATACTGTCCATTGCCAAAATTTCATTGCTAGTGCTACTATCATTTCCATGTTTTATTCTCCGTTTAATATACGTATTTATTCAATGGCACCTTTGACAACTCCCTGTGCCACTAGTTTCTTCCTGTTCTTAATGTGTTGCTTTTGAACATCTGCTTTTGCACCACCAAAGTATGCAACTGCGTGTCCTGTTTCACACATTATTTTTGCCACGGATTTATCATTCTGCAAGAAGTCGCCTAGCACCCTGCCAAACTTACCCTTCATGTCAACACCTTTTTTGTTGATTGTGGTTTTCAATACAGTTATTTTTCCTAGTATTGATTTAAGTTTGACTTTTGCCGCCAATCCAAATTTCTTTTCTATCTTATCTCTTGTTCTTGATTCTGGAGTGTCAATGCCCATGATCCTCACACGTTCATTCTTCTGCCAAATTCCAAACCCTAGATCGATGTCCACGTCAACTGTGTCGCCATCTATGACTCTAACAACTTTTGCTCTATAGGTCCACATTATTTGTTACTCCAATATTATTGCTCGGATTGATCTACTGCCGTCAATGTTAGTCTCTAGTTGTGCTTTAGCCTTAAGGCACTGATACTTTGTACCTGCACTGTATTGTCTTTCTGCTGTGCGTTTACCTCTTAGGCAAATTGCCATTGAATCTTGTATTCTGTGTTCTTTGATCTCACCGTTGACCAACATTAACAAGGCTACTACTGTTTCGATCATTTAGATCCCATCCATCCAGCAATAATGCCAATTAGTCCTGTAAGTGCCATTTTCATCAAAGTGATAACACTTTCGTCTATGGGTCTATTTTCTTGTAGTGCAACATAATAGTCGCCTATGATTATCACTCCTAGCAGAGCAAGTATGCCAGCTACCAATATAACTATAACTAGATCTTTTAAATTTTTTATCATTAGTGTTTTCCGTTTCCGTTTTTGTAAACTATTTCTCTGTCAGCGTCTTTTAACTTCTCAATGTTTTGTTGTGCTTTTTCCATCTGTTCTTTTAAGAACTCGATGTTGATCTTGTTGTTAGACATGCTGTCAAGATGCTTTTGCATTCGGTCAAATGATTTGTACAAGTCTTCAATTAACATGAATTGTTCTATGTCCTGTGAACTTTGACCTAATTCACCTCTTGGGTACTTGATTCTAAATTCGTTGTTCTTCTCAATATCTGCTGTAAGTTTCTGCACTTGGTGTTCTAGATCTTTTACTATCGATGCATTTTGCATTTCTAAAAGTGTAAGTCTTTCCACTAGGCCAAAATATCCCCACACTCCAATTGCAACTGCGGCCAAGATGGAAAGTAAATTCCGCATTGGCATTGAAATTGCTGTGTTATCGCTGATCTTCATTATAGTAGTATTTATTCGGATTTACCAGAGTCTTCGTAGTACTTCTTGTATTCTAGCAAAAGGTTGTTTGTTTCTTGCAGTTTTTGCCTGATCTGTGCAAAATTTCTGGCAAGTACTTGAAAGTCTTTGTCTGTGATTCCAAACAACACAGGGTCTATGCCTGCTTCTTCAAGTTTTTTAAACACTTCTTGTGCGTTTTTACTTGTGATAATGTGCCAGTAGATCTCTTCCATTTGTAACGGTGTTGGCATTGGATAATCTAATTTCTCTCTTGGCTTCTCCAAAGAAAATATTTTAATTTTCTTTTCACCACCTATACTACAACCTGTCAGTAATATGATAAATGCTACTGCTAATATTTTATTGAAATGGTACATAGTTTGGATTTGCTAGTGCCGGGCACTCTGGGTTAATCTCTGATTTTAATGTTGCTTTTAATTCGGCTTCTGTGTGTTCTGCACCTGATGCCAACTCTATACATCTTGCCGCATTGTTACCACCACCGTTTACAATTCTTTCAATTGATTTTGTTCTTTGTAGTGCTAGTTTGCCGATGTCTCTATTTTTCTTTGTGAATCTTTTGTCTAGGTCTTGTAAATCTTTTTTGAAAGTGTTTATTAAAACATTTAACTTTTTGTTGCTTTCCATTATGGCATTAAAGTCTTTTTTCTGTTGTTCAAGCATTTTAGTCTGTTCTGCAACTGCCGTTTCTAATTTCACTTGATTTGCTTTAAGTGTAGCATTGTCCGCTTTTAATTTCATAACGTATACACCTGCTCCTGCTAAACCTAGGACCATTATAAGGGTCATTACCATTTTAATCTGTGTAAACATAATGTACGTATTTATTGAATTAGACCAGGCTTGTAAACAGTTTTGCCATTTTCTTTCATTGCAGTCAAAATGCTTTTGCGATTGCCTTCTGCTTTGTATGAAACGTGTACCCAACCTGAATCAGGTATGCCTGGTGTGTAAAATTCTAATATCAGTTGATCAAAGTCGAGGTTGTCGGATATCCAATTGGCCACATCATAGTTAGGTGTACCAGGACATTCAATATCAACCGCTTCGCCTTTGCAGTGCTGTGAGTTGCTTGAACCACCTACTGCTGTGTTCAATGCTGGTCCTCTGTACCCTGAGTTAATGACTGTTACGCCAAAGTTATCTCTAACTTTTTGTACTACGTTCTCAAACAGTGCTGTTGCACTAGTCATGTGTGCTTCGTTAGGAGTGTTGTCCAGACCCTGCCTTATAGCAGTCTGGCTCTTAGTATATTCTTGTAAACTGAAATTTGTGCTTAATCTTACCATCCACTTTTACTTAACAGGGCTGACTGGTCACCCTTGGTGAAAATGAATTGGTTCTCGTTTGTTTTGGTAATATCATATGTGCCAAAATACTTTGTAAGATGTGTGCATTCTGCCATAGAATCCACGTCGATCTTAAATGCCTGAGTTTCTTTCATGATAGCATCTGTTGATCCGAACTTATGTATTTCAAATTTTAATTCTTGTTCTGCACCTGCTTTTTTCACAGACATTGTGTTCTCATTTATTTTACACTCCATCATGTCATACTTGTCAAAGAAGTGTCTGGCTTCGCTGACTCTCATCTCATTGACTCTCATCTCATATGCTTCTGGTGTGGTTGGTAGTTCTGATAGGTTTTTTCTTGATGCTTCAATAGGTGTGGCTGTGCTCTTGTGATAGGTAAATTCAAATGTTTCAATATTGGTTAGTTTTTTTAAGTCTTCTAGAAGCTCACCGATATATAAATCTAATTTTTCATCTCTTGGAAACTCTATGAATACTCGATACTTGCCATCTGACATTGTTCCTGGAGTAGCATCAGCATCTAACACTTTCTTATAACCTTTTTCAGCAAATGATTCTAAATCTTTGGCTCCTGCTTGTGATCCGCAAGTAAAAGTAACTACACAAACATCTTTGTCTTCGCCCATTTTAGATTTATGTTGGTCCACTGAAAAAACTTTTTCAACAATACCTTCTAAATCTCCTGTTTTTAAACCTTCTGTAATTTCCATATTAGATATCTAGATTTTCTTCTTGATCATTAGGCACTTCTTCTTGACCTGCAGTGCTGTATTTAAAATTACCAATTAATTCCTTTGGCATTCGTATTTCTACTATCCATATTGCGTGAGGATCAATTTTGCCTTTGGTTGTGCCTGGACGGTAATCTTCCGGTTTCATGATTATTCTTGGCTTGAATAGCACGTCTTTTTTATAGGTTACTTTACAACCTCGGTCCAGTAATCTTTTGCCACCCGATGGATCTGGCATTTGGTCTGCTGGCCACATAAATGAGCAGGTTACAAAATGTCTAGAATCCTTTGGTCCTTCTAGTAGTTCACCGTCTTCCCAATTTTTAAAAACATATACATCTAGTTCGTCTATCACTCTTTCAAAGTCTTTAAGTATGCCAAGACTAGGTGAAATAGCGTATAACGATTGTACATTACGGATTATGTCTAAAACATCATGCATGATTATATTTAGCCTATAAATGCCTAGCGGCAATTATGCTACTATTAATACATTGACTGAGATTAGTTATTTTAAAAATTGATCAATGGCATCAGCATAGTGCTTTCTAAAGTGCTGATAAACATTGTTATACGGTACGTCTATGCCTTGTGTGCCAGGCAAATCTAATTTAAGCACTGCTTGATTTATTAAATCCAATACCACTTTAGCATCAGCCATTTTGCCTGAACCTACTTTTTTCCTAGACAATTCTATTAATTCGTCAAACTTGCCATCTGGTTTAGCCCTGTATTTGACTATAAGGAATCTTTTTTTATCTTTCTTGCTACCCATTTTTCAGTCTTGCTAATTTTATCATGACCGACGACAAATTTATTTCTGGATCAGCAACAAATGAATGATCAACCAATCCTTGTTTAATAATCAACACCGCCTTATCTTGTAGTTCATCTTCTTTTGATATGATGTCTAAATTGTCATACAGCCATCTATATATCTCCTCACACTCTTCTGGTCTCGCTTGGGCACAAACAAGTTTCCTTGCTTCATTTATTTTGCCCTGTTTAAACAGTTCAACCATCTGTAATCTATAATCTTGTTGTCCTGAATCACCCGATGCTGGTGGCATCAGTTTGCCATTTCTACAATTCTGTTGCAACATATTGATACACTTCCTTAGATCTGGGTACGATGCTTTAACATATGTGTCAAGTATTTCAATGTCTGGAGTGATGTTTTCTGTGATAAGAATTTCACAAGCTCTTGCAGTGTATTCTGTCTTGTCAATTGTTTCCATGTGGAATCCTTGGCATCTGCTGTGCAGTGCAGGAATAACTCTGTTGGGATAGTTGCAAGTCAAAATAAATCTTGCTGATGTGTGATACATCTCCATAACACCACGCAAGGCCGCTTGTCCGTTTGGACTCATGTAGTCTGCCTCATCCAGTAATACATACTTGTAATCACCAAATGGCATAATCTGTACGAAGTTGTTGATCTTCTCTCTCACTGTATCAACGGAATTCTCTCTTGAAGCATTTATTTCTAGTATGTCATAACTGCTCACATCAAGTTCGTTGAATAGTACTTTTGCCAGTGTGGTCTTGCCTACACCTGGTGCACCACTTAATAATAAATGTGGAACTGCTTTGTCTGTGATCCAGGATTGTATCTGCTGTCGCTGTGCGTCATCCCTGACAACATATTCTTTCAATGTTTTCGGTCTGTATTTTTCTACCCAAAGTTCTTTCATGTGTTGTTATTATATAAGATTAAGTACTTGTTGTCTATTTTTATTTAAACATTGAAGGAGATAGGCGCTGTATGATTTGCCACTCAGGACCTTTTGGGTATGGGTTTCTTCTTATTTCCCAATCTTTTACATTATTTTCTTTGTGCCAGGCATCTACACAGATTGGTCCACAGAAAGGTTTTAATTCTCTGTGATCGAATTTTTCAAAATATAATGAATCAAACCAATATCTACAATCATCAAATTCTACTGCACATTTAGTACACGTAAATTTAATCATTCCCCGGCAGTTTAGTCATTCCCCGGCAGTTTAGTCATCTGTCGAGCACCGCCCATGTTGATATAGCCGGCTTTCAAGTTTACTTCGTCTATAGGTTCTTCGTCTGACACTAAAAGTATATCATTTTCGTCTATCATTCTTACTTCTAGTTCTGTATTTTCTTTTACAACTTTAAATGCTCTTGACCATCTACCGTGTGCTACCATGACCCACTGTCCAACTTTTACATCTTCTTGTTGGCTACCAATAGCATAAACTTCTGCCCACCTAGGATGAATACCGTGTTCTGAGCCGTCATCATCTGGCATTATGATTCCACCTTTGGTTTTAATTTCACCAAATTTCATTTTGCTTACTAAAACTCTTTTCTTAAGTGGAGTTATATCGTTATCAACAGTGTACTGTTTTCCACCATCTGATCCAAAACCTTTTGCTTGTAAATCTTCTATTTGTCCCATATTACAAATTATACGACTAATTTGTTAATTTGTCAATTATTCTATGCCGTCTAACGCGGCGTCAATGCCTGACTTTGGTTTACTTTTTGGTTTGTTTGTAACTTTAGGTTGAGTAACCTTTGGAGTTATTTTTTTAGTTTCAACCACTTTAGGCTGAGGCTGAGGAGGTACTTTAACTCTGGGTGTATCCTGAGCTCTGCCTTTAGGAGTTTCATAGTACTCTTTCATAACAGTTTCTTTTGGTTTTAAAATAGTGCCACCTTGTCCTAACATATCTCCACGAGCATTTACTCGCATATTTCCAACTGCTTGAACCTGTTCGTTGGCTCCTCTTAATTTTTCAATGTCTACCATACGACCTTGCATGGTCTTATACATTTTTCTTCTGGGTGCTCTTGATACTGCCATTATGTTCTCCTTGTTATTTTACTTATCATCTCAAAAATTCACGATAATCTAAATTGTACAGTAGTGGATTAATTTTGTGTATGCCTATCAGAAACAGACAAAAACTGCTCACAGATGATCCTCTACCCACTCCCCATACAATGTTGTTCTGCCTTAGAGTATCCACGAAATAGATCAGGAACTGTAATACTTTGGTAAACCCTTTTTGTTCAAATAGGATATATTCTGCTTCCACTCGCTCACGCTCTTGATCAGTTCCACATTTATCCAACAGATATTTTTTTACGTCAGTCTTTGTGTAGGATTCTGGCATGTGCCACTGTGCATAATTGTCACAATCAAAGTCAACTACAGATTGTGATCTTTGCACGTGTTCTGGCAACTGTGGCAAGTCTATTTCTAACTCTTTCAGTGCTTGATTGTATTGTTTTGCCTGTGTGGGTATTTTGGAGATGTCTAATTCAGGATTTTGATACAGTAAATTAATTACAGCATCTTCGCTGTAGACACAATCACCATAATCATTAATTTTTATTTTTTCCGCCATCTATAATTTTTGGGTTGAACTCAAATATTTTAGCATGTTCATGGTGCTGTTGGTCAACCGAATCTGTAATTGCTTCATGGTTGTGCCAACGATAGTGTCCTGTGTATATGCCTTTGTCCAATATTTTATCATAAGTTGCTGTGTCAGATCTCAACCACCATGGATCAAACTTATTATACTGCGTTGTAAACCAATTGTCAATGTCTAACAGTTGTATCTCAGGACCTTCTTTCAGTATTCTGTAGGTAATACCATCTCCTTGATAACTGCTTAACTCCAATTCATTGATAATAATTTTACCCTGTAATATAGCATTGGCCTTGGTAAAACACACTGCCGCCATGAGTTGATCATAAGGTTGTCTTGGTAATTGAATAAATCTATTGCTGGTTTGTTTTTCTAAGATTTTGTAAAGTTTTGCATCGCGACAGACGGTAATTGTGTTGTTAAAAATATGTTCAAACAACATTTTCAATCTTTCAAAAAAATCTCCCTGTTCTTTTAGATCTGCTGTGACTGGAGTGAGGTGTAATTTTATAGTGTAGTCGTTGTTGAACAGTTCATCGTCAACAACAATGATAGATTTAAATCCGGTGCTCCAACTGAAATATTTTTTTGACACACATTTATTTACTATTCTATGTTGATCAACTCGCCAAGGTCTGGCTCATTACGATTTTTTTTATTGGTATCGATCCATCCTTTAATTCTTTTCTGTCTTAGAGTTTGTTGATAACTCATTAATGCTTTATGAATCTGTCCTTGAAGTTCTGGATTTCGTCCAAATCTTTTAGCACTGGTATATTTTTTAGAAAGTTCACGAATTCTATTGCCCAGTTGTTCTTCTGACATGTTATCTAATTCTTCTTGTAGGGGATGAAAGTACATCAGTACCTCCTAGTTATTAGGCGTAGTCCATGCCTAGTTGATGCATAAAAACACTGGTGCCAGCATCTGTGGTCATAAATTCCCACATGTAAATACCTACACCTGGGTTTACCGTGACAGATGATCCATCACTACCTTCTACATTACTTGCTTTTTTTACAGCAGATGGCATAGTTAAGGCAGTTACTCCTGCATTAACAGTGGTTAATAAAATAATTCTTCCTAGTCTTGCTGAAGCAGGAAAATTACTGAAAGCAAACGTTACGTTGCCTGTTATGGTAACAGTTTGGAAGTTTCCATTTTCGTGATCTAATGTTAAAGTGCCTGTTGATACTGAACCATGGGCATAAACAACTTCTGCTGTGTCTTGCAGTGCCGCTCTAGACACAATATTATCTGTAAAATTAGATGATGCATTCGTGGCCGCTGTATTGGCTTGTAGACTTGTTATCTCTGAAGCCGCCGTAGTCAAATTGTTTTTGGTTGCTGTAAAATTATCTCTAAACCCTTGTGAAGAGTTGTCTTGCCCTGCTATCGGGAAAGTTCCATCTATGTTGCCTGGTACTATTGCACTTGTCATAATCTATGTTGTCCTTTTGAACGCTAGATATTTATCTCCAACTCGCTCCACTCGTATCTTACTTAAGGCGGTAGGAGCATTGGTAAAGTTAATGGTGGTTTTTTGCGTGTCTGAGTCATGAGACAGGCTAAATTCTGGTTCATAATCTGCAGATCTTAGTTGAGTGTCTGCTGAAAGATATAGAGGAGATAGATTATTATCTGCAGTAACCTGTTTACCAAACGACAGTACCGCGGCGTCTTGTCTTAATTTAATCTCATCTGCATGTATAATCTCATTTATAGTAAATGATGTAGTGGATCCATCTGCAGTTATTGTGCCGGTGTCCACAAGATTGATATCAGTCATATATCGATCTATAACAAAATTTATTTTTTTAAAATCAATTTTTTTATCTTGAATCCTTTTCTTTACCAGAGCTGATTGACCAGGCTTACAATAAGCCAACACAATCGCCATTTTGTAACCTAAGGGCACACCTGAAGAATCTTGAGAAGTTCTCATCCATAATGGTAAATTTATATATTCTCGTTCCCCTAACAACTTCATTCTAGTTCTCATATCAGTTATAGCTTTGTTTAATGGGTCGTCCTTCATTTCAATATAGACCACTTCATATTGTGTGACAGCTAGAGGTGACTTAGCAACGGCAGTTTTTATATCTCCAAAATAAACTGCTGTTAGTTTATGAAACTGTTCCATTTGATTTTGAAGTACAGTGAGTGTTTGGTGCTCCAACCCAGCTATCAATAACATTTCTGGAATACTTCTCATACCAAATGCAGGGTCTTCCGGACGGAAAATATTTTGTGAACTATTAATATTTGGATCTTGTGATAATTGATAGAACAAATCTCTGTTAGTGCCGGATATCAATCCTCGAGCAGTCATGTTGCCGTATTCTACACCAAATGGTAGACTCACATCCAACGTAAATTGTGTTGTTGTTGCTACTGATTGGTACTGGTCAGTAACTGCAACAGTAAAAGCGTACTGTCTATCAATGCTCATCGTGTTAGTATCAAAAGTTATGCCGTTATCATCTACTGTGGTGAATTCTGTTTTATCTACAGTACCAATGATATTGCCTGCAGGTGAAAGTGTCAATCCAGTTGGCAGTGAACCACTGGTTATAGAATATTCTAAAACTCTGTTGGCCTCAACAGTGGTGGCTTCCAATGAAATTAAACTTGGAATACCTGCTGTGACTGTGCCTAAAGCTGTGGCACTAGTGAAACTGACTCCAATATTGATATCACCAATCACTGTTATTGAGAATGTTCGTTCTCCAAAAACAGTAATTCCTGTATGCGGAGTCCTAGATGCTCGTACAGTGAAAGAATAGTCTATGGACACCAACGATTGAGCAGGCAGTGTACCTGATATTTCTCCTGTAGCAGAGTCTATGCTTAAACCAGGAGGTAAAGAACCTGACTGTATAGAATAAGTCAAGGCTCCTTGCAGTGCATCAGCATCATATACATCTATCTTGATTACTGTTTTATTATCGTGTCTGAATTCACCAAGAGCTGAATCAGTTGTGAATACTGGTACTCTGCTAGAACTCAAACTCATGTCTAGAGGATAAGTTTCATAATCTGTACCGTCTATGGTAAGTCTTTCATTGTCCACTCTCCAAAAGTCTGGTGTGAAAACAAGAATGTTATGCTCTTGCTGACTGGTAGCAGAACCATCTGATACCCTTACAGTGAATGCAAAATTTTCTGCTCGACTTATTGTTTTAGTAGTTGAGTCATCTCCATAAATGTTGAATCTCTCTGAATCAGTTAATTCTATTATACCACTGACTAAACCAGATGTGGTCATGGTTACACCTACTGGTAAACGACCGTCAACAATATCATAGGTCAAAGTTTTTCCTGTAGCTGTATCAATGTCTGAGGCTGATATTTGATACTGTATATAACTGCCATCAAGCACAAGAACTGTACCTGCCGTGTCTGCAGTGACTATTGTATTGTCGGCCAATATAGTTGCATCATCGGCTCTGTACACAGCATTTAATCTTTGATTCAATACCCCTGCGGCTGTGCTAAAAACAGGAACGTCAACTCCTAGAATTTGTAATGTGAAAGAACGGTCAGCAATATTAGTGCCATCAGTTACCCTTGCAACAAATGTGTAAGGTACTCTTGTTGCTACTTCTGTTGGTACACCGTGTAGTAATCCTGTTGAAGATAGTTCGATACCTGTAGGAAGAGTGCCTGCTATTTTGGAGTAAGTCAGAGCAGTGCTGTCTAAATCTTCTGCTTCCAGCTGTACTGAGTAGTAATCACGCTCGTTTATGATAGCAATTAAACCTGCTGTTGTTTTCCAGACGGGTGACGCCATGTTAAATTAACTCCTTTATGGAGTATTTATTTGACAAAATGATATAGTGATGTGTGTTATTAACTATTAACTTACTGCCGCTGTAAATGGTGTTGCTGGGTTGGCACCTGCCGCCACCCTCATAACACCTCTTACGTGATATTGGTTGGTCGCGATGTCAATCAGCTCAAGATAATCACCAACAATACCGCCGGTAGTACCACCGTTGAGTGTGATTGTGTCCGAAGCCGCCACTGTTGGGAAGGCTGTAACTGCTGTTCCGTCTTCATCTAGATAGATCATGATTCCATCGATAGTGTCTGTTGCATCTGCCACCTGTATCTTGTAGTTTGATGTGTTTGTAACACTCACGATAAATTTGTATACTGCGCCTGTGCCAGTAGCCGCTGGTAGCGTTAAAGTCACTGCCGCGTCACCACCAACTTCACCAAGCAGTAAAGTTCTGCCGGCGTGTTCTGCTATTGTGACTGCGTCAGTTGCCACGAACGTGTGTATTGCTGGCAGGAATGATCCTTCCAGTGTAAGCTGTGAAGGTATTGAAACTACACCAGTACCCTGTGTGCTGATAGTTAAATTCGAGTTACTAGTGATACCTCTGAGGTTGTTAGTATCGACACTACCACTTGCACTGACTTCAATGTCTGTGGCTGATAGTGTATTTGTTATACCTACAAAAGTTCCGTTAATGGTAACTGTACCAGTACCATTTGGTGTTAATGCAATACCACCATTTGTGTTGGTTGCCGAAATAATGTTGGCATCTGCTCTAAGGTTGTCCACATTTAATTGTCCAGTGACTGTTGCTGTACCTACTATGTTAGTTGCTCCTGTTAAATTAATTGCACCTGTTCCAGCTGGATCAATGTCTACGTTTCCGTTGGTGTCTGTTGTTATTCTGCCATCATCTTCTATGTTTAAATCACCAACATTAAAAGTTCCTGTCGTTAATGATCCTGAAACAGTTGTGTTACCTGTGGTAACCACATCTGCTGTGTTTGTTGTTCCTGCCACAGTCACTGCACCTGACACTGTTGCTGTGCCGTCAACTACCAACCCTTCGTTGATGTTGATAGTGCTTGAATCTGTTGCAGTTAAAGTTGTGCCACTTAATGATAAACCACCCAAAACCAGTGCACCTGTGCCACCTGGAATTATACTGATAGGTGCGTTGGTATCTGATGTTATATTGCTGTCCGTGATGTTTAAATTATCTATTTGCACTGTACCTGTTAGTGTGCTTGTGCCAGTAATGGCTAAATTGCCACTGCCAGTTACGTTGCCAGTGACTGCAAGAGTAGAAGCCATTGTAACTGCTCCTGATACTGTTGCTGTGCCATCAACTATCAATGCTTCGTTGATGTTGATTGCCGCTGAGTCATCTGATGTGATGGTTGTTCCGTGAATTCTAACTGCACCTGCGACCACATCTCCTGTGCCACTTGCTGACAGTACCAAATCTGAATTTGTTACTGTGGCTTGTATTTCATTGTCTTCGATAGAGATAGATGAAGTTGCTGTGCCTACTACAATGCTGGGCACTGTGGTTGCACTCGATAAAACAATGGAACCTGTACCATTCGGTGTCACTGTAATATTGGTGTTGGTTACTAATCCTGTTATAGTTGTGCCGTTAAATTCTAAACCATCAACTTCCAGTTTTCCAGTAACCTGTGTAATATCTGTGTCATCGTTGCCTAGGAAAATTGTTCCGGAAACACTTAAATCGCCAGTAACATTTGTATTGGCTTCAAGTTCTACTGTGCCAGTGCCGGCTGGAATAATTCTGATGTTTTCATTTGTTCTTGCTGATACAATGTTAAATCCGTTTATGTCTAGATCTCCACCCAGTTGAGGACTTACGTCGTCTATGATACTGTCATCAGCTGACGTACCATACAACTCCGTAAAATTGTCGTTAATTTTGTCGAATGCTGTTCTTAACGGATCACCGGTGCCGTCGTTAGCTAAAGTACCTATGTTGATTGCTTGTTTTGCCATTTGCTATTATTTATCCAAGAATTTATAAACCCATTGTAAAGTTTTATACGTCAAAGGCGATCCTTTGAAATTTAAACACACAGGCGTCACTGGTGATGTTGCTGGCAATTAGTCTTACATCATCGCCATTTACATCAACGCTGAGACTGGCCAACGGAGCTGTGTAATTTGTGGTAGAACCAAAAGAAACAATATATGCAGTAGTTCCGTCATGAGTGACATTGGCTTCAGTGTATTCAAATCTGGTGTCTGCGGCATTAGAAATGGAAATAAAGTATTTGGCACTTCTGTACACTGTTTTATCAAAGGTGTTGACCACCGATGCGGCAGAGCTTGATATTGTGGTTGTAGCATCAGCGATATCTGAATGACTTAGAGACACACCAGCTGAGGCGAAAGATAACACACCTAATCCGTTGGTACTAAGAAACTGTCCACTGGAACCGTCAGTGGTTGGGAAAGTAAATCCACTCAGGCTCACTCCACCAGTTCCATTACCGGTTAATTCTAAAGTAGAATTTGAGGCATTGGTTGATACAGTGTTGTCTGCAATGGTTACACCGTCTATGATCACCGAAGCTGTAGTGGATAAAGTAGTGAAGGTACCAGCAACAGCAGTGCCGCCACCAATTACGGTGCCGTCAATGGTTCCGCCATTGATGTCTAGATCACCTGTTACCTTGACAGACCCTGTGCCACTTGCTGATAATACCAAATCCGAATTTGATTGTGTGCTTGATATCACGTTGTCTGCAATTGATATACTTGAATCGATAGTCAGTGGTTCGTTGATCTGTATTGCCGATGAGTCATCTGATGTGATGGTAGTTCCACTTATTCTCAGAGCACCTGCGAGTACACCTCCTGTGCCACTGGCCAAAAGAACTAGATCTGAATTTGTTTGTGTCGCTTGTATTTCGTTGTCTGTGATAGATATGTTTGAATCTATAGTAACTGCCTCATTGATCTGTATTGCTGTCGAGTCATCTGATGTAACGGTTGTTCCGTGTATCCTGATGGCGCCGGCGACCACATCTCCTGTGCCACTTGCTGACAGTACCAAATCTGAATTTGATGCCGTGGCTTGTATTTCGTTGTCCGTGATAGAGATATTTGAATCTATAGTCAGTGCTTCATTGATCTGTATTGCCGATGAGTCATCTGATGTAACGGTAGTTCCACTTATTCTTAGAGCACCCACAACCACATCTCCTGTGCCACTGGCTAACAGAAATAGGTCTGAATTTGTTGCTGTGGTTTGTATTGCGTTGTCTGTGATATTAATATTTGAATCTATGGTTAGATTGTCTATAACCACTGTACCAGTTCCGCCTGGTGACAGTATAATATCTGAATTTGATGCTGAACTAATAATGTTATCATTAAGGGTTAAATTGTCTATCCCTACTGGGCCGGCTAAAGTAGTTGCACCGGTCACAGATAAACTGGAAAGAGTAGTTAATCCACTGGCAACGTCTAGAGTAGACGACATGGTAACAGCACCTGACAGAGTAGATGCTCCGGAAACATTTAAAGTGCCGTCAACAATCAATCCATCGTTGATATTAATAATGCTTGAATCAGCAGATGATAGTGTTGTACCGCTGATACTAATAGCTCCAAAAATTACCGATCCCGTACCTGCAGGAAGTAAATTAATATTTTCATTGGTTCTAGTACCTTCAATATTGTTGTCATTTATTCTGATAGCAGGAAATGATACACCACCTGTGCCAGCTGGACTAAGGACTAGATCATCGTTGGTTCGTGTTGCGGCAATTTCATTGCCAGTAATGCTAATAAAACTGCTGAGCTGTGCCGAATCATATATTTCAGTGAAATTGGTATTCACTTTAATCATCGCCGCTCGAAGTGTATCGCCATCTCCTCCGTTTGCTGTTCCTATGTTTAATACTAGTTGTGTCATATTATACGTTTATAAGTCTTTTAACCGCGGTGATCACATGATCATTTGTATTACTTATTGCACCAAGCAGTCTTACGTTCCCACTATCTATATCCGCAGTAAGAGTGAAAAGATCTGATGGAGTACTGTTTCCTATTCTAGCTCCCTCACTGATAAAAGCAGTTGTTCCATCGTGCATCACAGTTACATCAAAAATTTCAAAATTGCCTCCGACAGAGTCACTTGCCTGAACAGTATATTTTGCACCTCGGAATGAAGACACACTGAAAGAATCCAACACTTGCTGTGAAGAAGCACTTCCAGCCCCTCTAGCTAAATTGATTCTATAAGCATTTACAGTGAATGAACTTGTTCCATCTGCCGCTAATGCTCTTATTTCTGCTGTGGATCCTGTGTTGCCTGCTGTATAGTTTACTAAACTACTACCAGTTGAAGAAACAATAGGATCGCTGTTTATAAAAGTGTCACTGCCATTTGTTACTGCTTGTATTTCTGAAATTTGACTGTCAGCGGCCCCTACTTTTTTGGCAACCACAACATAATAAGCACCATTGTAAGTGCCACTTACGAAACTATCAATAGTTGTTGTCGATGTTGCCTCTGGTCGCAACATATGAATTCTATATGCATTGACCGTTGTTGAGCCTCCACTTGTTGAAGATGCACTTATTGTTACAGTTGATGAACCGTTGTGTGCCGCTGTTAAAAATATTTGTCCTGTGCCTTTCGTGCTGACCTCAGGACCTTGTGCCACACTGGCATCTACGCCATCTGTGACAACTGTAAATTCTGATATACTAGCCGCTCCCTCTGTGGAATTGTTTGCAACCATGACATAATGAGCACCTGTGTGTTGCGTGTCTTCAAATGTGTCTATGTCTGTGGCGGCACTTGCAACTGTGACTGCCCCGATAGTGTTTGCGTCCGTGCCTGTGGCATCACTTTCATTGTCTGCCAATCTAATTCTATAAAATTTTATTCTTATATCTCCACTTTGTGGTGTGGCATCAATTGAAACAGTTGAACCGCTGAGAGTTGCTGTAAGAGTCACAAGTCTGCTGTTTGAAAAATGTTCATTGGACACAGTTATAAATGCTTCACTGCCGTTGTGTACAACCAGTGCTTCAATGTTACTGACGTTTCCATTGTCAGTGTCCTCCGCACTGATGTAATACTTGGCACCTCTGTAACTGGCATGAGCCCAACTGTCCATGGTTTTAGCGGATGTTGCAGGTGCTTTTAATCTTACTGCATAGGCACTCACTGCTGTTGAAGCACCTGACGTTGAACTTGCTTTGACACTGACAGTGCCTGCCGAAATAGTAGCAGTAAGTTCCAACATGTCTGTGCCTTTGGTGCTGACATTGGGACCTTGGGCTATAAAAACTCCTGTGCCATCTGTTACCACAGTGGCCTCACAAATAAATTTCTCATTGGCACCGTTCTGTCCACACACCACATAATGTACAGCATCAGTGTCACTGGATTGGAAAGTGTCAAAGGTTGTTGCCGAGCTTGATGCAGTGACGTTTCCAATCACCTTCCTTGTGCTGTCAGTGGTTGCCTCGTCTGATTCTGTGTCCGCGAATGCCACTATCCTGTTGACAATGACCTTTGTGCTGGCACCTGACGTGGCAGAACCTCTCAACCTAACACTGGTGCCACTTATGTCCGCTGTCAGTGTGATGAGGCTGTTGTTGCCTGAGAAGTGCTCGTTGTATGACGTTATGTAAGCATTTGTGTTGTCGTGCGTGACCAGTGCTTCTATGTTGCTGGTTTCGCCTGTTGATTGATTCCTTACATTTATGAAATATTTTGCCGCGGCGTGTGGAGCCTTTGTAAATGCATCAAGGTTAACAACACTGCTACCTATTATATCAACATGCATGATGTCATGAACTAGTCCTAGTTCTCCAATGTAGCCTGTGGAGTCATCGGTTCCGATTCCTATCCTGTAGTAAGCCATTGTGTTTGATGGTGTGACGGATGAACCATCACCGTCTGTCATTCTTAATCTTATTTTGGATGCACTGTCATCCGCTGTCACCATGTCCGCATCAAACGTTGGATGGGTGTCACCCACATCTGATCTAGTCACTGCTGATGATGTAATGAAAGCGTTATTGAAATTGTGTAGCACAGAAACTTTCTGTGTCTCGAAACTGCCGTTGGCCACGTCCTTGGTCACGATATGATACAATGCACCGTTGAATTGACTAGCAGTAAATTCTGCACCTGTTCTTGCTTCAGCTAAACTGCCCTGTGTTGTGCCTTCGGCAATTACATGGTCTATCTGTGTTTCGTTGTTTCCTCCTAGAATGATACCTGCTTCTGTGCCTATGTTTCCAGATGTGGCATCTGCTGTGTTTGATCCAAGTCCTAGTGCATAATAGGTCATACTGTTACTAATCGTTGTTGATCCATCACTGACTCCTGTGGTTCTTAATCTTACATTGGACCCATCAATGTCAACATCATGACTCATCACATCATTGTGGACTCCACTTTTAACCACACTTGAACTTGTGATAAAAGCGTCTTGGGTGCTTCCGTCTGTGGTTGTTCCATGCATGACCGATAATTTTTCCATGTTGAATTCACCATTAGTTTGATCTCTGTTTATCAGGTGATACCAAACACTATCAAAATCTGTTGTGGCAAAAGTGCTGGCTGTCTTTGTGCTACTGAAATCTGGTTTGGCAGTGCCTCTAAAACTGTTTGTGTCAATTGTTGTTTGTGATATGGTGCTGACTGTGGTTGCTCCTACCACATTGACATTGGTTCCTGTTGATGAGCTTTCGTCGTCTGCCAGTAAAATTCTATACATGTGTACTCTTAAATTTGGAGTGTTACCTGAAGCTCTAAGTCGCACATTATTGCTGTCAATGTCAGCTGTGATTGTTAGAAGATCATTGTTGCCGGTATTCACAATGTTGTAAGTGTTCACAAACGCATTGGTGCCATCATGGACCACTAGACATTCTATGTTTCCTAATTCTGTTTTTGCCCCATCATTTACTGATATGAAATACTTTGCTCCCCTGAAATCTGCTTTGGCCCATGAGTCTAGTGTTTCAATGGCAGAATCAATATCGGTGTTGATCTTAGCTACAGCATTTGTGGCATCTTCACTGACATAACCAGTAGAATCATCATCTCCTAGTCCTATTCTGTAGAACTGCAAATTCATATCAGTACCGGCACCTGCGCCGGATACTCTAACAAAACCACCGGAAATGCCTGCAGTGGCAGTGATGTAATTGTTGGTATCAGATTTAACTAGATTTGAAGTGGTTATAAACGCATTTGTGTTATCGTGAACAACTGAATATTTTGCAATTTCAAAATTTGCGGCATCATCATCTCGTGTTAGAACCACGTACCATGCACTGTCATATTTTGCTACCGCGAATGAATTTATTACAGAGGCACTTGATTGTATCAACTCATGAGCACCAGTGGCTGTGACATGATCTACCGTGACTTCAGAGGAAAAAGAAATTGTGCCTTGTACATCTTGTAGGTTAGATGTACTGAACAGTATCGGTGATGTGAACCAATCTAGCACCTTTGACCCATCAGTTCGTATAAGTTGTCCTATATTTCCGTCAGCATTGGGCAGGTAGAATTGGTTTACTCTCACAGTGCCTGTGCCATTGCCTAAAAATTCTAAATCATCATTGCTTTGAGTGGATGTAATTGTGTTGTCAGTGATTTTAACTCCTGATGAAGATAATGATGCTGTGTCGGTCGGAGAAAGAGTTATGGTTGAAAATGTACCCGCCGCCGGAACTTCACCACCAATGACTACATCGTCAACGGTACCGCCATCGATGTCTGCTTTGGTAATTTTAACTGCTCCTGTTCCTGCAGTCAACAACAGTAGATCTGAATTTGATGCTGTGGTTTGAATTTGATTTTCTGATATGCTGATGTTTGAATCTACAGTTAGTCCTTCATTGATCGCTATCTCTGATGAGTCATCTGAGGTTAAAGTAGTGCCATGTATTCTGATAGCACTCAAAACCACGTCTCCTGTGCCACTGGCTGACAGGACTAATTCCGCATTTGATTGTAGGAGTTGAATTTTGTTGTCTGCGATTGATATGCTCGATTCTATAGTAACTGCCTCATTGATTTTTATTCTTGATGAATCATCTGATGTTAAAGTAGTTCCATGTATTCTGATGCCACCTGCAACAATGTCTCCTGTTCCACTAGCTGATAGTACCAACTCTGAATTTGTTGTGGTAGGTTTTATTTCGTTGCCTGCGATTGACATACTTGAATTGATAGTCAGTGCTTCATTGATCTCTATTCTTGATGAATCATCTGATGTTAAAGTAGTTCCATGTATTCTGATGCCACCTGCAACAATGTCTCCTGTTCCACTAGCTGA
>Ga0075468_10000112_pt1 | contig 26371 bp, 35 predicted proteins | sample DEB08_DNA_12_FD_77578 | JGI IMG/M metagenome (GOLD analysis project Ga0075468, IMG submission 77578) | Aqueous microbial communities from the Delaware River and Bay under freshwater to marine salinity gradient to study organic matter... | ecosystem: Environmental > Aquatic > Marine > Coastal ...
GGCAGGTCGTGCAATTCGCACCATTTGCCTGATAAAAGCGCAACGCCGCCTGTCCTATAACCGGGATCAATTCCGCAATATATCAAGCCACCGTTCCCGCCGCTTTGACACGTGCAGGCAGTAGATCATCATCAATTTGCAGCCATTGGCGCAGTGCTAATTCGGTTTCATCCGCCAATGAATGACTGTTTTGCGCAGCTTTTATCCGCATTGCTTTGGTGATGTTTGAGGGAAGCGTGACGTTGAACTGTTTTTTATCTGTCATTATTTATCTACCATACTAGAACTTTAGACTTGCATACTATAAATCTATGTGCATTAAAAGTGGAACAGATTGGAGAATCGATACTAAAATGAGACATACAAGCGCGATACATCATTATAATTGGATGAGTTCTGGCTTCGCAGGTTCGCCGTTTCCGCTTGAAAAATCAAATGTGCTTTACCTTAAATATGGCAAGCGGTCTGGCTCTAAAGCCAATCAAACCATACAAAGTATGCTATCATCTGCATCGCTTACCACGCCATCCGTCGCAGCGAGTGGCGCAACAACCGTTTGGGCAAATGGACCCGCAGCCCCCCCCCCCCTAACTCATTGTTTTCAAATGATAATAATGAATTAAGGGAATGGATCAAAATGCAAAATCTATGCGCTGCATATATGCGGCAAGACGCGACCGACGAAATGCGCAATAAAATGCGCACATATACAGACGAACATTTTAACAAAACAAAAATGTTTGTTGAGCAAACGCAAAATTGCGAATTGCACCCAGAAGATCGTCCAGTTTTAAAGCGTGCAATACAATACGCGCATAACAACGACGCGCCGGTTGTCACGCTGAACGCGCGTCAGTGCGCAAAACGCAAATTAGAAAGTTTGGTTTGGCTACAACAGCAATCGTTTGATTTCCGAATTATTGAAATGCCAAGCCTGACGCGCGAAAATCTGCATCACGCAGTTGAATTTGCGTCAGATGACATACAGGTGATCGCTGGCAAAACGCGCGCAGCACTTCAACAGATTAAATCTGACATAGCAGATGGCAAAGCGCACATCAGTCATGCTGGAAATATGATCGGCAAACTTGGTGCGCCCGATCCAGCAGTAGCACAGGAAGCAAAATCTAAAAAAGTGCTTGAACGCACAATGTCGCTATATCACAGTCATCTGAAAGATATGCGCGCGCAAGGTTTGTCTTATCGATCAATGGCCGATCGCTTAAATAAGCTGGGAATATCGCCACCATTCAACACAATTTTCGACGAAGAACTACAACAATATATTACCTTTAAGAGCGGTGATGCCCAATATAAAATTTGGCAGCCAACAAGTGTTCGAAATTACGTCAAACGCGGTGAATTGAATAGTATATGTAAAGGTGAATTAAATGCCGACCAAACTAAAACCCGAACTTCTGACAAAACGGGAGGCGGCTGAAATGTTAGGCGTTTCTGACAGCGACTTTGCCAAATTAGAACAAAGCAAATCAATACCTGCGCCAAGGATGCTGGCTGGCCGCGAAAAATATTTGCGCGTCGATATAAAGAAAGCTGCGCGCGGCTTGCCTAAAGCGACCGCAAAGAAAGCGCGAGGTCCAGAAAAATGCGATCAGATATTTGGTACAAGTGGTTAAATCGGTCCAACACACGACCGCATAAAAACGGCCATGATCGGTATTATTTTCGGCCTAAAGGATTTCGCGGCAAACTGCCTGATGTCTGGAAAATGCCAGATTGCCATTCGCGCGATGATCGCTTTGTGACTGCTTATGCAGCCGCGTATAATTATTATTTGGGTTGGCTGTCTCAGGATGTTGTTGAACAGCCAGCTTATGTCGGCAGCTTGGCCGAAGCGGCTGTGAAATATAAATCATCGCACGAATTTGGTTTGCTGGCGGTTGCCACAAGATCAATTAGGCGTGTTCGGCTTGAGGGTGTGATTGATTTATACGGCACTGCGCAAGTGTGCGGCCTAGAGCAAAAACACGTCAAAAAAGATTTGTCGCGGTTTAGCGGTCATGCTCAGCGCAATCACCTGAAAATGTGGCGCGGCTTTGCAAAATTCATTGTCAAAGAATATGGCATAGCTGATCCAACTGACGGCATTAATAAGGACGCTGTCGCGGCCTCTGACGGCCATGAGCCTTGGTCGCTGGACGATATAGCCCATTTCCGCAAGATGTACCCTCTGGCGCGCTCTGAGCGGCTGTGCATGGAATTGCTTTACTGGACAGGCGCGAGGATTGGCGACGCGGTTAAACTTGGTCGTGGTCATGTTACGCGCGACGGCTGGCTAAGTTTTAAACAAGGCAAAACTGGTGGCCCTGTTGATGTGCCATTTAAGCGCCGATTGCCTGACTTTGCTTTGGCTGACGCTGAAGATTTGCGGATGTTGCACGCCAGCATTGATGCGCAGCCTATTAAGCATATGACCTATCTTTGCACGCAAAAAGGTGCGTCAAGGTCAGAACACGCGGTCAGCAATTGGTTTGCTGGCAAAGCGCGGGAAGTTGGGCTGGACAACAGGACAGCACACGGACTGCGCAAGTCGCGCGCAATTAGCTGGGCTGAGTCGGGCGCAACAAGCGTGCAGATCGGCGCTTGGACGGGCCACGAGAGTTTAAAAGAGATTGAGAGATATATACGCAAATACAACAGGCGCGCTGCGCTGTCGGGCGGTGTTTTGGCAAAATAAAGACTGTAAATTTCATCGGCAAAGTTACAACGTTAGCTTTGCCTAGTTACAACAACCAAAAAAAGATGGTGTTATCAAATGTTTAAAAAGTTAATGGCGACCCCGGCAGGACTGCCGCAATCTAGCAAGATCAACAACTTGTGCGAAAAGTTGTGTCAAACGACCCCCACACAGCCCCACAGGGTCACACAGGATAGTTACAACAAATTGACGATCCTGATGGAGTTCGTGGCGGTGGCGGGAATATTTATTGGGATGATAGCCTTCAGCTGGGCAGGCTGCGCGCTGATCGACCAATGTTATGCAGATAATGTTGGGGGGATTTTGCGATGAAAACCGTTACTGTTTTTGAGGAATCCCGCCTTGAAATGGACAGCTTTGGCGATCAATGGACAGATTGGCAGGCAATTATTGAAGATCCGAAATCAAGCCTTAAACAGAAAAATTTTGCGACGAAAAAGATGGATGTTGTTAGCACTATGATTGGCAAATATTTTAAAGAAGATGGATATGATCGCATAGTGACTGACAAATTTGAATTTGTTTGGGCCGTAAATGATCCCAACAAAGAGTCAGTCGAATGCAACCCGTTGCCTCGCCATGTCCACTAAACTGACACGCAAGCAATCGGTCGTGTTGTCAGTGATCGCAGCACATCACGCTGTGCATGGCAAATGTCCAACCTATCAAACGGTTGCTGACATGACAGGCAGATCAAAGCACGCCGCTTGGAAAATGTGCCAAAACATAATGATGCGCGGTTATCTGCGATCTGACTTGCTTGGCAAATTAAAATTGGAGAAAAATAAATGAAAAACGTCAAAACAGCCAAATCAAATACAGCTTGGTCGCCTGATGAAGAAAAAACGCTGATCGATCTAAACAGCCAAGCCAGATCGGTAGACTATATGGCTGAAACGCTTGGCCGCAGCCGCAAAGCAATTCAAAACAGATTGTCAATTATGGCGATGCGCGGCGACCTGTTTTTAAAACCGATTGCCAAGCCAGCCAAGCGCAAGCGCAGATCACCAGCGCCAAAACTGCAAGACCCGATTATGCGCGCAAAGATCGATGAAATCATGACACAGCCTGACAGCATGTTTCCTTTGCCGCTTCAACAGCATGATGACAGTATATCGGTTAAGGTGCCGCGCAAGGCGCTGTATGGGGCAGTCAGTGCCGCTTTAATGGCGGCTGCGTTTTACGCTGGGATGAATGTCTAGCGCAACCACTCGCGCACGCTGAAGCATGGACATGCTTTATTCGACCATTGATTATGCCCTGAGATATTCTGTATCTTGGGGTAATCTTTTTTTAAATCGCCAATTAAATCTTGCAGCGCAGTTTCCTGATCTGCCGTAAAGTTATCCAGAATTTTATCTGTGCTTTCACCGCCACGACCGCCGCATAGTGTGATGCCTATTGATTGCTTATTGCGGCCCCTGCAATGCGCCCCAGAGCGCTCAACAGGTCGCGCAGTGCCAATCATGCCGTCCCTGTGAATAACGTAATGATAACCACAGTCTGACCATTTGTTGTCCTCAACGTGCCACCTGGTCAACTCTTTCACAACATCTTCAACTGGCTTATCTTCCATCCAATTCGCGCGGGTCGCTGTGCAATGAATTACGATTTCTGTTATGTTTCTCATTTGGGCTTTGTCTCCAAAATTTTTAATAATTGTTCTTTGATTTGCTTTTGCTGGGCTTCTAATTGCTGCCATTGCTCATCGATGTCCGATTTGGGTCGATGCAGCGGAATGACCTTGTCACTGGTCATTTCTTGCCGCCGAAATATTTGCCGCCAGCTTTAACGCCAAAGCTACTTAAAATGGCTGTGCCGAGACAATAAAAATACCATTCAGGCGCTTTGCTGAGTTGCTCAAAGCCATGTTCAACAACGCCTTCTGCGCCCGGTATAAAGCACAAAATTAGCGGGATCGACAACACGCCAGAAAACCATTCATCGCGCCAGCTTGATCGGCTGCCCTCTGCCATAATGCGTTCATAATCGCTGACGCTGGTTTCCTTGCTCAACAGAATTTTTGCTTTTGCCTCTGCCTCTGTCAGCTTTAGTTGCGTTTCGGCTTGCGACTTGGCGGCTTTGTTTCTCAGCACGCCGCCTGCAAGTTCAACCAGCGGCCCTATCAACGCGCCGATCATGCTTCTTTATGCCCGACAGCAAAATAAGCACCGACCAAAGCAGACAGCGCTAAATACTGAGCCATCAATATGCTTTCAGCGGCTTCCATGCGCGCAGGGTCATAGACCGTGGCTGCAGTGCAGATAAGCATCATGGACATTGCGCCCCAACACATATAGCGGCGATTGCGCTGATATATTTCAAAGTTCAAATGATGTTTTTCTTCTGTAGTCATTTAAAACCTCCCTGTATTCCTTGCATGATCTCGCCAATCGTCGGTCGTTTGTTCTTTGGTTGATATTTGCATTGGAAAACCTTTGGACACTGCGCCCAATCGCCAACGCCGCCAGTGTCAGTGACGTAGTGATAACCAAATGTTGAATTTTTGCCGCGATACACGCAGATTTTCTGACCTGATGGGTCGGTGATCCGCTTCCACAAATGGCACGAAATTGTGTCGGGCTTGAGCAATGAACTAGCCAACGTTACCGACAGCACAAGCGCTGGGATCATAATGCCAAAGTCAGCAAGTAAATGCCGCCGCCCAATGTGCCTATAATTAAAAAACCAAGCGTGCCGATCACTGCATTATTAGCAATCTGCCGTTTGGCTTCCATTTGGCGATATACTGTTTCTTCACGCTCTTTGCGGATTGACCGACGCATATTTAGCATCTCGTCATATGTGCCAAGACCAAATCTAAAATCGAGCATAAATTTAATCTCTTTTTCTTTTTCTAAAAGCTGCTTGCGGCGCACAATTATATCCAGCGCCTCGCGCTCAATATTGGTTTCGCCGTGGCTCATTTTGTCCAAGAGCGTCGGGTTTTTGCGCTGGCTTTCAGCTTTTGTTAAATCTGCGCAAGCCTCATACCAACTGCCAAGTTGGCTTGTGACATCTTGTATTTCGCGGCCTGCACCGACCAACATTTTGACGCCTTTATAAGCCGCCTGAGCCGCCGCAAATGCTGTGACGGGATCAATCATGCTCAGCCTCGCTTATGCTTCTGGGCTGACCCGCTTTGGCACGCAATACGCCAACGCGCGATCCTGTGGCGTCTCATATCCGTATCGTTTAACCAAAAGCTGCGCCGCTATTAGGCAGTTTTGCAAACTGGCAAACTCAACCTCTGCTATGATTTGCCGATCAGTTCCAATGCCTTGCCATAAGATCAAAATAAAGACGTATGTCACTGCATCTTTATCAAGATCGTAACGCACGTCAGCAAAATCGCGCCAGTGCTGGCAATCAACACGTTTTCGAGTTTCTTGATGCGCGTAAATAGCTCTTTGTGCTGGATTTGGACGGTCGTTTGCAAAGCAATCATGTCCTTTTCCAGTTGACCAACGCGGTCTGAAATATCAGGCATCTGGTGCAGTCGGCCAAGTAACGTCAGGAAGCTGAGATGGTACGTCACGCAATGCTTGCCGATAATCACGCCATGCGGTTGACATTGTAACGTCGGTTGACGCACGCCAATCGCAGGCAGCTAGTAGTTCATCACGTTCCTCACGCACCTGTTTAGCGGCTCTGTCATTAGCACCGTCAGCCCATGCTTGCTCTTCTTCATCCCTTGCCGTTTCTTCGGCGGCTGTAAACTGAACGCTCACTCCATCAATGTTGTGAAATCTTGGCATAATTAATCTCCTTTATCGTTTGATTCCGTACATAGCAATTGAACCACCCGTGAAGGTTTGCCCACCGTTTACAGTAAATTGAAACGCGTTTGTTGCTTCTGTTTCTCGTGTGTGCCAGTGATTTGTTCCCATTTTGGGATGACTGGTAAAGCTTGTTGCTGTGCTGACAGTCATAAGCTTTCCCATCGTATACGTATTAGCGTCTAGTGGGTCGATAATAGTCATATTAAAATTTAGCAGATGGTCATCGCCGGGGTCCATCGTGCCATTAGGTAAAACTATACTGCCAGCAGTGCCAGTGCTGCCATTCGCATGTTCAAGACCATAATAGGATGTGTCGGTTTCATAACTTGTACCGCCATTGTTTGAAACTCGGAATTGCATTTGTGCAAATGCTGCGCCGCCACTTGCAATTTTAAAATTGGAACCTCGCAGCTCATAAGAGTAGTATTTTGAATCATCAAAACCTGACGTAATTGAGACAGTTGAAACAGTTGAGCTTACCGTTGTTGTTGATATTAGTTCTACTGAGCCGCTGGGGGTGGCAACGGGCGACCATGATATGTCAGTGCCATCCGAGGTCAGAATAGTCCCCGCCGCGCCCTTTGCCAGCCTAGCCGTTGCGCCGCTTGCATTTCCATACAGAATTGAACCGCGCGTGATTCCGTCAAGTTGGTTTATCTCTGCACCTGTCGCGCTGATTGCCGTTGAACCAAGCGTCAGCCCTGCGGTTGTAATTGACTGCACGGCGTTGCCCGATTGGTCAAGCGTGGCAATTTCGATCCATGCAGAATTTGCCTCGTTTCGAATTTGTAATTTGTTTGTGTCCGTTTCATACCAGAATTGATTTGCGTATGTGGTCGAAGGTGCCGACGCGCCTGATGAATTTGACGCCAGCGCGACAAGTGCATTATTTAAATCCGTGCGTGTCGCAGGGAATAACTGGTTCCCGATATTAAAATCATGCTGGCTCATGTGATCTCCTTGCCATAACCTTTAGCGACGTAATCCATCGTAATCGCATTTGTGCTGGCTGAACTTCCTGTGAAAATGTTGATTGTAAAGCCTGTGCGCGATTTGCTTGTAATCGTGTATCGATCGCCATCTGCGAGATTTGCCAGCGACAGCCCAATTGACGGCGCTGCTTTAAATGCCTTTGCAAATGTCACGGCTTTGCTGCCCGTAAACGTAATGTCGCTCTCAGAAGCTGTGCGATCAGGCATGTCAACGGTTGCAGACAACGTGCTGATGAGTGGTGATGCTTGCGTGTTTGTGCTTTGCAATTTTATCCTGAATTGAAACGCGCGCGCTGGAATGTCGCTGATTGTAAACGGCAACCATGCTGTGTAAGTTGGTGACCCGCTCGGATTGTCATCTGTGTGCCGTTCTTGCATCTGAAATGAAACGTCATCAAACGCGTCTGGATCGCCGTCAAACAATCCAGCGCGGCTGTCGAAAAAACCAGACGCACTATCAAACGTGCTTGTCTGATCAAATCGCAGCATTGAAACATTACTTGAAATTCGGCTTGTGTATTTCTGCCCAAGATCAATTGAGTTGGCAAAGTAATAAATTCCCTCAGCCGCAAACGACCCGCCTGATTGGGTCAATACCAAATTGTCTTCAGCGTCTTTGACTGTGTTAGTTTTAGACCCAGAAAACGACGGGTTTTCCGTCAACGTGGCGACAACATTTAAATCATTGATATCGACATTTGTGACGATAAAGCTAGTCGGATTTGCCGAAACATTTGATCCGCTGGTCGATGCGTCAACCGCTTTAATGAAATAAGTGCCAGATATCGCAGGCACAGATATGCTGGACGTGCTGGAAACGACCTGCGCCAAATCTTCTGAAGATGAATAAGTCGCGCCGCTGGTCTGATTTGAATACCTGATATTATAATATGCAACATCAAGATCAGGCACAGGCGTCCAGTTTAAATGCAGCGTTGACGAGACAACATTGCCGCTGAAGTTTGTGACATCTGCAGGAATTGCGCCTAATGCGTCCACATAAAAACTTGAAACAGTGTTAAAATCACCGCGCACGCCCAAAGCATTTATTGCTCTGGCTCTGACATCATAGTAACCGTCAACAATTCCGAAACTTTCAGCACGCAACGTGCCAGTGTAACCGGATGAAACAGACAACGGCGAAAAGTTTGTATCGCTTGATTTCTTAAATTGCGCTTCAACAGAATCAATTAAATCGCTTGATGCGGTAATATCTGCGAGTAAAACCGACATTACTTTCCCGCGCACAGTGCGCAACTCGCTGCTTAAACTAATGCCGACGCTTGGCACCTCAAAAGGCGACAGCAATGTTGTGTTGTCGCGCTCATACACTAGGCCATCATCAACCTCATCATAAATGCTGGCGGCAGTTTCTTTCAGCGTCATATCGACTTCAAAACCAAGCTGATCGCCCAAGCCAAACGTCCACTCAGCAACTTGAAACAGCTTGCTTGACCACCCGAAACGCTCGTTTGTAATTGTGACTGTGTCGCCAACCTGCAACGAAAGCGCGCGCATTCCAAATGATGCTTTGACCGTTAATTGCTGACGATTGCTTTCAAGCATAATTCGGGCAATTCTGCGCGCCTCAATGCTGTTGTCAGTGAACGGCAATTCGACATCAGCGACCGTGACTTGACCATTGTCAGCCGTGACAAATGCAGAATTTGTAACTGGCGGGAAATCTGTTACCTGGTAATTACTTTCATCGCCTTTGAAGGTGCCTTTTATTTCGTTAAAATTATCGCGTCGAGAATGCCGAGTTGAAACTGTAATACCGCTGCGCAGATCGTTTTCATCAAGCGATAATACCGACGCGGTGAATGCGCCAGCCTTAATGCGCCATTTGCCTTGGGCATACCAAAGCGTCCCAAACATTGATGATAAAATGTTTTCAAGGAACTCACCCGGCTGGATTGCAGTCGTAAATGCGCCGTTGGCAGTGTAACGTGTTGTTCCTAGAGTAGTGTTGGTCTGTTCGCAAATATTCGCCGCCGTTGTGACTGACGTGTCATCGATGTTGGCCGCAGCCTCGCCAAGTCCATAGCCTGATGACAATATATAATCACGCACGCATAAAGCTGGATTGTCCGACCAAGCGGTTGCACTTGATCGCGGATCATAAACTTTTTTGCCTTTTATAACCGCCGTAATTTGGGGCAAGCCGTTTGGAAATTTATCTGCATCATAAGTGAATTTGCAGTACAAATACGCAATTCCGCGCAACCTGTGATCAGCGGTCCAATCTGTGACTGCGCTGACCAGCCCTGCGTCTGCTGATTGATCAGCCGCGCCAAGGTGCGTTTTAATGTTAATAAACCCGTTGTATCTTGATGGGCTTGTGACGTTTCCACTACCGTCAACCGTTGCAGCCTCGTCGTTGATGTAAATCGTCTCAAATTCTTCGATTTCATGCCCCGCAAATCCAAGCACGCGGTGCAGAAATTTATTGTCGCCGCCCGTTGTGTGATCAAACAAGCGCGCGCCACCAACCCGCATTTTTCCATAGATAATTTGATGATCAAGTGCTGATCCCGACGCAGTCACAGTGTAACCGCGATTTGAAGCCTCGCCAGTGCTTGCCGCGCCCGTTGCGGCTGCGTTTCCAAATTTTGGTTTTGGCGACAGCGCAGACAATACAAAACTTGTTACCACGCTTCGTATGATCATGCCGACCAGTTTGGTTTGTATAAAATGAACCGCCGCAGCTTTGAAGCCAGCAACCGAAAAAACCGTTGCAGTGACTGCCATTATACATCACCCAAAAATTTAGTATAAACTCGCTCAGCCTGTTCAAACCCAAGCCGTTCAAGTAACAAGTCAAATGGGCGATGAACTTTTGTGTTGATTGCCATTACACTCACCCCATCTTCCCGCAAACACCGCTCTGCAAATTTAATCAATCCAAGACCAGCCCAGCCACGCCGCGCGATTGGCGATAAATAAAGCACATCATTTGCCGCAAAAACGTGATCTTGGTAATGCGGGTTTCGAGCATTAACCGTTACGAAATAACCGACCAGTTCGCCCTTTAACCGCGCAGTAAAGATTGACAATTGCCCCGACGCTTCAAGCGCTTCATAAGCATTCCAATTTGGATTGAGTTTGATCTTGCTTTTGTGCATAGCAATTTCTTGCCAGTGTTGTTCGATCAAAACCTGTGCTTCTGATCTGCATTGAATTAAAAATTCTTGCGCAAATTTAACTTGCACTACGACCCCAGACAATCTCCTTGTCTTGCAAATCTTCGACAAAATCCAAACCAAGATCACCCGGGTAAATTGACTTTTGATAAGCACTGGTAAATCGTGAAGTGCGCGCGCGCTCCAAATCAATCAATTTGTTCTCAACAGCCAGTTCAATCGTTGACGATTCAACATCTTCTTGAATGTTCATTTGATCCATGTAACCCGAAAAAATCTTGAGCAGGCTGGTTTGCGCGCTGTCTGGGTTAATACCAAAATAAAGATTGCATACGCGGCCCTGATACGGCTCGGTTAGTGCTAAGGCGATGATCTCTGTTGGCACGCCCGACATGCTTAAAACAGCACCCCTAACGCCCAAATCCGAAGTTTCTTCAACGGCTGAAACGTTAAGAAGTGATCCAGCACCAGCCCAATCATTGCCCTCATATGAAAGCGTTCCAAGACCCGTCCACAAACGCAAAACTTTGCTGCCATCAAATAACAATTCGACAGCAAAAAACGGCTTTATGACGTCATCGTCAAGCGCGTTTAATATTGCAGTGCTAATATCGCGGCTCATCTAAATTGCCTCAACGCAGGCGAAGGTAATTCCATAAACTGCCATCTCGTTTATGTTCCAGACAGTTTCATTTGTCTGAAGTCGAAATATTCCTTTTGTTGATTGCACAGTCACCGCCGCGTCATTCGCAATCGACGTGCGAACATTCGGCCAGACATCAACAGTTATTTGACCTGTGCCATTTGTGTTTGCATCGGCCAAAACTTTGAAAAGTTGTTGCGTCGGGCCTGTTCCGATTTGCAAATAATCGCCAGCTTTTAAATAGCCAGTTTGGTTTTGAACGCCGCCATCCATTACGATTTCTGAGCCGTTTGTAAGCGCGCCATTTATTGAAATGTTGTCTGCATTGCGCGCCGATCCTCTAGGCGTTTCTGCCATTGGATCACCAAGATTAAACGTGCCAACTTGACCGCGCAGCGCGATTAAAAAAGAAATCCATTCTTCAGCGGCTGCGCGTTTCATTGCAGGCAAGGTGACGGTCGCTTGCCACATTTTGCCTGCAAATTCTTGCGCCTGTCCTGCGAATGTAAATGGCGATCTGCTATAGCTGACTGCGTTTGTTGCGGTCAATTCAATTGATCTGATATTGGTGACGGTCGGCATTGCCAGCGGGTAAGATATGGTCATGCCATTGCCCTCCCAAATGATCCACCGCGTCGCTTGGCATCCAAAACAGCCGCCTTTGCGTTATCTGCGATTTGCGGCATCATGCCCTTAATCTCGGCTCGCACAGTCTGTTGCACGCCTGTGCTGATGTTGATGTTCTGAACGACCGTGACAGCATCGCCACCGCCAGCCATGCGTGTTTGCGCGGGTGATAATATTCTGCCGTTCTGCGCAGGCACAAATAATTCACGCCCACTTTCGCCTGTCATGTAAGCGTTGCCGCCCTGCACGCTGCCACCGCCTGCGCGTGTGCCTGACAGCACAGAACTTAAAAACCCGCCAACGCCGCCGCCCATTGCCGACTTTGCCGCGTTGACCATTTCTTGCACGACCAGAACGCGATACAAGTCACTTACGATTTGCGCGGTCATTGATTTGAACGCGTCTTTCAGGCTCATTGTGCCGCTGACCAACCCCATCATGCTGCTCTCAATACTGCTTTCAACAGTCTCAAAAACAGATGCAAACTTGCTGGCCTCGCGCCGCGCTTTTTGCATTTCTTGACGTGCTTGGTCTATCAACACATTCGACTGATCTTGCGAAATTCTGCCGCTGTCTAATTCTGCGTTTATAATGCCAAGCTGCTCGGCATATGCAATCGTTGCGTCAACCGCTGGATTAAGCGACCGCACCAAATCCTCATATGCTTGCATTTGGGCTTTGACTTTATCCGTGCCACCGCCGCCAGTTGTATTAGTAAACTGTATTCCACTGAAGCCATTTTTATCTGGCATTGGCGACGGGTTTAAATTTGGACCGTCACCGGGTGAAATTGTTTCTCGATACGGGCCTTTGTTTGTTTTGCCATCTGAAGTCTTATCTTTGCGATTTCCATCAAGATACTTATCTGCCGATTCTTGCAAAATGCCATCAACAGCGCCTGCACGCGGCATGCGTATATCAGTGTCGCCTCGCAATTGACCAAGTACGTCGCCAATGACTGCCGCGCCACTTGCTGCAGATGACAATACGCCCAATAATTTTTCAATCGCTGGGATGCCTGTGTTGATTATGAAGTCAGTTAAATTCTCCAACTCATCCTGATTGTTGATCAGCATGTTTGTAAAACTGCTTTGAATGGTCGTGCCGAGCGTATCTAGTTTTGCGTCAAGTGCCGCCGCGCCTGCAACAGTTTCATTTGACATAATCGCGCCAGCGTCTCGCGCTTGCTTGCCGATCTCTTTAAACCCAGATGCGTTATTACGCAAAAGCGGCACAAGCGCAGTGGCGTCAGATGCCATCGCTTCCATAAAGAACGTGAAATCTTGCTGGTTTGCCCCAGCCTTTTCAAGCGTGCTTGCGTAAAGCTGAAGCGCTTGCGGCCCTGACAAGTTGCGGAATTGATCTGCAGTAACGCCGACCAGTGGCGCGACCTGCTCAAAAAAGTCTTTCATGGGACCGCCGCCAGTTGCGAGAAAATCACCGACGCGGTCGTTCATATCCTTGATGATATCTGACAGTTTGTTTTGATCGATGCCGACCGTTTTGGCGGCAAATGCCAACTCTTGAAATTCTTCAGCGGTCGTGCCTGCGATCCGCGAAAGGTCGGCAATTTCTTTGCCCAGCGTAATTGCGTTTCTTGCAGCGCCAACGCTGACCGCCGCTGCAATAATTGGTGCAAGCCGTTTGGCCGCTTTGCCTAAGCTGTCAAATGACTTGGATGTGCGGCTTAGATTTTGCTGCGATTTTTTGGCAAATCTGTTGACGTTTTTCGTGCTGCGATCAAGCGCCTTTGTGAGCGCTTTATCTTGCGCAGATAAAATGATGTTAAGCTGCTCCGCGCTGATTGCCATTAGCTGCACTCTCCATCATTTGCTGTAACTCTGCTTTTGTCGGCGCGCCTGATCCCGGTGTCGCGGGTTCGTGCGCCTCTTGCCAACCTTGAAAAACTAAGAAGGCATCTTTTGGGATCATGTCACGAATTTCGTCAGGTTTAAGACCAGCGATTATTCCCGATTTAATCATCTGCCGCACGTTTAAGCGGCGAGGCTTTTCGCTGACTTTTTTTTTGATGCTGTTTCGTCGTTGACGTCTGGCATGAAAGCCACGCCAAGCACGGCCTGCGCGATCTGATAAAAGCGCAAAAGGCTTTCTGGCCCAGCCGCTTGAATTATTGCATCGGCCTCGGCATCTTTTTTGCCACCGCCGACCAGACCAAGCGCAAGCAAGTCGCGCACTTCTTTTGAATTTGGCTTTTGACCGCGATCAAAAAACCCTTCCCAAAGTTCAAAAATGCCTCTGTGCTTATTTTCAAAACGTTCAATTTCGCGGTTCCGCAAAACAAACGAATAAGAGGCGTCACCGATTGTCTCGACAACGCCTCCCCGTGGTGCTTCAGCGGTTATCATCAATCAGCGACAAATGTAACCAATGTGGAAGATGACAGGCTGATTGAAAACGTCACAGCGCCTTCAGTCTCGCCGCCCATCTCAAAACTATCAACGTGAAACGCGCCATAATATGCGCCAAAACTTGGCACAGTTATTTTGATATTTCTGATCGGGCTGGCCGACAGAACTAACGTGTTCATTGCGTCCAAGCTGGTCGTGCCAGCAAAAATGCCATCGCCTGATATAGTCATCTGTTTCAGACCAGACAGGCTCTCCGACCAAATCACGCCAGCTTCAGCGCCATCAACCGGCGTTGTTGCATCGATTGGGCTGTTGTTGATTGTTAAAGACTTTGAATTGATGCCTGCAATCGTTGTGTAAGTATCGTCTCCGTTTGCATCGCCATCGGCCTCGGTGCCAAGCGCCAGCAGCAAGCCGCGCCCAAGTTGCTTTGCCATTGTGTTGGCTCCTTCTGTGGGAAAATGGACGTCATCTCGACGTTCAAAAGCGGGTGCCTAATCCGCAGAAAGGCGTGAAAACCTAAGTGGTCTCCATCATCACGTTGAACGAAATGTACGCCGTATAGCCTCGGCCATCGGCATCGCGCTCAGCGAAATAATCATCAAAAATAAGTTCAATCAGGTTAAACCCGGTTGTTGTCACGCTGGCCTCTTGCCTGTGCAATGCAGTCCTGACAGCCTCGACAACTTGCGTGGCTTCAACGCGACCTGACGCGCTGCGAGAATGTGCGCGCATAGTTAAATCAACCCGCGCGCCTGTCTTGTCATCGACGTCAAAAATGCGTGGCTGCACCTCAACAAAGCGCAAATATGGAAACACAACATCTGCAGGCGGCTCGTCATATACGCGCGTCGATATCAGCGCGGTCAGATCGGTATAATTTATCAACCGCGTGCGAATACCTTTTTGCAGCGCCAGTCCAAAGCCGTCGGCCATTATGCTTTCTCCATTCCGATTTTGACCGCGCGTTTGATTGCGCGCTGAAATTTATCGCCAATGAAATTTCGTGTTGTTTGGATATATTTATAACCCTGCATCGACCCACGATCTTTGCGAGTTGCGCCATACGAAATGCTGACCTGCCTAATTGCGCTTTCTTTGGTGCCTGTGTTGAAATTAACAAAACCTAAAACGCCGTTGTCGTTGACCATGACGTGGCTCGTAATTGCGTCTATTGTTTTGCCGCTGGCTTTAGGCGCAATCCTGCGCGCAAAATTGCGATAACGTTTGGTTGATCGCCGCGTAACTTTTTCCAATTCCTCGCGCACCGTGTCAGGCATTTTTTTAAACTGCTTTGATAAAGCCTGCTGGCCCGTAACCTTCACGACGCAACGCCTTTTTCAAGCACAAACTCGCGCATTTCGCCCTTGGAGTCGGCCTGTGTGGCCGTCTGTATTGACCAAGTAATACCGCGCGCAATTACGCGATCTGCCGCTGTGATCGCCGCTGTGACGCTGTCTGAGCGACATAGCAGAATAGCGCGTGCCACGTCTTGCAGTGCGCCACCTTCAACCTGCCGCTGGCCTGTTTTTTCGGTCAACTCTGCAGATCGCGTCGCCAAGTCTGACCAGTTGTTATATTCGTTCCCATATTCATCAGAACCAGCATCAAGCCGCTGAAATGTGACGCGGTCGCGCAGCAATCCGGCTCTAGCCATACCAATGGCCCCGCGATTGACCCAGCATTTCGTCAAAGCCAAACGGCACGCTGATCAGCTTGTCGCCTTGCGTTGCCTCGCGGTTTTCGTACAAGTGCGCCACCAGCATCATAAGCGCGTGCCTAACGTTCTGTGGGACGCTGTGCGACGTGCCGCCATATCCACAAACGTATTGAATTTGAATTGCGTCATCCCGCTGAAATGTGGCCGGCCAGTTAAAGTTATTTTTCGGCGCAACGATTTTGCGCGTTTGGGTGCCGAGAACATTATAATTTGACAGCGTGTCAGTTTGTAGCGCGTTGTTGACGTCGTAATATTTGACCGCAGAGACAGACTGCACCGGGCCAAGCAATAGCGTTACTGTGCCGGGATTTTGCCCCAGCCATTGACCCCAAGTTTGCGTCATCATGCACGCACCCAGCGCGCCAGTGGCGTCAACGTAAGAAGTCGCAACATTGATCAGCCGCGCAATAATCACATCATCGTCGTTATGCTCAACGCGAAGTTGCGCCTTGGCCTCTGACAATAAAATAGGATCGGCAACGGCAGGCGTCACCAACTCAAGTGCGTGCTGTGCAGTCAGTGTCATTTTTTAGTTGCCTTGCTTTTAACAACTTTTTTGACCGCGCGTTCAATCTTGCTGGCGTTAATTACTGGCTCGGCAATTCCAGCCTCTATGTATCGCTTTCCTTCAGCGTCGGTCACTTCAATTTCATCGCCAAAGTTATGCGAAAAATCGGCACCTGCCATGCTGGTCAACATTCTAATTTTCATTTTGAAAAACCTTCCAAAAAAGGGAATGGGCAGGGCCATGATAGCCCCGCCCGATCTTAATTAAGCCGTGATCATGTGCTTGATTGCGGCGGTGTTGACCAAGCAACCATCGAAGCGGATATAACCAAGGATGCCGAAGTCAGGAGCAAAACGCTCACGCGCGACATAGATCGAAGGCGCGCCAACTTTGCGAACGTAAAACTTTGACATGTCACCAAAGATCATGACCTTTTTCGCAGTCGCCAAGCTGTCCATCGCTTGGTTGATCACAACATTGTAGCCGAGGAGCGAATTAGGAACCCCGGCTTGGAAGTTTCCCATTTGCCACAGGTAATTTCCGTTGCCATCTTTCAGCTTGCGCACAGCCGACAAAGTGCTGTCGTTCATCATGATCGCAGTGCTTGGCGAGGCGCGATAAGCTGGATCGACCGAATGGATCAGATCAAGGATTTCGTCGCCAGTTACAGCCGCAGTCGCCGCCGCAGTTTTGCCAAGTGTCGAACCTGTCACAATGCCTTCGACCGCGCTTGAACCAGAACCAGTGGTTAAGGCAGTGTTGGCAGTCCGACCCATGCGCTCGCCAAGCAATTCGCCAAGCAGGCTCTCCATGTTCAGCACACTGTCTGTGTTCAACTCGGCAGACCAGCGCAGCCACTCGGTGTCAAATGCGTATGCGCTGAGAGTTTTCTGCGCAAAAGTTGCATCCTCGCCGCCGTCATCTGTGACCGCGCCACCTTCAGTGTGCGCCGCCGCAGTTTTGGCAGTGTCATCAATGGTCGGAATGTTAAACGTGTTGCCAGCCGCTGTATTTACGGTTGTAAACAGCGCGTCATCATACATCGGGCCTGACGCAAGCATTGCCTTTTCAATGTAGCCAGCAAGTTCAACAGGAACAGTAAAGCCACCCGCCGAGTTTGTGCCAGCCGTTTGAACGCGATTTTCTGTTTCCAGAACGTTGCGCGCTTCAAGGCTCATGTTTGCAACACCGCCGCTTGCGATCATTTCGCAGAATGCAGAGCGGTAAGAAATTGAAACGCCGTTATCAACCGCAGGGCTGCTGCGATCTTCAAACTGTGGACGCTTGGAATAGTCAATTTCTTCTGATCTGGCGATTGCCGCGTCAGCTTTTTCCATGCGCTCTGCACGTTGACCAAGCTGATCATGATCGGCCATCATGGCATCAAATTCACGCTCAATCTCAGCGGCACGATCTTCTGGGGTGTTGTCTTGAACTTCGTCTAATTTTGCACGGGCATTGGTCGCGATACGCGCCATATTCTCCCGCAATTCGATTGCGTTAGCCATCTATGGGCCTCCATTTAAAGGATTTGGACGTCATCACGACGTTCATTCCGAAGCGGTTGCCCAAGCCGCAGGGAAACAGGCAAACAGCGGGATAGCGCCGTTTTTCAGCGCGCCGAAGCGCGGTTAAACTGGTGTGTTAATTAAATTTTGGACTTCATCCGCAGCCGCCTTGCAGCGTGCGAAATTTGCTGATCTGCTCGGTGCGCTTCTAGCGACCGCAAGCCGATCTCTGTGCCTTCATATGCAGGCGTTGTTACGATTGACACGTCATACAGTGACGCCTCTTCAATCGTGCGGGTCGGTATGTTGCCGCTGTCATCCCAAGACTGCCGAGTTGGGCGAAATGCAAACGACATTTTGTCCAGATCGCCGCGTTTCATCTTAGGCACCAACGCGCGCACATCTGGGTCGTTTTCATCCAGATTGCTTTCCATGTATAAGCCGTGCTCGTCCTCGCGCAGCGTCAACGTGCCTGACCGTGTGCGCGCCAATGGCAGACCTTCATGATTGATCAAAAACACAACGTCATCACGGCCCACCGCGTCAACAAATGCGCCGCGCGCGATCTTTTCCATAAACTGACCGCCTATGTTGGTTTCCTCATCAAAAACCGCCGCATATCCAGAGACTTTAATTCCATCCAAGTCGGCTCGGATTTCAACGCTAGTATCAAGCGTTCTGATTTCTTTACTCATTTTGATCTCCGATCACTTGATTTTTGATTGGAACAGTCGCGCCTTGGATCATCAGGTCGTCGCCCTCATCCCGCGCACTCATGTTTTCCAAATCGCGCACTTCGTTTGGCGTTCTAATGCCGTTCTGAATGCTGGTTGCGTGCGCTTCCATTCGTGTTTTAAAGTCGCCGCGCAGCAATCCATCAACATTAAATTCAACATATTGATCTGACCCGCGACCGAATAGCTTGAGGTTCATCTCTTGCTCGGCCTGTTCAATCCACCGTTTCAAAGTGTGCTTAACGAAATGCAAATCTTGCTGTTCTGAATTTGTGAATGTTGAGCGGGTCAGGTCTTGCAAAAAGATAGGCGGCAAACTGTAAATCCGCGCGATCTGTTCAATGCTAAATCGTTGCAATTCGATAAGCTGCATTTGCTCTGGCGAAAATCCGACAGATTTTAATTCGTGACCCAAAGGCAGCGCCATGATTGGCCGACCTTCTTTTGCCAGTTTGGCCGTCGCTGCCGCGACATCCTCTGACGCGCGTGATGCCGCTGCGCCGCTTTGAAATGGGCCTTGCAAAACCGCTGGTGGAATGCCGCCGCTTTGAAACGCTTTTGCTCCATATTGTGACGCGGCAATAGCCATGCCGATCGCATCTTTATTCGTGGCAATTGGACCGCGCGGGTCAAGCTGATTTGCTTTGACCATAAACGTCAAATCAATGATGTCGCGCGCTTTAAAAATCCGCTGATTGTAGCGATATGATTTGGCAGGAAATCCCTGCGATGTAACCTTGCGCTCGACCAGCACGCCATTCGGATCGATCGGGTGCAGATTGCGCACGTTGCCGCCTTCGTCGCGCTCAATGTAGGTGATTGAACGACCGCCAGTTAACACCTGCTCAAACATATATTTGCGCCACTCAAACGATGACATTTCATCATTGACGGCTGTGTTAATCGTCGCCCCAAAGCCTTCTGTGACGCGCTCACGCCCTGCATCGGTCTTGCGATAAACATGCAACGGCAATCCTGCCAGCGTGCCACCTATGAAGTTCACAGCCGCCCAGATCGCAGGCACGCCCATTGCAGTATCAACGTTGACCGTCACGCCAGCCGCAGCGGCAAAATCGCCCCAGCCCATGACTGACAGAAAATCTTTTGTGCTGTTGGTCGCGGTCGGATCTTCTAAGCTGCGCGCCTCTTGGCCTATAAATCGGTCAAAAATGCCCATAAATGTCTCCTATCCCGCCAGCCGATAATCGGGATCATCCCAAGGCGACGTCATCACAATCTCGCCCTCTGTGGACATGCAGCCCAACGCCATCGCCAAAGCGACCAAGCCATCAATGCGGCTTAAACTTTTCTTTTTCGTCAGTTTTCGATTGCCTGCTGGGTCTTGCTCAATCACAGCACCCGCCGCGCACATATTTAAAATCGGATTGCCGCCGTGACGCAATTTGCGCTCTGCAACAAGCCGTTCAACCTTATCAACAGCCGGGGCCATATCTTTGAAACCCTGACCAAACGACGCCATCGGGATCTGCGCGCCGATATTGTCTAATTCGCGCTGAAAATCGTGTATTCTCCAGCGGTCATATGACAGCAATTGCAAATCATAATCTTGCGATATTTCAGCAACCGCCATTGCGATCACGCTTGGAATAATTACTGGCCCGTCGATTAACGTCAGATAACCTTGTTTTGCCCACGTATCGTATGGATATTTCTCGCTTTGGCTGCGCTCTCTAATGCCCTGCCTAGGTAGAAAGAAATGCGGCACAACATGAAATTGATCGTCAATCGGAAAAACCAAAACCAACGCGGTTAAATCTCGGCTTGCAGATAAATCCAGACCCGCCCAGCAAGGCGATCCAAGTGGCACGTCAGCCGCCGCCGCGTTTGCTTCCCATTCTGATTTAGACAAAAACGGCGAAACCGCCTCAATGCGCTGATTTAAGTACAGCCAACGAAAACTATTTTCCTTTGCAGGCAGTCGCGCCGCCTGTCTTGCAAAGTCGGCCATGTCTTGCAGCGACCGAAACTTTCCCAAAGCTGGGTTTGCTTTGCGCCACGATTTTTTATCGTTTAGCGCGCAATCCTCTGGCGCGGTATAAACATGGCTAACAATGCGCCGATCTTTCGCGTTTGCAGCGTCATCAAGCCAATTAGAAAACAAATCAGCGTCAGTTGCAGCCTGCGTGCTGATTGCGATCAAAAGCGGCGATAAGTGCGCGCCCTGAGCAGTTTCAATCGCCTCAATAAAACTATCTTGCGGCCCTCTGACCTGACCGACCTCGTCCAATATCGCCAAAACAGGCGACAAACCATGCGCTGTTCCAGCTTCTGCGCTGATCGCTTTGTACTCAACATTCATCACCAAGCCGATCAGCATCTTGCTTGATGGCACAACTCTGACAATCTCTGATAATTGCGGCGATAACCTCACCATTTTTTCGGCCAACTTAAATACAAGCGCCGCTTGATCGCGTGATCTTGCGCCGCTGACAATCTGGCTGTTTTGCTTTGCCTCTGGCCCAACAATGTGCGCCAATAAAATCGCCGCGATTAACGCAGATTTCCCATTTTTTCGCGCAACACTCAGATATGCGCGGCTTGTTCCCAACGGGTTGTCATAAACGTCAAGAATAAACTTTTTCTGAAACGGCAAAAGTTTCATTGGCTGGCCGACGTACTGGCCCTCTGGGATCAAACAGAAGGCTTCAATAAATGCGACAACCTTTTTGCCTCTGGTCAAACTTAGAAAAAGTCCTGCCGAATTACGACACGAAACGGCTCATTGTTTGGATATGTTTCTTTTAAACCTGACGCTTGCACAACTTCAAACTCGCCAAGGTACACGCCAGCGGTATCAGTATCACTTGCAGACCATTGATAACTGACCGCGCCGCCGGTCGTGTCAGTGATAGTCGTTGCGCCCGTAACTTTAGCCGCGCTCTCGGTTCCCATTTTGAACGTCACAGTGCAATTTGTCAGATCAATTACGTTGTTATTCGGATCTTTTAAAATTGCCGTTAAGGTCGGCAATGTGTCATTTTGTTTGATGATAAACTCAGATGACATTGTTTACCCCAATCCAGTTAATTTTGCCGACACAACCGACTGATTTGTTTTTCTGTCCACTAAAGCAAAATTGGAATTTGCAGGCGCTAATTTGACAAAATTTGGCAGTGCTGGCGGCATGGGTTTGCTGCTATTAAATGTCGCGTAAACTTGCTTGCGCAACGCCGACAGACGCACAGTTGCGACTTGGCTTTGCAGCGGATGATTTGCGAATGCAGTAAACGTCAAAGATGAATTTAACGATAAAACAGGACCAAAACCTGACGGGAATACATTCGAATTTGCAACAGGCGTGACACTGCCAAAACTCACTCCAAACGCAAAACTTGTCGCTGTTGCATTTGCAACAGATGTTGTTGTGATTGCACCCAGCGCAACCGTAATGTTGAAACTGTCAGAAACAATTTCAGTTGGCTCGCCTTCAAGATTGCCAATTTCTGTGGTAATCGCTGGCAACGACGGCACCGGCACAGTATTGAACGAACGTGTTGTGACTTGTCCAACTGCAGCCGTTATTGTTGGAACTGCGGAAACGTCAACATCAACGCCGTATGGGCCAGCCAATGCGCCAAGCGACAGCGCTATATCAAAATCTTGCTGCAGTGGCCCACTGTCAAACGGCCCCGGTAGATATGGGTATACTGCGCTGTCAGCGGATTGATTAGCTTTAGCCACAAGCTGAACCCGTGACGGGTTCACATACCAAGAGGGGTCAGGCGTTAACGCTGTACCAATTAACTGACCTGTCAGCGGCTGCGCAACGTTTTCCTGCACACTGCCAACGCTGGCCGACATTGACAGACCTGTCAGATTTACAGTCACAAGCGGCTCAATTGAACCAAGCGCGCTTGTGACTAAAAACGTGTGTTCTTGTGATACCGGCGTGCCATCAGGAAAGTTTGGCGCTGTGATTTGCGGCTGCAAGTTTACGCCATACAGCACCCACGCTGCGCCTGCGGTCAGACTGGTTTTATCAGTGCCGAATGTCCCGATTGAGACAGGACCGATTTGGAAACCTTTGTCTGCAAACAGGTGGAACAACTCACGCGATTTGTTTTCACCTGGCAACAGAATGTCACTGGCAAATCCATTAATTAAACTTTCAGAAAAGTATGTGTCGCTGTCGGTGACGTCGTATGTGTTAAGGGTTCTGACTTGCCCAACAATAACGTTAAACAAACTTGGATCAGTCGCTGGGAATGTTAAAGTTGCAAGCAACGGGTCAGCAAGCGAGGATATTGTTGCCGAGCTGTTTGTTATAGTTTCAGGCAGGTGCCGCAAGTGTGGCGGCTGCCGATACTGCGCTAAACCAGCATCATTGACCGTTGCTGGAAATGTATAATCGCCGTTTACGAGCGGCGCATGCGCGCCTTGGTACGTGATAGGCTCGGATGTTACTTGCGCGTCAATCGCTAGAATGTTGTGGTCGTATTCAGGCAAAGATGTTGTAACTTGGAAGCCACCATCAGCGTTGAGAGGCTGCGGTATCCAGCCAAACATTCTATAATTAGTCCATGTATGAAAAGGATGCTCTAATCGTTCTGCTGATCCATCTACTATTACAGTAGAATTTGAAATTCTATTCGCTGTATCCGTCACGCGCACGCTCGCAGTGACGCTTACGGCTCCAAGCTGCGTTGTGGATTGCAGACCCGCAATTTCTTGACGTAAAATTTCCCTTGCAACGCCTGACCCGCCAAACGTGTTGGACGCTATGGGAGCGAAACCTAGCATCCTTTTATGTTACCTTTGTAAGTTTAACACGGCCATCGGTTCCGTTATCGCTGCCGTTTTGAGCGCCTTTGCCCGAAGTCTGTGAAGTGCCGTCTAAATATGTAAGAGGCACAGAGGTAGTGTCGCCATCGGTTGTAACTCCGTTGGTTACTAGAGAGGCATTAAAATATCCAGACCCGCCTGCTGCTCCCTGTATGTATGCGGAGTTTTGGTGGCCACCACCGCCACCACCGAAGTAGCCACCGCCACCTCCAGAGCCTGTGTATGAACCACCAGCAAGCCCACCTTGACCGCCAATAAGATAAACGCCGTCAGCCCCATTCCGAGTGGCACTTACTCCACCAGTACCTCCAGCAGTCTGACTGCCTACACCAGCGGCGGTGCCCGATTGGGCAGTAACCCCTCCAGATGTACCTCCGCCGACTCCCCCATTTGCGTTTGATCCAGAACCACCACCACCACCAGCAATGGCAATTGGGATATGACTGGAACTGCCATGACCTTGCGCTGCAAACGTAGCTATATCTCCAGACCCTTTGAAGAGTCCTGACAGATCACCACCACCAGCGTTAGTATATATTTGTGCACCGCCTCCGTCACCACCAGACCCTTCAGAACCTCCAGAAGGTACAGTACCACCCTCTCGACCTTTTCCTCCAACAACAATGGTATAAGTCTCTTGATATTGTAAAGTAGTTCTGCCCGTAGTCCGTCCGCCACCGCCACCTTTGTAACTGCCATAAGCATAGTCGGTTGAGCCGCCGCCAGCCCCAAACACTTCAAAGTCTGCAGCAAACAGTCCGGCTGCTATAAATGTATACGTCTCGCCTGCATCTAAGTTAAGCGGCCCATCGTCATCAAGGTTCCAACTTGTCTCTCCTCCGGGCAGTGCGGGAGATATGCTATTAAGTATAGGGGCGCTTGGGATTAAAGTAATAACTGATGTAGTTATAGCTGTATGAACACCGTCATTTGCCTTGGCCCTAAACGTAAAGGAACCTGATCCTGCTGCGGTATTTATAGTAAAAGTGCCGTTGTTTGCATTGCTCACAGAACTTACTAAACTAGACACATCAGTAGGATTAGTGTCGAAATCATAAGTTATAGGGAATCCATCTGGATCACTTGCTGCTATACTTATCACATTTGATGATGACGGGCTTATATTTAATGTCGCAGGCAGAGCGGTCGTGATTTCTGGCAGAGCATCGCTACCAGAGTTTACCCGATCCCACTCTGTGCCGTCATAAATGTACAACGCCTTTGTATCTGTCACAAAAGCCAAATCGGTCACGCTGGGCGATCCCGGTAAGTTTGCATAAGTTGACACGTTTACAATGCCACCGCTTGGGCTGGCTGGTTTCCATGTGCTGGCTGCAGCGTCCCAAGTCAGCGATTGACCGCCAGATGGTGACGTGTCCGACACGTTTGCCAAGTCCGACAAATACTGCGTGACGTCATCAGCAAGCATTGTGAAGAAGCAAACCGCCGACGCGCCTGCATTGATGGCAGAGTTGTCAGAATTTGACGATTTTAAAGGCGTGCGGGTCATCGTGTACGTGCCGCCGCTTAGCCCAATAACGCCAGTGCCAACCTCATATTCGTTGCCCTGTTCCAGCGTGTACCTAAGCTGGTCGGCATGAACAACAGACTGATCGGCCAAACTTTCAAAAGATGCAACAGCGCTCCCAAGTGTAAGCGTGCCTGTCCCGCCAGAGGCAACCTGCACTTTGCATCTGTTGATAAATTTGACCATGCCAGCGCGCTCCGCTTATGCCAGTCGCAGAATACTGGTTGAGGTGCCAGGTGCAGGAAACTGAATTGTGAAATCTCCAGCCGTACTGCTGACTGTTCCTCCAAAACTGAATACCGCAATAACGTCGTTTGCAGGATCACCAGCGTTTGAATTATATAAAACGCAGCCATCAGCCGCGACAGTCACATTGCTAAACACCGCATCTTGAAAATCAATTTCCGCAGTTGTGCCATCGCTGCCAAGCTTAGGATATGTGCTGGCAATGGTAACATAAGCGCCGCCACCGTTGCCCTGCACATTGCGAGAAAAGCCGGGAGCCGCCGCGCCGCTCAAAACTGCGTCATAGCTGGAATGGCTGACCTCATCTGTCCCAATACTTCCGCTTGAAACAGTTGCCGCGCCATAATTAGTTGAGAGGTTTTCTTCCTCTTTTAGCAAAATCACGCGCATAGACGTGTCAAAATCGTGGTTACCTTTAAGTAGTTGTACTTTGAAGGCGTTCGACAACGCCGTGGTAATAGTGCCAGCCATGATCGGCCTCCATTTATTAGGATGCAGGGCGTCATCACGACGCTCAGATTTGAGTTGAGGTGGGTTAGTTTAGCGGCTTGGCAATCAAGCCCTCGACGCCGACAGATTTGATCATCTGCCGTGCGTTAGTTTCATTTTTTGCAGTTGCGTTGATCGTGCGCGGGTCGCTTGCCTGTTGATTGAGGCTCATCGATCTGATCACGGCCATCTGCCGACGTTCAAGTGTGTCGATCACAGTCAACAGCGGATTTGCCACCATCGTACCGCGCTTGTTTTCGAGCAACACGCCAGCTTGATCAAGCGCGTCTTGATGCTTGCGAATGTCGCTTTCCATTTTCACGATTTTCGTGAGTAAAATTAGGTCCATATCACGCCAATCGTCTCGCGCGCGTGCGCGGCTGAATTGACCCCAAATCACATGCTCGTCATCGTCGCGCAGCGTCACGCCTTCTGGCAGCGGCACTGGTTCCATCGCACCCGCAAATCCTGCAAGCGCGGCTGACGTGCTATTTTTATCTGATCGTTTCTTTTGGCTCATTTAAAACTCTGGAAAATTTCCGTAAACGCGTTTTTTGTTA
>Ga0075468_10000114_pt1 | contig 26234 bp, 19 predicted proteins | sample DEB08_DNA_12_FD_77578 | JGI IMG/M metagenome (GOLD analysis project Ga0075468, IMG submission 77578) | Aqueous microbial communities from the Delaware River and Bay under freshwater to marine salinity gradient to study organic matter... | ecosystem: Environmental > Aquatic > Marine > Coastal ...
AACACAAGATTGAGATTATCAAGTTTCCCCATATCTCCCATAAGAGAAGATAATGATATACTTTTATCAATGTCTAATCCAGATAATTTACCTCCTTGAGTCTGAGTGTTAATAGCACCCAGAATATTACCTTTTATAGTATCAAGTTCATCAACGAACTTTTTATTGTCAGATTGTATACCCTTGACGACACTAGACACCGCTGAGTCTATCACTTGAGCTTGGGACTCAAGTGATTGTTTAATTTGCTCAGTTATCTGATCTAGACTTTTATTTTCTTGAGGCATTTCTTTGTTTTACTCTCTCGTTTTCTTCCTTAATATAAGATTGTAACATGCCGACATATATCTGTCTCTCCCAAGGGATCATATTATCTAATTCAGTCAAACTATAGTTGTGATGTTGCATCATCGCAAAGTTAGTCTGATAGTGATTAGCTAAAGACTCATGTGAAAGACTTAGATAAAAAAATCACTTAATCCTGAAAGTGTGTGTTCATTTTCATGTCCACAAAATATGCATGTATATTTGAAAGTGTGTTCTAGTTTAGGTTGATTCTCAATGTATTTTTGAATTAATTCGAGATGTGAATGGGATAGTGAGTCTACAAACTCTACAAGTTCTTTTCGATCAGCCTCGTCTGTCATATGTATATTATCTGCATCATAGATAGATTCAATGGAGGCAATGATGGAGGCTGTGAGATCATTCTCAATCTTATCCATGTCTTTAACACGAATAGATCTAAGAGTAAGCCCAACTTCATCAGACAGTTCAATCTTATTATCAATTTTATCTTCAGGCCAAATGATCTTTGCTTCAGTTAGATCGATATCGACAATGTTTGTCTTATCACACTCTTCACATTTGATATTGAACTGTACAGTTTCACCGACACTGATTGCTCGGAGTTGAAGGAAGATATATTCAAGATCAAACAGTGTGAGATCATTTGGTTTAATCTTTTCAAATGAGCAGACACTGATAATCTCTTTAATAACTTTTAAAATTTTCTTATCATCATTGCTCTGTTGAGCTTGAATAAGAATTTTTTCTTCTCTCACAAGGAAAGGACGAATTTCAATTTTCTTCTTAGTAGAAGGGACTTCAATCGTGTGTTTAGTTGTTTCTAGTATTGGTAATGCCATAATATTTTAATAATTTAGTTTATGATTTAGTGGTGTTGTTATTTATATAGACTTAACTATACTGTGTGTGAAGATTATTGTTAGCTATAACATCTCTACATGCAAAGGATACTGTCATAGTTATGGCAGCGACTTGACTTGTCTCATTTGATTTCTCAATCGATCCTACTGTGATAGGGTAGGAATCAATTAACTTGACGGAATATCGTGCATTATTCCGTCTATCTTGATGGATGAATTCAAAATCTTGAACATATTCATCAAGGTATCGAGCCTTATATGTAGTCTGATCAATGATTCCCGCCTGCCAAACTTCAAAGACTCTTTTAACGAGGAAGTCTTCAGTTACTCTAAATGTGACAGATACCTCATCATTAATATAACCTGTGGGAATTTTTAGGGGGTTTCTATATAATGAGTTATCCGCGGTCTCAATTTGCTTACCTGGAAAACTAATCGACTCACATAATACATCTAGTGGTCTAGATAGATCAAGATCTGGTACTTGTTGAGACACATAGTCGGGTACACTGAATATAGCCGAAAATCTATTTGGATTCGCTAAACCTCTTTTACTTATCTCTCCTTTTAATTTTTCTATTGGTCCCATTAGATTGATTTATTTGAAATTCCCCAAACTGAAGACTTACTCTTCTTAGCAAACTGTTCAGTTGGTAAAAATAAAGCCGCTTCCCATTCAGTCGATGGAACTTCAGCAATTGTTGATGTTACGTGTTGATTTAAATATCTTTTAAAGCAAGGTTGAAATTCTTTTAACTTTGAAGAAGCCTTGAGAAAGTCATATGTAATTCTAATTTTTGTTGAACTATCATATTTTTTATTATTAGTAAAATCCAAAAGTTTATCAAAGAACTTGGCTCTTAACTTAGGAGAAAGATAATGTAGATTCAATCCATAGAAACCCTTTGGTGCACGATCGACCATAATAATCAGAGGGAATCTATCATAGTATGGTAGTGTATCCTTTGTCTTTGGATCATAGAAATACATGAACATACGACCTGTGAGTGGTCTGTTCACCTTCTTCAGAGCACTATCCTTCAATAGACTATCACGTGTAGGTCTCACAATTGATTTAACCTTTGTACGAAACCATTCCAAGGAATCCGACGATCTTGGTGTCACACCAGAACGGAATGCAGCAGCTTGGATTTTATCAAAGTAAGAAGTCTTGGCCATATAATGTATTTATATCATTTCTTCTTTTGTTTCCTAGGTAACATGAGCTTTATTCCGAAGGATTGTATCTCATCCTCAGTCCAGATTGCGAATTCCCAGCCACGATTCTCACAATACTCTTTAGCAGCTTCCCATTTGGAAGTGTTCTTTACGTATTGCATAACCTCAGTGATATATCTCTTACTCTTCCTAGACTTCACTTTAGGCTCTCTTGTCTGTGCTTTAGGTTTAATCTCAATGATATATGTTTTATCATTATCCATTTTTATTTTTAAGTCTGTAAAATATCTATGGGGCTTGCCATCAGTCTTACATCTATATGGTATGATAACAGTTTCCGAGCCCCACTTTAACACCTTTGGATGATCATCCAACCATCTAAAGACTTGACGTTCCCACATCGAACGAAATGTACAATTGGAAGGGTCTCCTTCGTACTTCTTTATATTCTTTACTTTATATTTTCCGCGATATGTTTTCATATAAATACTTATATGAGTACTACTACAAGCATGTCATTAAGAACCCTGGTATTTCCAGATGAAATCAGAAGTCAGCCTGATAGACCGTGCATTCAATTCACTGCATATAATCGTAATGATGGAGTGGCCACGAGACATCATATATTTCTGCCAGCCCCTGCGGGATTAGCCTTCTCAGATGGAGCACAGTTTGAAGCTGAAACTCTCGGGGCGAAGGCTCAGGCTGCCAGTATCGCTATGGGTCAGGGTTCGAACGGCACTTCACTTGGAGGTAGTATTAATGCGATAGTAAATAAAGCGATGTCATTCACTGGTCAAGGGTCGACAAGTGAATTCGCGAGGAAATCTCTTGTTAATCCAAATACAAATACAGCTTTTAAGTCCAATGAACTTAGAACCTTCAACTTCAGTTTTCAGTTGATGCCAAGATCTGCTGCCGAATCTGATACTATTCGACTTATTCAACAAAAATTTAGAGGGTTCACATATGCTTCACAGACATCCGATGGGAGTAGTGCTAATCTAGACTATCCTCCTGTTTGGACGATTCGTTTTTTAGATTTTAAATCTAAAACAGGGGAGAATATATTTATCCCAAGAATCTTTTCTTGCTATTTAACTGCGACTGTAGCAAATTTCAATTCACAAAACCCTTTATATTTTAATGATTCTGCACCAAGTTCACTAGATCTCTCATTAACATTCCAAGAAACAAGAACACTTACAAGGAATGATATTGAGGATATGGAAAATGATCAGGTAGGGAATCGTGGAATTGATGAGAAGGGTAATCCAACTGTTGGAAGAATGCAATTCCCTAAAAAACAAGAACCTGCAAAATCAACCACACCCCGCAATGGTCGCCGACCACGAGGAAGAGGATAATATAATAATATGAGATTTTTTTCACAGTTTCCACTAACAGATTATAAAATCAACGGGAGTAATATTAACACATCCCTAATTGATATCTATAGGCACGTTGATGTCAATGAGACATTGATCGATGATATAACAAGTTACAGATATTATGACATTAAAGATGGAGAACGACCCGATGTTGTTTCTCATAAGTTATATGGTAACCCAGAATATCATTGGACTTTCTTTGTAGCCAATGAGAAACTTAATTCTTTGGATGATTGGCCGCGGAGTTACAATGAACAGATATCATACATTGATAAAAAATATGATGAGTATTCTGTTCTTGAGTTTATTCCAACACAAGAATATATAGGAAATCTGTATGCTCTCGAAGGTGAACCGCCAATGATTGATATTTCCGGCGTTTATGAGGGTAGTGGTGAATACAGTAGAATTTCAGAAGGTATTTTTAATGAATCTAGATGGATTCTAAGAAAATTAAATGGTGAAAATGTAATATTAAGTATTGTTCAGTATGTGGAAGATTCAGTAGTCACTCATGCATGGACTATTCGTAATGAAGATCCATTGAAAGAACCGTTCTTAAGAGCGCCATCGGGAAATCTACTAACAGTAAGTAGTCAGATACCGTGGCTCATTACAGACTGGTTTGATGTTAGAAGAAATTTAGATGCGGGGCCCAGTGTTGCTGCAAAGTTAGTAAAACCCGTAATTGGTGATAGCGTAAGCAGATCTGGTGATACAGTTACTATTACATTTTCAGAGGATCATGATATCACTGAAGGTCTTTTTGCAGGTGAATACTATGATAATTTGAGTTGGGGTGATTCTTATAATCAGAATAGAAAAATAAGTATCAGTGGAATTGAAGGAGGAACACCCGATGTAAATGGAAAAGATATAATAATTACTACTGCAAAATCATTAAGTAGTACTGACATTGTTTTTCCATCTTTCACATTTGATTCGAGAGATTGGTTCATCTCAGGGACTGTTAATGGTAAAAATAGTTATGCAAGTTATGGCGCCACTAGTAGTAGTACCAGTGTATATACACGAAAAGATCTTAAATGGGAAATTGGTGATTACTCAACGTATGTGTGGAAAATTACAGATCCCGGCGGTGGGACCCCACCGCTCCGGCTCCAGCCGATCGCTCCATTCTATGATAATGTTTATAGTAATGATGATGTTGCAACACCAGATCTTGTCACAACTTGGCTAGGGCGAAAGCTTAGAATCCCAGATGATCCTATACCTGACGAAGTAGTAGTCTTCGGTGCTGGGACAGAAGATGTGAATGGAACGTATGCTAGAACAGGTACCACGAGTTCAGGTGGACCATCATATACAAAGCCAGGTATCAATGGTGGTGCACCAACTTATCTATGGGCTGACTTTTCTGGTTATCTTCCTAGTGGCCAACAATATAGATGGAAAATTTCATTTGATGATGCATCTAATCAATCTGCTGTGATTCTTTATGATGGATATGGTTATGCTGATGAACTACCTGCACCCGATTCATGGATATTAAGACAAACCTATGATGAAATTACATTAATTCCAGAAGTAGCAGCGTGTACTGCATTCGTCCCTGATGATGACACTCTTGGATCAGCGTGGCAGTCAGTTGGTTTCAATGATAGCGCATGGGCCCCTGGTTCTACTGGTGTTGGATACGATTATGGTTCGCTAATAAATCTCGATGTAGAAGCAGAGATGTTGGGGTTGGCCACATCGATCTACGTGCGTGTACCTTTTACTGTTAATAACATTAGTGATATTACTTCACTGTTGCTACGCATGAGAGTTGACGACGGCTTTGTTGCATATGTGAATGGTGTTAGAGTTGCGTCGAGGAAAGCTCCTTCGACATTAGATTATAACTCTAGGGCGACTACGTTTAACGACGACGCCCTAGCAGTTGTGTTTGAAACATTTGATATCTCTGCATATAGTGAAGAACTTGTTATTGGCGATAACATCCTCGCGATTCATGGACTTAATCATACCGCGAATAGTTCAGATTTATTAATCATGCCAGAGCTGGTGTATACGACACCGCAAGAGCCGCGGCCGCAACCACCAGCACCAACTGTTTCCACATCCGACCTCTCGTATGGGCCGATTTATCCAGCCTCTAGTAGTAATGAATTCTCGATCGATCGAGCCGTGACATTTGAAGTTGAAGGATTAACAGGAACTTTGAGTGGAACTCCTGTAGTTAGTAATTTCATAACACAACCAGTTTTTTCTTTTGGAGAAGATTCATTAATAAAATATAATAATTATTTTAATGATATAGATTTCACAGATAAAAATCTAAGATTAAGAGTTAAAAATCAAGAGTTTGTTGCTGAGACAGTAGCGTATGATTCTGAAAGACTTCAAGTGTGGGTTAATAATATTTCACACAACTCCTTTCTTTCGAATGATGAACAGACATATGTTTTAGATTATGTGACTGATTCAGAGACTGAAAGGAATGAATGGTTAACAAATAGTATCCTACCTTGGGTTCGGAACCATCATCGTGATGTATATAATAACTTAATCTCTGATGTTAGAATTGTTGATGATAACATTCTACCTTATGTTAGAGGTTCATTTAATGACACTACTGAAATTACATATAGTAGTGGGTTCAGTATAAGTAGTTATGAAATAGATAGTGATGTTGATTCAGACACTGGTGTTATCGACGGAGGAGATTTTATTCGTGGTTCAATCAATGTTTATGGTAACGATACTGTTATAAGCCTACTCTATTCCGACTATCTAAAAAATATAGAACTTAAGACATCTAGATCTTGGTTAAAATCTTACAATGCTCCTTATAGTTATGCAGATAGTGATGACGAATATATAACTACATATGATGCTTTAACCGCAGATCCAAACAATTCTAATTATATCACATATTTCGCTGCTGAAGAGGAAGAGAATGAATCTAAAAGAAATATTCGTGTGTTGAGAAGTACTGATGTTGAATCTTTTGCAGATTATTATAAAGAATTGATCAATGAGTAATATATCAAAAAACATTGACCCGCTTAACAGTAAAAGTGTTACTCCAGGCGCATACAAGATAAAGTCTATTGAGTTTTTCAATCATGCGGGCGACTCTTATGATATCGAAGCCATTGTAACTAAACTTATTATAACTGAAAGCATTTACTCCAACACTCTTATATGTAAGATCTCTGTCAGAGACACAAATAATATTGTTGAAGACTTTCCTCTGATCGGTCAAGAGAGATTTAAATTACATCTCACTTCACGAGGATTGGATGGCTCTGATAAAGAACTTAAGTTAGAATTCTATGTCACAGAATATCCATTATATGGCCGAGGGAGAGAGAAGCATGTTCAAGCCTTTTCATTTAGTGGTATTTCAAAACACGCATATCTTTCAAGATTTAAAAAAATATCAAGGTCGGTGGATAGTCTCACATCGGATGAGATAAGTAATATTGTTTCAAATGACTTGGGTTCAGATACCTTTATTATGAATAATCCTCCTATAACAAGATTCAAGGGGATCATTAATACTCAGACGCCATTGGATGCTATTGAATGGTTAAGAAAGAAAACATATGATGAGAAGCAAGCACCTTATTACTTCTTTCAAACATTGAATGGTGATATCAATCTATCTTCTCATACAGAATTGGTTGAGCAGACTGCCTACTACGATTATCATAGTACTAGAGACTTCACCAGTGATCCAAATAGTGAAGCGGATTATCTAGAAAGAAAACATAGAATACTTGAAATCACATCGGATCTTAAATTGGGAAAAATATTCCAGGCTATCGACGGTGCATATTCCTCTGAAAATTTCTACCTTGATGTGGGTAATAAAACTTTCACATCTACAGAATTTTCCTATTCAGGTAAATTTATTAAAGGAGAAGGTAAAGCGCCGCCCGCCCGAGTAGGGCTTGATCCAGCTAATAGCTTAGGAAAGAAGTCACCAATCTCTTCAGACTTCTTGATCGGCGATGCTACTATCAATGAGAATTATCAGTCACACTATGAGTATGTCTCAACGAACGCCTTTGCTTTTGGGGACACTGATAAGAACTATAATGAGATGAAAAAGGAAAGCGGAGGAATCACCAAGGCATACGTTGAAAATCTTGAATCAGTCACACACGATTTAAAATTATTTGGAGATTTTGAGTTAAATGCTGGAGTAGTGATTGATGTTATATTGCCGCGGGCGATGAGCCCCGAGGTTCAAAAGAAAGTTTTAGCAGATCCATATGGATATGTCGATAAACATCTTTCGGGTAAATACTTAATTACCTCTTCTATACATACATTTGATGATGGAGAATATTTCACAGAGGTGAAAGTAAAACGTGATTCATTCACGATTGATTTATAATTATGAGTACAGAAAATTTTATGCAAAATGGTGGAGCATTCCACTGGTTCACTGGAGTCGTTGAGGATATACAAGACCCCAAAGAGATGGGACGTATTCGTGTAAGATGCTACGGCTTTCACACAAAGAATAAAGAAGATCTTCCAACTGAATCACTACCATGGGCTTCCCCAATGCTTCCTGTGACATCTGCGTCGATGACCGAGTTGGGAACTTCTGCGACAGGTCTGTTAAAAGGTTCTTGGGTGATTGGATTCTTCAGAGATGGTTCGAATGGTCAAGATCCTATTATAATGGGTTCTGTTCCTTCAATGTCTTCACTTGTAGATTATCAGTATGGATTTACAGACCCTGAAAAAAGATATCCAGTGAATACAAAACTTGATATTGCTGAGACTCCATTAGCCGCTAAGAGTATTGATGAAGCCTATAAGAAAGCATTCTCTTATACGAAGAAAGTAGAATTGAGAGAGGCGCATGATGTTGTTCCTACTGCAAATGCTGCTCATGAAAACAATTGGGTGTTCCCAGACATTGATTCAGTTATTAAACCACAATATCCTAAGAATCATGTCATTGCTTATGAGAAAGCGACTGATACTTTAGAAGATTCACACATTGTTGAATTCGATGTGACACCAGGACAAGAAAGAATCTCAACCATTCATAGAACTGGTACGTATAGAGAGATCACTCCAACTGGAGATGAAACAAGTGTTATTGTTGGAAATGATTTTCAAGTTGTTGTTAAGAATCAGAATGTAAATGTGATTGGTAATTGTAATCTCACAGTTGATGCGAGTTGCTCGACATACATTAAAGGTAATTGGAATATTCAAGTTGATGGTAATGTTGTTACTAACATTGGAGGTAGTTATGAAGAGAATATTGGCTCTACATTAAAGCAGACTACTGGAGGGCCTGTTACTGAAACTTATGGTGGAAATCAAGTAACAACTGCTCCAAATATCTTACTCAATTAGTATAAATAGAATATATGGGCAATAAATTTTCAGATAACAACACGGGGAGATCAACGCTGACTTCACGGAGAAGATTGTATGCGGATTTACCTTTAGCTTTTAATATCCATCCTAACACACAAGACCTTACAGTATTGAGTGATATCGATGCTGTGAAACAATCGGTGAAGAACCTTGTATTAACAAACTTTACTGAGAGACCTTTTCAACCTAGAATAGGTGGAAATATCACAGCTTTACTATTCGAACCCGCTGACCACTTCACCGAAATAGTTATCAAGGATGAGATTATTAGTGTACTAGAAGAGCACGAACCAAGAGTGAATGGGATTTTTGTTGAAGTGATTGATGAATCCGACACTAACTCTTATCGGGTTAGTATACAATTTAATGTAATATTTTCTGACCAAAGAGAAGAAACTAATTTTTACCTCGAACGCACACGATAATGGCACAATTTAATGTAACAGAACTAGACTTTGATAGGATTAAAGAAAATCTTATCAGTTATTATAAAAATTATCCTGGTGGTAAATATAAAGACTTCGACTTCGAAGGTTCAGGTCTTAATATGATGATGGATATCCTGGCGCATAATACACACTATAATGCGATCACCGCTCATACTTCAATCAATGAAACATTCCTTGACTCCGCACAACTAAGATCAAATGTTGTATCCCGCGCTAAACTCTTGGGTTATACTCCAAATAGTATTAGATCTGCTAACTGCGGACTCACATTAGAATTTAATGGATCAGTTAATAACTCTGAAGAAACATTCACACTTGATGCAGGAAAGAGAATTACAACAAGTCTTAATGGAAAGACATATACATTTATCACTGTTGAGGATTACACTACACCTTTAGTTGGTGGAAAATATACATTCTCTAATATAGTATTCCACCAAGGGATTCTAAAGAGACAAAGTTTTATTGTGCGAGAAGCTGCTGGCAAAGGTCAGAAGTATGTATTGAAAGATAATACAGCAGATGTATCTCATTTGAAAGTTAAAGTTTATGACAATACTTCAAGTGATAGTTTTTCAATTTATAATAAGTTTACTACATTCAATGATGTGACAGATCGAAGTGAGATTTATTTTATCACAGAAAATCATGATGGAAATTATGAAATAGAATTTGGTAACAATGTTTATGGAAAGAAACCGAGTGGTCAGAATATCATTGAACTTGAATATATAAGTACGTTTGGTGAAGAATCAAATGGCGCGACATCATTCACATGGGCATCGAGTAACCCTGCTCCAATCTCTATTACATTGGAATCACGGGCGAGTGGAGGAGCAATAAAAGAAGATATTGAATCAATTCGTTTCAATGCACCTTTAACCTTTGCATCTCAAGAGAGAGCTGTTACAGTTGATGACTATCTAGCCATAATTAAAAGAGATTTTCCTGCAGCAAGTATTGTGTCTGTGTGGGGTGGTCAGGATAATGATCCACCACAATATGGTAAAGTTTTTGTATCAGTAAAACCTAATTCTGAAAATGCATTAACTGACATACAGAAAGATGAATTGAAGGGATTACTTTCTTCAAAAAATGTTGCATCAACTATTCCAGAGATTATTGATCCAGATTTCACATATTTATATTTTAATATATTCTTTAAATATGATTCAAATCAAACAGATCTGAATAAATCCGATCTTGAAACACTTGTTAGAAATGAATTAATAAGTTATAATACAAGTGTTCTGCAAAGTTTCAATACAGTGTTCCGCCACTCCAATTTCCTTAGATCAATCGATATCGTGGAATCATCTATCCTTAGTACAACAGCGAGAGTCTTCGTGTATAAGAAAAAGGATTTGGCTAAGTTTGATACAATATCATCAGAGTTATCATTTGGTTTTGAAATCTATGGAGACATTGATGATTCAGAATCCTATATATCATCGGATCAATTTAAATATCAAGGCTACTCTGTTAGACTAGGAGATGAACCTCTATCAAATACAACAAGACGAATCTATGTGTATAGAGTTGATGCTTCTGGGACAGAGATAAAAATGATCAACGATGTTGGAACTTTGACACCGATCACAGGACTACTTCGATTCAATCCCATACTCACTGATACGACATCGACAATTAATGTATATTGTACTCCAGCATCGAATGATGTTGTTGCTAAGAGAAATAACTTGTTACAGATTGATTCTAATAAATCAATTGTATCGGGAGATGTTGATACGATTTCTGTCGGTGGTGCTGCAGGTGCAATTGATTACACAACATACAATAGACATAGTTAATGGATATTTCAATAGCAACTGCGAGACCCGCAACAACTGAGGCGAATACTGTCGAGTCTTTGGTGCCCATGCAACTAAGAGAAGGCGCGGATAACTTCATTGGCTTCATTGAAGATTATTACTCTTATATGAATACAGATGGTTTACCATCACAAGAGATTAATAACATCTTAACTGAGCAAGACATTGATCGAACTTCTGCACAATACATTGATTCAATTCAAGCTGAAATTGCTAAAAATATTCCAAGATCTGCAGCATTTAATAGAGTTTCCTTATACAAGAAAATTGTAAAATACTATCTCACGAAAGGCTCAGAGGATAGTATCATTAATTTCTTTAAGATCTTTTATGATGATGTTATCTCGATTCAATATCCAAGGGAATTGTTATTCAAGCCATCCTCTGGTGACTATAATGGTAGTATGTATAGAGATACTAAAGGGTTTGTTTCTAACTCGGATGTTCTACAGGATAGTTATTTCTGGCAGGATTTCTCTTATGTGATTAACTCATCTATTGGTGCTGCTGAATGGAAGAATGAATTTAATAAACTTGTTCATCCCGCGGGCTTTAAGTTCTTTGCTATACTTTCACTATTGATTGTTCGAAGAACCAATTGGATCGGGAGATTTGTTAGATTTAATTCTTTCACTAGAACATATGAAACCACACTGCCAAGAAATTACAGGGATTTGTATAAAACACATGATTATAATGATCTTGATTGGTTGAAGAGTTTAACTCCACCGCATAAATCAGGTATCAATGAAAGATATAGCGATAGTGTTGGCGATCATATGCCGATGTTTCAATATGGTCTCTTGGGTAATATAGCCACGCGATCCATCGCCACCATACTCAATTATGATGATGCGACATTCTTAAGACTTGTTATATTCATCACCAATTACTTCACCAAGTCAGACTCTGACAGTTCTATAAGAACTCGAAATGATTATATTCAAAATTTAAAATTCTTGGATACAGATAGTATTAGTGAATATAAAAATGTGCCAATAGATCATGGTCTTAAATTTAATTATAATGATATTAAATTCCCATCGATCGATCCATTAGTCTATAGCGATAATCGGCTTGGTCGTGGTGGAGATTTCATAGTTGAGCAATCAACATCTGATGTGATGTTATTGACACAAGACGGCGGAAACAACTTATCTGATAATTATGAAAACCGCAGAATTTTCTCGAATATATCAAGTTTCATAACAATTATTGATGAATCACCTCCTATTGGAATTATAACGATAGATCAATCTGAATCCTCGCCCGCGATATCATCTCTAAATATAATTACACTATCGGGTGATCAATTAATCAATATAGTATAAATAGTAGATATGGGTATTTTAATTTCAAATTTAAGTAGTACGACAAATATTGCGAATAGTGATAGTCTTATTTTAGATCAATCTGATAAGACTGTTAAAATCACACTCGATGAATTGTCCACACATTTTTCATTAACTGAATTGCAGGCGGATGTTGAATTAGATAATCTGGCTGCCATTAGTAATTATACTGTTATAGGTAATGTAAGTGGAGCCAGCGCTAAGCCGAGTGAAGTCCCCATCCTTAATCAAAACAGCTTGACTTCGAATAGTTCGACTGCACTAGCCACACAGAGTAGTATCAAATATTATGTTGATGAAAATATTGCACCTCTACAAACACAGATAGATAATCTCATAGGTGGTGGGGGAACTTCGAGTCTTTATGATGTGTGGCCGGTTGCCTACGGCCCTCTCGACCCAATTGCTGCAAATTCTGCATATCTATTAACACAGGGAACTTTAATAGATTACATTGATACAAAGGTTACAGGTATTTTACCTACACAATTGAGCACTGGTGCTCCTGTATGGGATGTCTCTGGTTATGTGACATTAGGCGCGGAGGGAGTGAATGATGATCACCTTGTTACAAAGGGATATGTTGACTCTGTTGTCCCATCAGGTGCTGTAGGAGGCTCCTCAGTATTGAGATATGGTGAGATAACTGCTGGAAATCTTTCTTCCACCAACACAACCATCGATCCAAATCCAACGACATCTGGTGATTTTACAACTGTTCGATCGAGCGGTATTAATGATGGTGAAAATTTCTTCACCTGCACGTTTAATACACCTCTATCCAATGCTAATTATAATGTTATCATTGAAATATTTTCAAATGGCGGCGCTACATATGATTATGATAATCAAGTTACTACTGTTATTACAGCAAAATCGACAAATGGTTTTCAGTTTAATGCCGAAAGTGGCGCATTCCTTCGCGATGTAACTGTGGACACGGATGTCAGCTTCAATGTAAGAATCGAATCGAACAGTGCTGCAGCCATTACTACAAGTCAAGAATGGGAGACCGCGAATTATGTCTTCGGCACGACTTACACTAATAGCACTGGTTCCCCACTATTGATTAATGGTTTTGGAACTTCTGCTATTGGGACTAATCTATCAACCAATGTTATTATCAATGCAGGTCTGGCAAATGAGATCTCACTTCCCTTTGTTCATAATTGGGCGGATACGGATGTGATTGGTGGCAATCAGGCAAGTGTGACGATTCCAAATGGCGCTACATACAAATTCGAGTATGACCCCAATTCCAACACGCCGGCGACAAACTTCTTCTGGCAACAAATGGTGACAACCGCTGTTACTGGAAGTGTTATTAATGGCGCGGATGGTCCTCAAGGTCCCACTGGTCCCACTGGTCCTCAAGGTCCTGCCGCAGCAACATATACTTTGAACGGCACCATATTAATCATCACTACACCATAATGCCTACACAGGATATAAATTTCAGCGGTCTGACAAGTGTGATCCATGATGGTGTGGGTCTCACTAAAGTCATTTTCAGGGACACAACTGTCTTCACTGATCTTAATCCAATCCTTGGTGTGGGTTTCGTGAATCGTGTTTCTGTGGATCCTGGCACCAGGCTACCAGACTATAAGTTTAGTATAAATTGGGAAATGACTGACGTGTCACAGAAGAACGTGACATACCTTGTGACAGTCCGTGTATATGATTATATCGGCCGCGTGATTAGTGGTACTGATATCACCCATAGTTTTACAACGGGGTCAAATATAAGTGCGGGCACAGAGGAATTTAGTGGTTCATTTGCCACATTAACAAACACCGATACTATTCCTGCGTTTATCGCCGTGGCTGGCGCGCAGGAGGTTGTTATTGAAGATTCTCTTACAGTTCTATCTCCAACAGCTTAATAATTATGATCACAATTACAGCAGAAAATCTAAGACAGTTGGAAATAGATAAATTGGAATGTTTTCCAGACTGTCAATTGAATATGGAATATTGTGAAAGTCATGAAGTTGTTCATCTACACGAACTTCCTATGACAACTGCAAATAAAGTTTGGGGTTATATTAAGGGTACTCAAGACCCCACATCTCCTTATATCGATGCTGGATATAGTATCAATGATATTTTGTTACATGCTTCGGAGTATGAAACATGGGAAGAGTTTTTAACAGCATATGATGATAAAGAAAATCATAATTACTTCACGTGTAAAGATTACACGAAGGCATATATGCTAATAGAAAGAATTAAAAGCACTGACATCATCGATTCCAGTGTTGCAATAATCATGAAATATATACCCGAAGATGTTATAAATGATTTCTTCGAAAGCTTAAGTCACTAATAAACAATTAATACTTCACGTAAATCTTTATAAATAACATTATGTCAGCAATCATTACAAATAACTTTAGACGAAACTCTTGTGAGAATTTCATAAGTCAGCTTCAGACCAATCAAAACTCATATTTTATCGGAATTGGTAAGAGTGATAAATGGCCAGATTCCACTAGCTATAGTGAAGATGATCAACTCTTCTCTGTACCTCTTCCTAATGGTACTATCATAGAAGACCAAGATGTCCTTGATAACTTAATATCCTTAGTGAAAGTTCAGCAGCAGGATATTTTGACACCAAAGAATAGATGGGAATCTGGTAGAACATATAAAGTTTATAATCCATATGATCCACTAACGTTCGATCTAGAAGGCAGTGATTATCCTTGTTACATGACATTCAATGATAATATTTTTGTTTGTTTGGATAATGACAATGGTTCGGCTTCGACTTTCAATCCAGGTGATAATTATACTACGTTCGATACAGTAAATCATGTTCTGGTGACTGATGATGGATACACTTGGGCATTTATTCAAACAATTAATCAATCATCAGCTTTCTACACTGAGCAATTTGTTCCAGTTAATTTAGAAGGAGATGCTGCAACTGCAAAAGCCGCAACGGGAGGGTTAGTTTATAACTTCAAGATTGATAATGGTGGCGTTAATCTAGACACCAATAATGTAACCATTAAGTTGAAAGGTGTCGATGAGTATGGTGTTGCGATTGAGACCATAGAACTCACAACAGACGAAAGATTCAGTGTCAGTTTCGGTGTAGGTTCAATTGCAAGTATTAATTATACAGAAAGCTTAGACTCGCCCGAGGGGCCTGGTATTAGAGTAAACCCACTAATGGGATATGCAAAAGCTTCGATTGAAGTTTATGAAGGTGTATCCTTTCTAGATGATGTTCGTATCCAACCTCTCGTGGCATCAATCGATGGATTTGGTGCACATCCAAGAAAGGATATTCCTTCTTATTATGCAGGATGTTATGCAAGATTCTCTGGAGTAGTTGATGGTGAAGCACTCATTGATACTCCAATCCGCCAAGTGTCTTTGATCGAGAATCCACAGAGAAATGATAATAGTCCAGTTGGTTCGGACCAGGGCGTTGAATATGATGATATCGAAGCACTTGATGCTGTAAATTATATTCAACTCAATGCTGGTACTTTAACAGTGGCATATCCAGCAGGATCATTTATCACACAGGGAGAGGCTAAAGTTTATGTCGATCGTGTTGATCTTCTAAATGATAGAGTTTTTTATCACACCAATTCTAATCACAATGTTAATTACATACCCCTTCTAGCAAGTCAGAGTATCACTATGACCTCCGAAGATGGTGTTTCTAGTGACACAATTGATGATACAAATATTGACTCTATTATAACGAGTGAGTATGTTCATGATACTGGCGAGGTTCTATTCGTTGATCATCGAAAGAAAATTGTAAGAAATGTTGATCAAACCGAAGATGTTAAAATCGTAATTCAATTCTAAATGGCTAATACAACAATAACAGATTTACCCAATGCGACAACGCCATTGGGGCCCGAATATATAGTATTAGATCAGGGCGGTGAAACTAAACGGCTTCAGTTATCTGACTTGTTTCTGAATTCAGGTTCTGAGACTATAACATCTCTTACACAAAATGGTAATGTGTTATCTTACACGAATGAGGCTGGTGTAGTTAATACTATAGATACTGAAACTGTCACTTCATTGTCATTATCGAATGGTGTATTATCCTACACGGATGAGGCTAATGCAGTCACCACTCTAAATGTTATCCAAGATGAGACTGTTACTTCATTGTCATCATTGAATGGTGTATTAACTTATACAGATGAAGCAGGTGCTGACACAGTTCTCAATATTATCGGAGATAATACTGTTACAGCATCCAAATTAACATTGAGTGCTCCTCCTACTGATGGTGATTTCCTTATCTATGATGCTGCAACTGATGGTTTTCAGGTTACAGCATCAACTGCTCAAGCACATGATCTTTTCAGTGCGAATCATACTGATGTGGCTTCTAATGTTACACCTTCTTATGGTGATTCAATGTACTATAACGGTACTGAATGGACTACAGGAAACTTTGGCAATTACGGTGCTGATATGGAGTATGTTAATCTTACTGCAGGTACATTGGCACTGTACATATCAGGCGATGAGACTACCACGACCTCCACCCGCACGACTGGTACCAGCTACATACTCGACACTTCTGCCGATTTCGTATATAACGTGGCTGATTTTGTAGGTGATGGTCTACAGAACTCCAATATCAGAGGTATATACCTTGAGTTATATACAGTCTCTTTTGACGGTGGCTCCAGCAGATTCTCCGGGACGTTTCCTGATGGATCACAAAAGAATCTCTCGAGCTTTTTTCCATTATCGGCCCACAGCTATAGCTCAAATGAACAAGTCTTTATACCAATCAATGAAGGTCAAGAATCTTTCACACTGAAGCATGAACATCAGTGTTTTGATGGAAGTCCCAAATTTGAATGGAGCTGGAGAATTTTGGGTGCTGAGTGTACAAGGAGAGTTGCTTTAAGTCCAGAGGTGGATGTTATCCATATCGTTGGTTCGCAGGACTCCGCGCAAGTAGACCAAGGTTATGTTGATGTCGACACTAATTCTTTTAATACTGACACAAGTGTATGGTCAAGTGAGAATCCTACCTCACTGCCCGCGGCAGATTGGTCTGGAGTATTTCCAATAACAATTCCAGATAATGTATCAAAAACAGTGATTAGGTTGGTGAATAATTGGAACTATTTCGTTCAGAACAATTCTAGTGAAGAGGTCGATAACATTACTATCACAGTTGATTGGAACGCTGGAACTATTAATGGAATATATACGTGGAATGCTGAATGGCAGAGTACTGGTTTTTTATACGCAAGTGACTTAGTTGGTGAAAAACAATTTACTACTAAGGAGCCCGTACTGAACTCGACACCTTCGATAATAAAATTTCAAATCATTGGTAGAGATATAGTTAAGTTGCCTTGTCCAAACCATGGCGGTATCTACTTTAACACGGGTCAAACCTATACAATCGAGAATTATAAGACAACCGCAGCTAATATTATCGATGATATTGCGAATGATTCGAGCACTAGTTCTATAGCTACGTCTGAGAGTATTAAGGCTTATGTTGATGCTTCAGCTCAAACCTTTACTCCATCAACCTATGCTGGTGGGGAAAGTGTGACGCTTCCCAATGGTTTGATTATGAAGTTCGGGAGTATTACATCAGGGATACCAACCTACGGAATACAGGGATCAATTACTTTTGCGAGTGCTTTTCCGACAGATTGCCTTTATGCAAACATAATTACAGATCGCTATGGTAATGCAAGCTATGAAAATAATACAATAGAGGGAGTTTCCACTACAAATGTTTTATACAAGCACGGAATGGCTCTACAACCTAATGTTATTTACTGGCAAGCAATCGGATACTAATGAACCCCCTCCTTCAATCAGTTCAATTAGTATTAAAGAGGGCTACGCAAAAGTAAAAACATTATAGTTTGCATTTGAAAAGAAATAGAATTAAATTCATATAAATAAAGAATATGGCAAAGAACACTTTAACAACTTTCAGTCAGACTCCTTATGTTGATGACTTTCATGTAACCGATCCGAATACAGGAAAGACACCAGAGGAAAAGAATTATCTAAGAATTCTATACAAGCCCGGTGTCAGTGTTCAAGCACGTGAATTGAATCAGATGCAGTCCACTATTCAATCACAGATTGATCAGTTTGGTAGAGGTGTATTCTCTGAAGGTGCATCTATCATCGAAGGTGAAAAGAATTTTGATGATGATGTTTACGCTATTGACGTTACATTTGACACAGATCCTGGTACTGCACTGGATGATTTAAGTATAATCGCGGATAAGATAGAGGGAATTGGATTGAAGGCATCCATCCTTGAAACACTTAAAATTGGTGAGAAATCCTATAGACTTTTCATCAAATATGAAAACTCTGTTCAGGAATCGGGGGTAAATGTAAAGGAATTTGAGACAGGTGCGATATACGCAACAGCCAATGTCACGAAAGAAAATAATGAGATTTGGATTAACAGCGGCGAGCGGCTCGGAGAGATTGATGATATTAAATATGCGGCCATAGCCACTGTCGAGCCAGGTGTTTTCTTTGTCAAAGGACAATTTGTTCTGGGTGAATATCAAGAGATTTATATCGTTAAGCCTACATATGATTATCTTATCAGTGGTAAGGTTGCCTTTCAGGTTAATGAAAGTGTAAAAACATCTGGGGATGACAATACACTATTAGATAATGCTTCTGGCGAGCCTAATTATGCTGCACCAGGCGCTGATAGATATGCAATTGATTTGAAACTTGTATTCGTTAGTGATGATGATGGAGATACTACACCAGGTGCCGCTGATGCAATATTTATCTCGGATAACTCCGATGTAATCAGTTCAACAGTCGCAGAAGCTTCAAGTGAGGCATATTCTCCTCTGATCATAATTGTTAATAACAATGTTCAAGAGAAATCTCAGACACTGTTTGCTGATAATATCGAAGCGACATTGGCTAGGAGAACCTCTGAAGAGAGTGGTGACTATGCTGTCAAACCTTTCGGCATCGACATTCGAGACTTCTTGAATGATGAAGATGATGGTGAAAATAGGGGTTTATATAGCACTGACCAAATGAGGACTTTTGGTATCGATGTCGAAGAGGATGATATTTCTGGAATAGCAAATAATGGCCCAATAACAATCGACTCAACTACTCCAGAAGACGATGTAGAAGAATATGGAAAGTCTAGATTTATCGTAGGTGTTGAACCATCTATCGCATATGTAGAAGGTTTTAGGATTGATCCACAATCAAGGATTGATGTTCCAGTCGAAAGAGCTAGAACAACAGAATCGAATACTAAGATCTACACAACTGCTCGACTTGGTAATTACCTTGAGGGTGAATCAATTGAAGCTCTTCCAACCTTTGGTGAGAGTGTGACTTTTGACAACGGCTCAACCGGCGCTAAGATTAGAGGTTTGGAGAATATCGGAGGTAAATACAGATTGTATCTCTATGATATCAACGGCACAATTGATTCAACTGCAACGACTGCAACTGGTGACACAAGTGGTTTTGTCTTTAACTTCACCGCTGATAGTGGTCTGAATGATACTGAATATACAAGGTCTCTATATGAACTTCCTTATGATAATGTTTCTGATGTTGGCGAAACAGAAATTGCCATAAGACGCAAAATGGCATATGAAGTTGCAGTTACTGGTCAGATCACACTTACAGATACAGGTGATAATAGATTTTTTGATGAAAATGAGAACTCTTACATAGTTGTTGCTGATGCCAATAATGCTATTATTGAAATTCAAAGTGCATTGATAACTGGTGTCACCAATAATGACACCATCATATTAACTGCTAAAACTGCTTCAGACTTCACCATTGGGGACACGGGCACGGTTCTTCTTTCTCAAAAGAAAATATTAGTAGCTAAACAGAAGTTGAGTGCCACTAGATCTACTCAAATTACTGGATTGACTAACACATTTGCGCTCCTCAGTGATACAGATGTGGTTAAAATCACTGGAGCTACATACTTACAAGATCCTACTGACCCGCAAAAAACTGATACAATCCCTCTTGATCTAGCTGATCTCGTACTTGATGATGGTCAAAGAGATGGTGTTTACAAACTATCTTCCGTAAGATATAAAGGTGTGCCGATTCCATTAGATAGTAGTGGCGCCGAGCGGGTGGTTACGGTAACTTACGACTGCTTTTTGCATCAACTGACTGGAGATTATTATAATAGAAATTCATACCCTGGCGAATACGCAGACATCCCATCATATGGTGATATTAGATTGTCAGATGTATTAGACTTTAGACCGGATGAAGGTTCTACTCTTGATAAAACTGAATATAATACAACTCCTGTTGATCCTAATAGTGTAATTGAATCTACAATAAGTTTCTATCTGAATAGAATTGATAAAGTTGTTGTTAATAATGTCGGCGATTTCGAGGTTATAAGTGGTATTCCTGCTATTGATCCAGTAGAACCAGAGACACCAGATAGTACAATGCATCTCTATACAATTGAGATTCCTGCATACACATTTGATGTTAAGGATATTAATTCACAGTATGTTGATAATCGCAGATATACAATGCGAGATATTGGAGAAATTGAACAGCGACTCACCAATTTAGAATATTACACATCACTATCACTTCTTGAGAGAGAGGCTGATGGCAAACAGATCTTCGATACCACATCGGGCAATCCATATGAAAGATTTAAGAATGGTATACTTGTAGATAGTTTCACTGGTCACAGTGTTGGTGATGTTGATGATGAAGGATATCTATGCTCAATAGATAAAGAAGAAGGTGTTTTAAGACCTTCGTTTGAACAATCATCTACAAGATTATTATTGAATGATCCCGATAATAATTCCTATGGCAGCCTTGCCACACTTGATTATCAAGAGGAGGTGCCGTTCATTCAGCAACTGAAAGCAAGCACACATATGAGTGTTAATCCTTATGCTGTTGCTGCATGGTGGGGTGAAGTTAAACTATCACCATCTTCTGATGAGTGGAAAGAAACTTCACAAAGACCTGACATTGTTATCAACAAGGAGAATGATGCAGATGTATTAAGAGCCATCACAGATGCAACAAAGGCTCAGGGAACTGTTTGGAATTCTTGGAGAACTAATTGGACAGGAAGATCAAGATGGGGTTGGGGTCGGAGAAGGAGTAGGAGATGGGGTCGCCGAGGTAGATGGTGGCGCCGTCGTCGTAGTGGATCACTTGCCGTGCAGGCAAGAGTTGGTGTTAGATCAACAATGTCAATTGAAACTGTAAGAAGTGTTGTTAATGAGAAAGTCATTGACACTTCCATAGTACCATTCATTAGATCGAGACGTGTGTATTTTAGTGGTAAGATGTTTAGACCTAACACTAAATTATATGTATATTTTGATAGTGTTGATATTAGTTCTTATGCGACAAAGGCACCATTCCAAGAATTTAGTACTAGTAATGATGTTAAATCATTCTTGAATCAAACGGCAACTGATATCTACGGAGACTCCCCGACGACTCGCGAGGAAGTTGTAACAGATGATAATGGTAATATAACAGGATATTTTGTTATACCAAATAATGCCGCAACCAAGTTTAGAACTGGAGAAAGAGAAGTTATATTCACTGATAATGAAGTTAATGACTCTACTCAGGCTACTACTACAGCTAATGCATCATATTCCGCATCAGGTATTATTGAACATATGCAAAAGACAGTTGTTTCAACTCGTCAGGTTAAAGTATCACAAGAAAGAGTTACACAAAGTAGAAATCTTTGGAGATGGAATAGATGGAGAAGTCGCCGCCGTGGTAGATGGTGGGGTCGCAGAAGAGGTCGGGGTCGTCGCCGTCGTTGGAGAGATCCATTGGCACAATCTTTCATGATTGGTGAAATTGAAACTGGTCTCTACGCAACTTCATTGGATTTATACTTCTATAAGAAATCCACGAATGTTCCTGTTCAGATGTATGTGGTGACAATGGATAATGGTTACCCTACTCAAGAGATTGTTCCTCTCAGTGAAGTTACATTACTTCCAGATGCTGTTGCAGTTTCTGATGATGCATCTGTGCCTACCAATTTTATGTTCGAGTCGCCTGTATATCTTCAGGCGGGTGTTGAATATGCGATTGTTGTTCTTTCGAATGATGATGCTTATAGAATGTGGCTATCAGAGATTGGAAAAGATGATGTAAAAACTGGCGAATTTATCGCTAAGAATCCTTATACTGGTGTGATGTTTAAATCACAGAATGCTTCTACATGGACTGCTGATCAAAATAAGGACTTTAAGTTTACCTTCAATAGAGCAAAATTTGAGGAGAATACTAAGAAGGAAATTATATTCAACACTCTCGGCATTTGCACCGAACAACAGGCGATCGATGAAGAAGGTAATGGACCACTTGAGTTCTCTCAATTGACTTTTATATCCGAATCTGTTAGCATACCATTAACCACTATCAATTACCAAATGAGTGTGGACAGTGGCGCGACATATTTCAATGTGACCACGGGTGAAGATATATATAAATCTAGTGACGAAGGCGTGCCTGTGAAAGATGATACTACAATCATACTTAAAGCCATATTGTCATCTGAATCCGAATTCATAACACCTGTCATTGATCTTGAAAGAATATCACTAGTTGGTGTTAAGAACTTTGTTAATTCTGAAGCAGAGCTTTTAGAAGATAATAGCCCACTTGGTGAGGATGAGGATAGTGAACTCAGTTCTATTCACGGTTACGCATTTGCTAGATATCTCACACAAGAGGTTGAACTTAATAATCCTGCTGATCAGTTAAACGTCTATCTGAACATTAATAGACCCATTGAACAGTCTAATGTTAAAGTTTATGTTAGATTTAATACTGGCGAGGAGTCTATCAAAAATTCTGACTTTGAAGAAATAACACCAGATACTGTGATTCCTATCACTAGTATCAGAGAGGATTATAGTGAAGTGTTATTCTCTGTTAATAAAGAAGATCAGGGCGATCCGACAAATTCTTTGAATTTCACATCATTCCAAGTCAAGATTGTTATGGTTTCAAATGACCACGCGCATGTCCCAGTGATGAAGGATTTTAGAGCTATTGCTACCACATAAATCATGAGTCGTAAATATAAATCAGATATGTCTGATTATCTTAAGATTGAAGATCGTGATTCTTTAATCAAAGATATGAAAACTTCATCAATAATATCAATCGATGAATCCGCATATGAGGCAGCGCTTCATAGGAAAAATCGTGCTAAAAGATTTCAGCAAATGGAGAAGGATGTGTCTGAGTTAAAGACATTAATGTCAACCCTTATACAAAAATTAGATAAATAGAGATATGGCATTTTTAACATTAAATACATCATACATCGCCGCTGGAGAAACATTCAGGCTCATTATAACTGATCTCGAAGGTAATGTGGGTGATACACTATCTTACACTTTATCTGGGACAGATTTGACTCCATCCAATTTTGTTGGAGAAAGTTCTTTAAGTGGTGTAGTGACCTTGGGTAACAATAAGAGTGGTTTTAAAGATTTTATAACCAGTATTAATCTACCTACTGGTGAAGAATATATGACTCTTACTGTTTCATCACCTGGGATGAATAACATATATTTAAAGATATACTCAGTTAATCACTATCTCACACCTAAAACTAAGATTGCCTTGGGTGACACATTTGATGTTTGGAGAAAGAAGACCAACGGTTTTATTGCTAGACTTGACACACTTGAAGATTCTGTATCAGAGATTAAATCACAGACAGTTATTGCTGATGGAATTAATTCTGAATATACATTAAATTTTCCAGTAACTGGTCTTGATACAAATTTCTATGATGTCAATATTGATGGTATTGCACAAAATCCAAATCTTGCATACACAATCAATGATGTGAATAATAGTATTGTGTTTTCGGAAGTCCCCAGTGAAGACGCATCTATCTCGATCATTCATAAATATGAGATATCAAACATTGCTAGAAACATTGTAAGAACATGGGGTACTATTACTGGTGATCTATCGGATCAACTTGATCTTACATATGCTTTAGATTTAAAGGCTGATAAGTCGACTACGTACACTAAGGATGAGTTAGATGACCCTACTGATGGTAAGGCTGATAAGTCTACTGTCACAGCTAATACAAATGCAATCGCTGCGTTACCAATTGCTGGATCTTTCATGGCTCCAGATCATTCTTACTCAACTAATTCAAATGCTTTGGCGGCAGGGTTTGTTGAGAATCAACTTTTCTTAAACACCACTAACCATAATCTTAGCGGTGTGTATTCAGACAACTATACGTTGCTTTCTCAATACTCTGGTGCATCTGCTGCTTATAGCTTGCGTAGGCTTTCATCTAACACAACCAGTGCTTTAAAAATCAGACGAACAGGAGACAATGAAGAGGTTGATGTGCTATTTGATTCTAATGATCAAGTAAGTCTGCAATCTCCAATTGGTGGTGCTGATGATTTTATTTTACGGGGTGCAACTGGTGTCATGGCTCTTTATAACGGTCATATTTTTAAGAGGTATGTTACAGGTAGTCCCGCAGGATATCAGTATAATGATTTTACTCTACAAAGTGCTGGAGCTACAGTATTCCCAATTTTTAGTTTTGGCACTAATACTTGGAATTGGCAAGACGGTATTGCTAGTGGCGGAGCTTCAGCCTCTGTAGATTTATCTACGGATGAAGTTTGGGATGCTGATTGGACAGGCACACCTATGGAAGGAGCAACCTTTGATCGTACTCTTTATGGTACTACACTCGATGAGTTTATAACTGCACACGAGGTTACTTACACCTCGGACTTTAGTGCTGGAGTTGATGGGTGGTCTGCTGACTTAGGCAGTTCTGTTACTACAACGCCAGACCCAGTAGGCACACTGGACGTAGTTAAATACACAGTTGACACAGAAACGACTGCAAAAGTTTTATCGAGAAATGCATTAAATATAGGGCAACAATATACTGTGCAAGCTCAAGTCTATGTCCCTTCATCAAATGTGGATCTTGATAGCATCGTCCTAATGGATGGGTCTGGTTTTATGGCTACATCTTACCTTGGAATCCAAAGGGACGAATGGGTTACAGTATCAACTGTTGGCACTGCAAATTTGGGCAATATAAATATCCGTGGTGCTTCTGGCACGACAGCAAGTGCATACAACGGCTTCCAAGGCAACGGCACAGACGTATTCTACGTCCGCAACGTAGTAATCACCCAGACCACAGCAGACGGACACGTAGTCACTTGGTACGACCAGTCAGGCAACGGGAACGATGCTACTCAGACTACTGCTGCTTATCAGCCTAAGATCGTTGAGGGTGGGGTGCTGGTTACTGACCGTGACGGCAAGGTGGCACTGAATGGTAAAGGTGCTAAATTAGATCTTCCAGACGATACCCCTATGTTATCAGCGGATGGCACTTACTCATTGTTTGCTGTTGTCGATTTTGATGACCAGCGAAATGGCAATGATC
>Ga0075468_10000119_pt1 | contig 25885 bp, 39 predicted proteins | sample DEB08_DNA_12_FD_77578 | JGI IMG/M metagenome (GOLD analysis project Ga0075468, IMG submission 77578) | Aqueous microbial communities from the Delaware River and Bay under freshwater to marine salinity gradient to study organic matter... | ecosystem: Environmental > Aquatic > Marine > Coastal ...
ACGCCTTCCTTATTGGGAAGAAGCTCACGAGACAGAACCCCACACATTCATGGTGTAGAGAGCATTAGCCTCTCAGACACTAACAACCCAGCCTTTCAACTCCTTTTGGCTGGGTTGACTCTTTTCCCACGATAACTTGCACGATTGCTCAGAAGGATAACTTGCACGATCCACGAGTGGTCCAATTGGACAATCTTCATTTGGTTTTTCACTTTGGTGTATAGCTGAGAAACTTTTGTTTAGGTGATATACATCGTGCTGTAAAAATTCCGCTATAGAAAAAACCCATGATAGTAATTTCCCACGACGTGGGAAGTCCTTAGGAGCGGGAGAACCATCACTTCAGGCTCTCCCGTCCATCACACTACACTGCTGTACATCCTCTCAGTGTGCTCTCCTGTCTCTCCGGTGCATCAGCTGCTCTGAGAGCGCTTCTGCCTCTCGGATCGTCAGATTGCTTCTCAGCATGCTCTCCTCGAGTTCACTCAGGGTGTGTCCCCTCAGGTACTCAGTGAAACTCCGATGGAGTCCCTCCAGGTAACCCAGTGGGACCTCTGGGGTGGTTGTCTTCTTGGTATGTCGTTTCATCTCCGTGATCTCTCCGTGGCTTCTCGGTTACTCTTCTCTCGGTGACAGACCCGACAGAGTGTCTGGAGGTTGCCTTTCTGCCAGTACGCCAGGTCTCTCTCCTCCACAGGTATATCCTTTTGTTCCCACAGCGGTCTCTTGTGATCAAGCTCCCACCGGTGATCCTTCAGTCCACACTCAGCACAAACACATCGATCTCTCTTCCGGATGATCCTCCTGGTCTCACTCACCACATGTATCTCTCGGTACTCCTGAACGCACTCTGGGTGCCATCGCTGCCTGGGACGTTCCGTGGGGTCTCCGCACCACCTACACCGTCCTGGCCTCCTCAGGGAGTAGTACCATCGAGGCTTCGGGGGAACCCTGAAGTCCTCCTGGAGTTTCTTCCGTGATGGTTTCCTCTTGCCGTGTGATCTTCTGAACTGATAACCTGCCATGTATATATGTATCTATTCCGAGACAAAAAACCATCACCGGCAAAACACTTTGTGTGATCTTTTTCCCTCGCGCCCTCCTACTTATTAGAGAATCCATGAACTCTCAAGATCGCAAAGAATTTGAACTCATCCACCTGAAGATCGACACACTGACGGACTCGTTGGCTGATCTGAAAGTCGAGATGAATCAAGCCCACCAGAAGACCGATGAGTCTCTCAGGTTCATCAAGGACAGTCTATTTGATCCCCACCAGGGACTCTGGGCTGAGACAAAACAGAATAGCCTCTACAGAGAACAATCCTCCAAGTGGAGAGGAATCATCGGGGCTGGCTTTATTGGTCTGTTCTTCAAACAGATCTGGGATCTCTTCTCCAACTGATTAGCTGTTGACTCGTATGGATATTCTTCCGTATGGTCTCCCATAACAATGCGGAACACAATTATGAATACAACACTCTCCAAGGGTATATTACTCGGAACCCTCTTGACATCTCTGACGGTTGCTCTCATGAGACCTTATCTCCTGGAAGCTCCACTGGTTGAACTACCCAAACGCGTAACGATCACTCAGACCGTCCATCCAGATAAACCTGACTTTGACGTTGATGCTGCTCAGATAGTCGGCTCTCTCAACTCCTCAAAGCTAAAGCATCTGTTGGTGTACATTCATGGACTCTGTGAGTACTACGACGTAGACTACTATTTGGTCAAAGCTGTTATTCAAACCGAGTCTAGTTGGAACCACAGAGCCGTTAGCTCAAGTGATGCTGTAGGCTTAATGCAAGTTCTGCCCTCTACTGCTCGAGATACATTTGATACTCCAACTGCTCATCTGTATGATCCATATGTGAATGTCACTCTGGGTATCATGTATTTGGCTCAATTGGAGAATCGATATGGTTTTGCTGACGTCCAGTCAGTCTTAACGGCATACTCACACGGACCCACCGTGACAAAAACCATGCCACAACGATACATTAATTCAAACGACTATGTTAAAAAAGTTACTTCAGTTTACAAGCCATCTTAAACAGATATGGTTTCTATACCAATATAAAAAACATTTAATTAAACGAATAGAAAAGAACGACTTTGGTCGTAGGGAGGAGTGGTGAAACAAACACCTGGTTACTATGCTAATATGATGAATCAATTTATTCATGAACACAATACCTTTGAGGACGAGAGAGGATCATTTACTCCCATCCACTCCGACGCGTTTGATCAACGTTGGGATCAATTCAACATCAGTACCAATATTGAGAAGTTTACCTTCCGTGGTATGCATTATCAAACAAAACCTCCTCAGACTAAATGCATCAAAGTCATAAAAGGAAAGATTGTAGACTTTTGGTATAACTTGAAAACACACGAGGTTTCTTACTGCACACTTACTAATAAACAAATCTTGGAAGTCCCATCAGCTTTTGCTCATGGCTTCCTTACGCTCGAACCAAATACAATAGTCAGTTATCTCGTGAGGGGTAAATACAATCCCAAGTCCGAACATTCAATACCTTGGCATAGTATCCCCAATATCAAAAAGGGAGTTGGTAAGTACTTAGGTAACAATGATCTGGTGGTCACGTCAGATAAGGATTCGTAATGCAAACATTCTTACCTTATCCCGATATGATTAAATCCGCCAAGGCCTTAGATTATAAACGCTTAGGTAAACAACGAGTTGAAGCAAAACAAATAATTAATGCTATTACAGGAGTTCCAAGAAAAGATGGAAAGCCATATAAAGGATGGATAAGTCATCCCTGTTCTGTTATGTGGAAGGATTACGTGCCTGCTCTAAAATTTTATCACAACATAGTAATCAAGGAGTGGGAAGATAGAGGATACAATAACAACATGCCTCTCTTTGAACTAAAGGCGGATTCGTTTAACATGCCGTGGTGGTATGGAGATGAATCCTTTCACTCGTCACACAGAGCTAACCTGCTTCGTAAGGATCCTGACTATTACTCGCAACATGGATGGAAGGAAGATCCCAATGATCCGTATGTATGGCATGATGTAGAAAAGAAGTGGTATAAACAAATAGTAGGAACTTCCGAGAGAGTGTACATAAAGTGAAAAGGGTAACTCAATGAAGCTCAAGTATACAATCACATATAGAGATGGTAGAGTCGTGGAGTATATAAACGATTACGACTTCCAAGCTAATAATGAGGCAGGACACAATGCTGCCAATGGCATGGTTGGAATTGTTCACGGTATGAGGTATAGTGATGTACTAAGTGCTACCGTAGAGGTATTGGAAACCAAACACACTACAGTCAAGTAGATAAAAAGACAACAGTTATTTTTCAAACTATGCAATATCGCATACTTTGACTTTCTCACAAATATATATATATGGTTTATAGTATTGAGTTTGTATTTATATACGAGTGTAGCACTGCGGTGCATATCACGAAAACATAAAACGAACTAGGAGAACATAATGTTCTTGAAAATAAAAAAAGCCTTTTCTAAGTTATACAAAAGGGCTAAAAACAACCACGGTCAGTCGTTGGCTGAATTTGCTGTAACAACAGCAATGATGGCAACGCTAGCAACTACTGCTGCTCCTAAATTTTCTGGAGTTGGAGAGGGTGCTAAAGAGAAGAAGACTCTTGCTGATATCGATAAGATAGTCAAGTCAGCTAACAACTTCTATAACGCTAAGGTAACTGAAGAGGGAAGAGGAAGATTTCCTGGTCAGATAAAGTACGATGAATCCGTGCCTGATGGTGGTGGATATCAAGATGAGAGTTCTGTAGTAGCTGGACTTGATGTATTTCAAACTTTTGAAAGTTCTGAAGCATCTAGGTGGGCCTCTATATTTGGAACACAAAATCTTGAGAATCCAATGCCAACTGGTGCAAGTGTCAATACTGCTGAAGATGTGAATAACGATGGATCTTTTTCAGAGGGTGTGGGAGCGGAAGAGTTCCTAAATGAGTTTGGTGGCAATGCCGTCAAGTCACCCTTCCAGGATGGACATTACATCTATACGGTAATCGCTGGTGGTGGAAGTGGACAATCCTCTTACTCACCAATACTTTATGTAGCTGATCTAGAATCACCTGCTAACTTCAGAAAGAAACTACAACCTTAATTTTATAGGAGAAAATAATGTTAAACAAATTCAAAGACAATAAGGGGTTCACTCTAATTGAACTCATAATGGTAACTATAATACTAGGTATCTTATCAGCGGTTGCTGTACCAAGATATCTTGGAACCGTAACAAAAGCTGAAGAGGCTGCTGAAGATGCTGTAATTGCTGGTATAAAAGCTGGATTAGGTAACTACGCTATGGAACAGATGTTTTCAGAAGGTCGTAAGACATGGCCTGATCATCCATTTGATGGATTAGATACAGCACCTACTGGATATGATAAAACTGATGCTGATGATGCTGATACTGATAGAGAGTGGACATTCAATACTACTACATCAAAAATCACACATCAGAGAAACGATAATAGTAGATGGTCTTGGACTTACGATAAAGGTGTTCAGACTGGTGACGATGCAGCCATTGGCTCTATTGGCTCCAGAACAGCATTATAGTTAGAAGTACTATGAGAAACCGCAGGGATGGTTTCACTTTAGCTGAGTTGGTGGTTTCTGTATCATTGGTGGGGATATTAATGTCATTTGCTATCCCCGCCTATCAATCTACAGTTCTAGATGTGCAGAGACAGACCAATAAAACAAATATGAGAATCATCAAAGAAGTCTTCATGGGTTATTGGCAAGAAGGTCACATGATAGGAAACCCTGTGTTTCCTCCCCTACCATATGAAAATATAATGGATGAAAATTATATGAGTGTTGAATTGCAAGATGGTAGGACCGTTAATGATTTATTTAGTGGCGACTTACCTATGAATTCTAATACAAATCCTTTTCATTATTATACTGACAATGATACTTCTGCTACTGGATTCGTAACTATAAGAATAGTTATAGTTGATGAGGATGAAGATAGTCCGTCATATGAGGAACAAGTAATAGGGGAGATATAGTGAATTCTAAAGGCTTTACTATGATCGAATTGGTTATGGTAATATTGGTGATTGGCATACTAGCTGCAATACAATTACCTAAGATGGAGCGCCAGTTACAATTAGAACTATATCAAATAGAAAAGCGTTTTGTTTATAAACTCTGGGAAGATTTAGAACATTATGCTAAAGTTCAGGAAGAAACTACCGGTGCAGAGAGTTACCCTTACAATCCACTAACAGTAGTGGGTAGAACTCGTGGTCAGTTGATTACGCTAACAGAGGGGCTACCTGTGCATGATAATGAATGGACATTTTCTTCATCAGCACTTACTGCACCCGCTATCTACTATAGGAGAATGAACAATGAGATTTGGTATTATACCTACGACAGTCTTAACTTTGTTTTGGCTGAGTATCCAGTCAAACTTAATTTATAGTCAGGACGAAGAACTTGATTTAGATGCTATGTGGGAAAATACCATATGGGAAGAAATCAAAGAAGTAACAACAATAGAATATGAAGTAGAAAAAGTAACAACTACTGCTGGTGTTCGTGGAGCGGAAGCTGAAGATGAAGCTCTCAATAAATTATATTATAGAAAATCTATGAGGTCATTATCTCTTTTAGACTTACAGAAAGTTCATGGTAAGTTAGTAGCTAAAAAAGAAAAGATGGCTAAAGATAAAGTAGCTACTGATGTGATAGATAATTACATCTTGGTTATAAAAAAGAAGATGAGAGCTTATGAATAAAATAATATTACTGATATTTACATTACAAATATTAATAGGACAAACATATCAAGTAGGAGATTATGTAAATAACTTCTCTGCTCCTATATGTCAAAATGGTGAAGGGACTTGGTCGTATGATGTCGATGGTGTAGATAAGGTTACTTGGATAAATCTATTTACCTCTTGGTGACCAAGCTGCCAAGTGGAGGCTCCACTTAGTGAAGATATGTTTTTACAATATGACACTTCGGTGTTGGAAGTAATTGCCATAGGCAGTGATTGGAATCAACCTTATAGTTGTGAGGAATGGGGAACAGCCTTTGGTTTAACATATCCTATCTTAGATGATGTTAGTAATATCTATGGGCTATTTGGAACAGGTTATATCCCACATAATATTGTTATAGGTGGTGACGGTGAAGTATTACTTTCTGAATCCGGATTCAATCAAACGATGATAATCAATTCTATAAATCAAGGGATAGAAAATTTAGTCTTAGATACTGACGGTGATGGCATATTTGATGATAGTGATAATTGTATTGATGGGTATAATCCTAATCAGGTAGATACGGATGGTGATGAGATTGGTGATGTATGTGATGCTTGTAATAATTTAATATGGACGGGTGGAGATGTAAATGGTGATGAGGATATAACTCTCGTAGACATTTTGTTACTTGTAGATATCATACTAGGCGATAATAACAGTCAGTGTGGATATGAAGCTGGTAATGTAAATGGCGATGGAGTAATGAACATTCTTGATGTGATAACATTAGTTCAATTCATAATGGGTGGTAACCAACAACAAGCAATTCAGTTCTTGGAAACTGTATTAGATACAGATTCATACACCAAGTTATTTCCCAAAAGCTTTTTAGTATATCCTAACCCCACAAATAAAAATGTTAATATAGAAGGTAATGGTTATGTTCGTGTATATGATGCTATGGGTAGATTGATAACAGATATGCAGGTAATAAATCTATACAATTGGAATACAACAGATATACCTACAGGAATATACTATTTAGTATCTGAGTACGATAGACGGAAGATAACTATATTGAAATAGTATAACTGCAGTTTATGTTTTTATTAACTGTTATGTTGTTTTGTCATATATATATGTATACACACAAGGGTTATAATTGTTTCAAACATATCCAAAAAGAGCATAAGTAACAATGGCTGCTGGTTTTATATACAATCCATTTGATGAAGAATCTTTATATGACGTAGATGGAGAACTTCTCAACATGTTATATAAAATTATGGTGTATCTCTCTCAGCACGGTACAAGAGAAACAAAAACTGTCTCCAAATATCTGTTGACTCAGATGATATTAATATTGAAGGTAGAAGACCAATCTAAGTGGAATGAAGAACATTTTGTAGATATGTTAAAACATAATGGAGTAAGGTTAGCATAATGAGTAGTGAGTTATTCAAAGGTAAGTTTTGTAAGTTTTATTTAGTGAAGTTTTCTCACAAGCGAACGGGTAAAGAATTATATAAGTTTGGTACAACCAGTTACAAAGACGTCCTAGAAAGATTTAGTGCGAGAGCTTTTGTAAAATATAATAAGTATAATTCTTTAGCCAACCAAAGAGATTTGAAGCAGTATGATGATTTCAATATAAGTGTACTAGCTAGTACCGTCTATAAAACTAGACAGGATGCCGTCAAAACTGAACAGAAGTATTTAGTGGATAGATTTCCCAAAGGAACTTTTATGATGGAAGAACACTTAGGAGAACCCAAAGGTAAATATAGTAATATGTCTGGTGTCACTGAGGTTCGTCCACTAACCAAGACTCAAATAAAAACTGTTCTAAGTGAGATGTATAATACAAACTCGATAACAGGACAGCAGGAAAAAAAGACTTTAGTTAGAGAAGCACGATACTATAAAAGATGAAGAGGTTATACAATTGGTTTACTAATAAGCTATGGTGCAATCCTCCAACATGTATGTGTGGTTTTAACATGAGACCTAATTATAAAAATAAGACGTATCCTGCATGGAAATGTTTTTCAAAATGTATGTGGGAGTCTTATCAAACTTTTAATGGAACAATACACTGGCGTAAAAAATGGACAAAATAGGAATAATAGGAAACGGCTATGTTGGCTCGGCCGTCAAGTTTGGATTCTCTCCAAGCGTAGGATATGATGCTGATGTTAAGGTTTATGATATAGATCCTAACAAGAGTACACATACATTAGAGGAAACGGTAAATGGATCTGATTTTGTATTTCTCTCAGTACCTACACCAAGCAATAAGGACGGATCGATTAATGTTGATATAGTAAAGGATGCACTAACTAATATATCTAACGCTATACAAAAGGATAGGTCACCTATAGTATTATTGAGATCAACAGTTACTCCAGGCACAACTAGAAAGTTGGCAGCTATGTTTAATAAATTAGAGTTAGTATTTAATCCGGAGTTTCTAACTGAGCGTAGTGCTCACTTTGATTTTATAAATCAAGCTAGAATAGTACTAGGTGGAGCGTGGAGTGAAAGTGTTGGAGTCATAAAAGTAGCAGAGTTGTTTAGAAGACGTTTTGGTAAAACTATTTCTATATTAAATACAACATTTGAGTCAGCGGAACTGATCAAGTATATGACGAATACATTTTTTGCTACAAAGGTGAGCTTCTTAAATGAAATGAAACAAATATCTGATGCTGAAAGTTGGAGTGTCTGGGAAGATGTCAAGGAAGGATTCCTACGAGATGGTCGTGTGGGACATTCCCATATGAATGTACCTGGTCCTGATGGAAAATCTGGGTTTGGTGGATCGTGTTTTCCAAAAGACATACAAGCTATGATTACTCATGGTGCTTCACTTGGTATTGATATGAAAGTTCTAAAGGGCGCTTGGGAAAAGAATTTAGAGGTACGACCTGAAAGGGATTGGGAAAAGCTCAAAGGTAGAGCAGTAGTTGATTAAATAATTTAAGTATTTATGTGTAGTTTTTTTATATTTTAACATGCTAATCAAATTCTAATACATTTATTTAAATATCGTTTGATATGTATGATTTAATTAAATGGAGATACATATGAAACTTTTATTAGTAATGTTAATGGGCTCGCTGATAGCCCAGAATCCAAATATCAATTCTAATTTTGATACTGGAAGTCAGCCACCTAAACCCATAAAAGAATTAGACTTGACCTATTATGATATCAAAGATAGTATTGATGAAAATTGGACGGGTGGTCAGGTGTTAGTGGAATTTATTGTTAATGAACTTGGAGCAGTTATTAATCCTATCATCGTTGATGAGTTTGAAATATCAATTAGCGATGTGATCCTCAATAAAGTTAAACAGATTACCTATCACCCAGCCACACAAAACGGTTTGCCAGTTAGTGTTAAAATGATAATACCAATAAGATTTAAAGAGTAATATAACCAAGGGATGACAAAGTAGGATAAGTCATCCCTTTTTCCGTTACCCTACTTACGGTTGTATATACCTACCAACACCAATATGGCAACCAGTCCTGCAAATCCGGACTGACCGAACTTACTGATGATTGATGTTAGATTTCCTATAACGTTGACGCCAAAGACACCACTCCCGAACATTACTTCAGAGACGGCACCCATAGCAACAAAGGACATTAGAAGATGAAGAATATCATCAACCCAGCCCTTAACCATTGTTATGGTATCTTTCATGGTTTACTCCGTTGTGTGTGTAATGGAACTACGCGGGGGAATCCCGCATAAATAAATATAAAAAATAAAAATATATGTTTTGGAAAAATACGTTCTATATATACATAGGTATTAAGTCTATTCGTAAGTACAAGAGAAGTAAAAGTACAAATACAAAAGAATAAAAAAGTTAGTAAGAGAAGTGCGGAGGGGAGCAAGAGATATTGATTAGAGTAAAAAAAGTATTGATGAATTTGTACCACACTCTAAAAAACTTATTGACATTAGTTATCCTCTATATTTTATTCAAAACCAATACTTACACATCCCTGAAGTTTAAAACTTCTCCCGATACCAAAACATCCTCAGATAATTCAGACCATCTTTTTATTTAGCTGTTGCCTCGTATTGTATTTCTGCGTAAAGTAGGATATGAACAAAAGGAGAAATACAATGAAGTCAACAAGCGTACAAGCCGTAAAGATAGTAAAAGAAAACGGTTCAATGAAAGCTTACAATTATGACAATAATGATGTAACCCAGTATGTATCTTACGGTACTAGATTATCAGCACTAAAAAGAGGCAAGGCTCTAACGAGAACTGATGATGGTAGTGGATGGTCCAAGTGGTCGAGTATATCCATGGAAGATTATGATTATGTAGTATCCCAACTAAAAAGTACTGAAACTGGTACTAGCAAAAAAACTATTAGCAAGCAACTAGCCACAGATAGAAAATTTATACATGATAGTTACGGCTTGAAACCTAAGGGATTAAAGATGAGTGAACTCAAGTGGAAGTTTTTAATTCGCTCAGCTGTTAGAGCTAAAAATATAATGATGACCGGACCAGCTGGATCAGGTAAAACCATGGCTGCAAAGTCGTTAGTAAGAGCTTTAGACAGACCAGATTTTTACTTCAACTTAGGAGCTACTCAAGATCCAAGAGCTACTCTAATAGGAAACACTCACTTCAATAAAAACGAGGGAACTTACTTTTCGGAATCATTATTTGTAAAGGCTATCAAGACTCCAAACGCTGTTATTTTATTAGATGAATTGAGTAGAGCGCATCCGGATGCTTGGAATATTTTAATGACCGTTTTGGATCAGACGCAAAGATATCTAAGATTGGATGAGGCTGACGGTTCCGAGACAGTCAAGGTAGCACCTGGTGTTACGTTTGTAGCTACTGCTAATATAGGAAATGAATATACTGCTACTCGAGTTCTAGATAGAGCACTAAGAGATAGATTTGTTACGGTTGAAGTGGATGTTCTAGATGAAGCTCAAGAAATAAGTCTACTTGAGTATATGTTTCCATTTGTAGAATCCACGCATATTGAAAATATAGCTAAGATTGCATGCTTGACTAGACTAGAAAGTCTAAGTGATTCTCCCAGAATAGATTCAGGTATATCAACCAGAACGACTGTAGAGATAGCTGGATTGTTGCATGACGGATTTAGTCTTCCGGAAGCTGCTGAGGTAACGATATATCCTCAATATGATGCTACCGGAGGAATAGACTCTGAACGAACTTTTGTTAAGCAGATAGTACAGAAATTTATTGACGATAATTCACCAGATGAACTATATTAGGAGAAAGTATGAAAGATAAAAGTTACTTAACGCCGGAGTATATCTCCGGCTTGGTTGATAGACATGGTTTCAACAAACAGTTAAAGAACGGCAATTTTGGTGCAGCTAGAGTTGAAGTTCTAGAATTAACAAATGGATATCACTTTAGAAATCCTAGACACAAACATAGATGTGCTGAAGCTATAAGTAAGTGTCGTGATATGATACAACTCTATACGGCTCTGTTTAATTTAATGCACGCTAGAAACAATCCGACAGAAAAATTGTCTGGAATATTATGAGTTATTACTATTGGCAAAAAGCTATTCATCCAAAAGTCTGTGAGGACATTATACAAGAATTCAATGATGAATCTGAACTAAAGGCTGATACAGGAAACTATCTAGGCAACGACTCTTTGTATCCGGAAGAGATATTTAGAATGAAGCAAGAAGATGAGTGGGATTATGAAAAAAATGCTCCCAAGAGTTCTGAGTATGGAAAGATCAGAAAGACTAAATTGAATTGGTTACAAAAGGATCACAGTATGAACGAGATTCTTCTCAAGTATGTATTGGAAACAAATCAAAAAGTTTGGAAATATAATCTGACTAAATTTACTCCATGTCAATTTGGCAAATACGAGTTGGATAATTTTTATGGATGGCATCAGGATAGCGGTTATTCATATGCTGAAACTGAAGTGGAAACCAGAAAGCTCAGCCTTACACTTCAACTATCAAGTCATTTAGATTATGAGGGAGGTACGTTTGAGTTTTGGAATGGATTGAAGAAACCAATTATACCTCCAATACTAGAACAGGGATCAATATTAATTTTTGATTCAAGGATGTGGCATCAAGTTACTCCTATAACCAAGGGCATACGCTACTCATTGGTTAGTTGGGTTCTTGGATCTCCATTTACTTAACTGTTGCCTCGTATTGTATTTTTGCGTAAAGTAGGATATGAATAAAGGAGAAATAATGAACAACACATACAGTTCCTTTTGGAGAGATATTTCCACAAGGTCGGTAGATAATATTTTAGGTTGGGATGAAGAATCTATTCAAGATAACACCAAAGACTTAATTGAGCTGTCATCTAAAAAACACGCCATATCCAACTTTGTACAGATAGTATCGGGTAAAAATATTCCCGTACGATTTGCTACACGAGGAGATTCTTACACTGACGGAAAGAGTGTAGTCATAGGTAGTAAATTAGATGAGAAAAATTTTGATGTGGCTGTAGGCTTAGCTCTCCATGAGGGTTCTCATATAGCTTTCACTCAATTTGACGAACTTCGAACTTATAGAGAATCTACTAGATACGATGAACTTAAAAATAAATTTGCAAGTTTATATGAGAATACAGACTACTTGTATTACTCTTTGAGAGAAGTTGATGGTCTATCAAAAATGTTAATTAACTATATTGAGGATCGCAGAATTGATAATAAGGTGTTTAAATCTTCACCGGGTTATAAGGGTTATTATCATAAAATGTACAAGAAGTTCTTTTATTCTAAAATTATTGACGCTGCTCTAGATTCTTCAGATTACACTGAAGAAACATTTGATAGCTATAGTATGAGAATAGTAAACTTGCATAACAGAAATACTAGATTGGATGCCCTCAAGGGACTCAAAGCTATAAACGATTTGATAGATCTGCCCAACATATCTAGATTGAAAAATACTGAAGATGTTATCAATATAGCTCATGAATGTTTAGCTGTGGCACTTAGGTATATAGTTATATCACAAGATAAGGAAGAGAATACAGAAAGTGGTAGTGAGGGTAAAGGTGGAAGCGGTGATGAAGAAGGTGAGGGTGATAGTGGAGAAAATAATTCATCTAAAGAACTTACCGACAAACAAAAAAAGCAAGCTTCAAATGCATTAAAGAAGCAACGGGATTTTGTTGATGGAAAAGTCAATAAAGGTAAACTCACTAAAAAAGAAGCAAGCTCGGTCAATGCATTTGGTACTTCTAATGCCAGATACAAAGATGTCGAGATGGATAATTATGGTGAGAAGCAAACAACAAGAGTTGTAGTGATAGATAAATTTAATAAACAGTTGATAGAAAGTGGTAATGTAATTCCAATCATAACTAACTGGGTTCGTGACAAAAATGAACATCCAATCCAAGAAGGTTTACGTATTGGATCTATATTAGGTCGTAAACTTCAAATAAGAAATTCAGATAATACTATCAAATACAATAGAAAGAATAATGGTAGAATTGACAAGAGAATGTTATCTGATTTAGGCTTTGGTAATGAAAATGTATTCTTCACAACTCTAACGGAAAAGTTCAAGAGAATAAATCTTCACATCACTATAGATTTTTCTGGGTCAATGTCTGGAGAAAAATTTACAAAAACTATCACTAGTACAGTGGCAGTTATCAAGGCAGCTAGTATGACAAGAAATATTGATGTTCAAGTTACTGCACGATCAACTACTAGAAATCAAAGAAATTCATATCCTCTAATTATGAAGATATATGATTCTTCCAAAGATAAAATAAGTAAAGTAAAACTCTTCAAACATCTTCAACCCGGAGGTACAACTCCGGAGAGCTTAACGTTTGATGCTATCATGGATAATTTTATAGAAGCGTCAACTAGCATGGATAGTATCCTATTAAATTATTCTGACGGAGCTCCTCAATTTGGTAACAACGAAATTAGGTACTATGGAGTAAATGCTGAAGCTCACTGCAGAAAATCACTCAAGAAGATTAGAGCTAAGGGAATCAAAGTATTGAGTTACTTCATAGGTGATGGTCAATATGAACAGTATGAAGCTAACGATAGAAAGTCATTTCAAAAGATGTATGGAAATTCCTCCGAGTTTATTGATCCAACTAGTGTACTTGATGTAGCTAAGACCTTGAATAAAAGATTTATGGAAAAAAACTAATTTAAGAATAACTTAATGATACTTATACAAAAGGATATTGCTCAAGAGAGGATATCCCGGTGTTTGACTAAAGTAAACAAAACAGGAGAATATAATGACTAAAATTAAAGCTATACGCACCTCACAAATCCCTACAATTGATAGGGATTCTTTTTTGACCCCATTTGATAAAATTTTTGATCAACTTGTGGAATCACAATTTCCAGAAGTGATGAGAACGATTGGTATAAGACCATACGAGGGTTCAGCTTACCCCAAGGTGAACGTGTATGAGTATCAAGATAGAGTTGGTATAGTAGCAGAGATTCCTGGCTTGAATAAATCTCAATTAGTGATAGATGTTCAAGAGGGAGTCTTAACCATTTCAGGTGACAAGCATGGTATCTGGGATGAAAAAGATGCTAAGGTGATTAGACGTGAATTAAAAAGTTCTTCTTTCAAGAGATCGTTCCAGCTAGGTGATCAATTGGATGGAGATAACATCACGGCTATCTTTAAAGAAGGTATCCTAAGCATACAGGTTCCAAAGCTCCAACCAGTTCAACCCCTAAAGAAAACAATCAAGATTGGCTAAACTTGATTTAGTTACAGTTGCTGATTCAAAGTATGAGGTTCTTGCTCGTATTTCCAAATCTAGTGTTGTTGATGTTGAACGGGAAAAGAGCCTCTACTTTGGAGCTGATACGATATTGCAATCGGGTGAATTGATATTAATTTGTCGTAAGGTAATTGATGTTGAATTTGAACTTTTATAAAAAACTTGTTGTCTCTCATATATACTTGTAAGTAAATTAATATATGGAAATTAACATGATATCAATACCTTGTCAGAAATGTGGTCGAATTGTCGATAATGTAGACAGTGGAATCAGAAGTGTTACTTGTTGGGTTTGTGTACAGATAGTGGTTGGAATTCCTAAGGAACCAAAGCAGACGCAGAAGACAGGTCGTCCTGCCGGATGGCACTTTATGGCTGAATTTGTGGATAAAGACGGAAGTGTTTTTCACAAAGGAGTAGAACAGCCTAATTTAAAAAATACTCTTCCACCAACTAAAGTAACAAAGAAAAAAAATAAGAAGAAGAAGCGTCGAACAAAAGAACAACTTTTGGTCGCTCGTCAAAAAGAAAAAAAAGCTGCTCTCAAAAAAGCAGTTCAAAAACAAAAAGATTTTATTAATCACAACTATGGAGAATAGATAGATTGTTTGAAGTGGTTGTAGTCTCATTGTTGTTGTATATAGCATACAAAGTTTCCAACGATGATGATTGGTTTGGTTATAGGTAATAAATGTCAGATAAACAAAATGTTATAACGGGTCACCACAAACCATCTTCTGTGTTAAGAAGTGATTATGGAAAAGTGCAACAAATGCCTTATAAGAATAAAGTGATCAATTGCATCAAAGAAGATAATTCTTTAATTAAGAAAAAGCTCAAGACCGTGACGGTGGAGGAAGGTATGAAAATAGCAACAAGGTTGTTTGAAATACTTGCCACCAGAAAAGACGGAATAGGGTTAGCTGCCAACCAAGTGGGTATTGATGCAGCCGTTGCTGTTGTAAATGTTCGCGAGCCTCTAATCCTCATCAACCCAGAGATAGTGTCCAGGGAAGTAGAACTGCCTTATTACGAAGGTTGTCTGTCCTACCCAGGCAAAGGTGTACATACAAAAAGATATAGAGATATCATCGTATCTACATCACAGGAAGAAAGTAATTGGTACTTTAGTGGAGCACCATCAGTTGTAGATGATGCAAAGGGTAGTTGGGAAGAAACACCCAAGGACAAACAAAAGGAAACCAACTTAAAGATTTTAGAAACTGTATGTGTTCAACACGAGATAGATCATCTCAACGGTAAAACCATACATGATAGAAAAAAAGAGACTACGGTGAGAGTTGAAAAAAAAATAGGACGCAATGATCTCGTTACGATTAAAAAGGACAAAGCGGTTAAAGTTATGAAATATAAAAAAGTACAATCGTTACTAAATAGTGGATGGGTATTGACATGAAGAAAATAAAATATTTTAGTGCTGAGTGGTGTGCACCTTGTAAGGTCTTCAAACCAATAATGAAAGAACTATCTAATGAAGGTTACGATATAGAATTTATAGATGGTGATAAGAATCCTAAGATTGCTAATGAATATAATATCCGTTCCGTTCCTACCACTATAGTGGAAGAAAATGGTGTTGAGGTAGGCAGGTTTCTAGGAGCTAGAACTAAAACGGAAATGATTGAAGTTCTTTCTCACCCACAGGAATGATAAATGAAGAGTTATATTTACGTAAGCTCAAGACTGAATATAAGTTTCGTACCGTCGAGGCTCAGTATTCCAATGAACTTCTCAAAGAGGCTCTGCAGGAGTTTCAAAAAGAGTTTGCGGAATTATCAGATGAGGAACAACCTGATACTTCCACAACAAAAATTAAAAACAAACAAAATAAAAAATTATCTAAGACAAATAACAAGTTGTATAAAAAAATTGCATCAGTCGTCCATCCAGATAAAAAGAGTGGAGATGATGGAGACTTTAAAAAACTTAGAACTGCTATCATGGAAGATGATATGGAAATGGTAGAGAGTATAGCAAATAAACATAACGTTGATATAGCACCAGTTACGGAGTCTATAGAGTTTTATGAACAAAATATAAAAGATTTAAAAGATAAAGTAAGTCATCAGTCTTCTATGTTGGCAATGGTGTGGCACGATGCCACTGCTGAAGAAAGGGAAGGCCTCAGAGATAAAATATTAGACCATTACGGAGGAAACAATGGGTAAGATTATAGGAATAGATTTAGGAACAACTAACAGCTGTGTGGCTATCATGGAAGGTGGTGAACCCACAATTATAGTCAATAAAGAGGGAAACAGAACAACACCGTCCGTCGTAGCCTTTACGGATAAGGAGAGATTGGTCGGAACCTCAGCTAAAAGACAAAACGTAACTAATCCACTCAACACTATATCTTCAGTGAAGAGATTTATTGGCAGTAAGTATGATGAAGTAAAACAGGATACAAAAAAAGTCCCGTATAAAATTAATCGTTCCAGTAAGGGTGGGATACAAATAGAAACTAAACGAGAAAATTATTCCGCAGAGCAAATATCAGCTATGGTCTTGGAGCAACTTAAAATAGTAGCTACTGAACACCAAGGAACTAATATTACAGAAGCAGTTATAACAGTTCCAGCTTACTTTAACGATAGTCAACGCCAAGCTACTAAAGATGCGGGAAAGATAGCAGGTCTTGATGTTAAGAGAATTATAAATGAACCAACAGCGGCCGCTTTGGCTTATGGGTTAGAAGATAAAAAAGACCAAAAGATTGTAGTATACGACTTGGGCGGTGGAACATTCGACGTATCAGTTCTTGAGTTAGGAGATGGGATCTTTGAAGTAAAATCTACTAATGGTGATACTCACTTAGGAGGAGATAACTTCGATGAAGCTTTATTGGATTGGTTGGTTAGTGAGTATAAAAATACTAGTGCTATTGATCTATCAAATGATCCCTCAGCTTTACAGAGATTACGAGATGCAGCGGAATTAGCTAAAAAGGAACTTTCATCTTCATCTCAAACTAATATAAATCTACCGTTTATTACAGCTAACGAATCCGGACCTCAGCATTTGGACATAACCTTGACTAGAGCTAAATTTGATACTCTTACTGAAGAACTAGTGAACAGAACTAAAGAACCTTGCATTAACGCTCTCAAGGATGCAGGGATGACCACTGAGGATATAGATGAGGTCATTTTGGTTGGAGGATCCACGAGGATTCCATTAGTTCGTAAAGTAGTCGAGGAGTTATTTAATAAGCAACCAAACCACTCAGTCAATCCTGACGAAGTAGTAGCGTTAGGTGCAGCGGTTCAGGGAGGTGTTCTTTCTGGAGATGTTACGGATGTTTTATTATTAGACGTAACTCCTCTATCGTTAGGTATAGAGACACTAGGTGGAGTAGTGACACAAGTTATAGAGAGAAACACTACTATACCTACAAACAAAAAACAAACATTTACAACAGCAGCAGAAAATCAAAGCTCGGTTGAAGTACATGTGTTACAAGGAGAACGAAAGTTTGCAACAGATAATAAATCTATAGGTAGATTTCACTTAGAAGGAATTATACCAGCCCCCAAAGGGACACCACAAATAGAGGTCACGTTTGATATAGATGCCAATGGTATATTATCAGTATCTGCCAAAGATTTAGGGACAGGCAAAGAACAGAGCATTCGTATAACTTCTTCTACGGGATTGAGTGATAGTGAAGTAGAACAAATGATATCCGATGCCGAAAAACACAAACAGGCTGATACAAAAAAAGCAGAGCTTGTAGAATTAAAAAATAAATCATCTTATCTTATAACACAATGTAAAAAGACTGTTGAAGAAAATAAAGAAGTATTATCTAAAGATCAAATCAAAGATATAAATAGTAAGGTGGAAACATTAGAAAAACAAGTAGGAACAGATGATGCGGAAGGTATCAATAAAAGATATGAAGAACTAAATACTCTTCTCGGAGAGATATCAAATAGCATGCATTCACAACAAACTAGTGATGTTCAAGAGGAACCATCCAATGATGAAAATTCAGTGGATGCCGAGTACGAAGTAGTAGATGACAAATCTACAGAGAATGTAGATGACAAGTGATACATATTATATATGAACAAAAAAGTCACCATAGAAACATTGTTAAATAAAATGGCTGAACGGTTAATAAACATCGAATTAGTATTACTGGAACACCGTAAAGTCATTGATCACTTTGCGAGTAGAATGGATCACGTTTATAAAATTTTAAGTGAAGTAGATGTTGATATAACTGAAGATGAGAAAGATCGGTTATCTACATATCTAAACGAATATGCTGATGCTGCAGAGCTGACCGGTTCAGATGCAACAGCTCTACGTGAATTTAAAAAAGAATTAGAAAAGTATAGATTACAAATTACCACTTATGGTGAATCTTAAAAAATTAAAAATAACTAAACAGGGCCTGAATGGTATCGACAGGTACAAACGAACCACAAGTGCAGCAGAGATTGAGTATGTCTCGTAACAAAAGACTCACTAAACCAATTGATGAGGCTATAAACCTCGAGGACTTGAACATAGATTGGCATTTGGCAGAGTATGATTATCCAGCAATGGAAGTATCTACTGTGGCTAAGCCGGTTGTTGACGTTCAGTCAACTTACGCAGCAGCATAAGTTACCGAGTCGTCTAACACTCAGTCATAAACCAAGTTAGACAAAATCTCTTTAGCTAGGATAGAAGTTAGAGATTAAATAAACTGCCAGTTGGTAACTCTGAGCAAAGTTACAAGTAGTTTGTCAGTTACTTCTTATTGAAACTGAACTAAGCTGTAACGACTTGTATTAAGTTGTAAACTGGACCGGGGTTCGAATCCCCGCAGGTCCACAAATAAATGGAACGGAGAAGAAATATGGAATTTCTAAAAAATATGTTAAGTAGTGAATCTAAGATCTCAAGTAAGAGAACAATAGGGTTTGCATCTTTTGTAATGCTCGTAGGTAGTTGGGTAGCTAACACCTTTTGGCAGTTTGACGTCAAAGATCAAATCTTAGAAAACTTTATGTATATTACTATAGTAGGTCTAGGGGTCACGGCTGCAGAAAAATTTTCAAGACAAAATAAATAAACACAAACACAAAAGGTTATAATATGGACTCAGATAAAATTCTAGGGAACTGGAAGAAGTTACTCTCATACGTAGATGAGTATTTTGAAGATAGTGAAAAAGAAAATACTCTTAAATTATTTAAGCACTTTGAGGATAGATTCATCGATGCTCCAGCAAGTAGTAGACCAAACCACCACAATTGTTTTGCTGGAGGATTAGTAGATCACATGCTACGTGTTATCGATACTTCACTAAAACAAAAAAAGCTCTTCTCACACATGGGCGTACAAGTAAAGGCATCCGATGCTGATATTGTTATGGCAGCCATGTTTCATGACTTGGGTAAGATAGGTGATCTGGATAATGCATACTACATAAGACAAACAGATGAATGGAGACGTAATAAGTTAAATGAGTGGTACACATTTAACCCTAAGCTCGAGCCACTATCAGTTACGGATCGAGCACTATGGTTGCTCCAGTGGTTTGATGTCAAGATATCCCAAGAAGTTTGGAAGGCTATCAAGTTGTCTGATGGAATGTTTGATGATGGTAATACAGCTCTGTATAGAAAGCATGATACAGATAATATACTACACTATATTGTACACTTTGCAGATTGGACGAGTACTGTTGTCGAGAAGCAACTATATAAGCAGTCGTTGGAAAATGTGGATGTGGGATATCAAGAGGGAACTCCAAAAGATCGCAACGTTACGGACAAAAAAATACAGAATATGAAAGATAAATTTTCTGAGTTATTTCCTAATGGTTGAGTATATTATTATTGGAATTTTAGTTGTCTCGAGTACAATTCTAGCGTATCTTTTAATGTTATCTTTGAGGAGAATAACATCTCTTGAGACATATATGTTAGAATTTGATAGGATAATAAAGTTTTCAGCAGAAAAAATGAGGCTTGTTGATGAATCAGGACACTTTGAGTCGGATGATGAAATAGGCTTTTTCTTTGAGCAAGTAAAACAATTACAAAAATTATTAAACCAGTTATTTGAGGAGGATTCCAGTGGGAAGACCAAGAAAAAATAAAGTATACTTTGACCAAGCAGTTCAAGATGCAATAGTTGAATACAACCAGTCAGAAAATCCGTTATTGAGAGATAAGATTTATAGAGAAAAGATTCACTTTGCATTAGATAAGCTGTGTGAAAATATTATCAATACATTTAAGTTCAGCTACTTTGATGCAGGATTCAATGATGTAAAGCAAGAAGTGTTGAGCTTTTTGGTAATGAACATGCACAAATACAAACCAGATACCGGCTTCAAAGCATTTAGTTATTTTTCAGTAGTAGCTAAGAATTACTTAATTGCAGTGAATAATGGAAACTACAAAAAGCAAACTACACATTCAGAAATATCAAGACCTAGTATAAGTGCTCAGTTGGTAGATATTCCCCGTCACGAGAAAGAAGTAAAGAAAGAATTTATGGATATGATCACTAAATACTTTGATAAAAAAATACCAAGTCTATTTAGAAAAAAACGAGATATTGATATAGCATATTCTATAGTAGAGTTATTTAATCGAAGAGGTGAGATAGATAATTTTAACAAGAAGAGCTTATATATACTGATACGTGAGATGACTGGTGTCAATACAGTTTACATTACAAAGGTTGTTAATGAAATGAAAAAGCATTATAAAATATTGGCTGTGGAATATCAAACGGGTGTAACCAACCCCTCAAAATAGTATGTTGTAGTTTTTGCTTACAAATTACATTACTGTATACTTATAGGTGCAGTACTACATGTAAAGGGTAAGCAAATGGACAATGATGTAAAAATATTTGACAACGTATCTTTCAGTGATCTGACTAGAGATATATACGATAATTCAAAAAGCAAACGGGTTCAACTTGATCTATTGATTCAAGAAATCCATGGATTTATACAAAGCATAGATGATGCCGTTGTTGTTATGCCTATAGTCAAAGAAATATTTGATGTAGCTATAAGAAACGATGAGCATCTTGTAAAATTAGCCAGTGTGCTCCAACGAATAGTTGGAAAATCAAACGGAGCGTCTGATTCGGATACAATGATGCTTTCGGATGCTGAGAAGGAAGAGTTGATAGCTACTCTTCAAGATACAGCTAATGATATGCAAGATGAGTCCGATAAAATAAATAAAATTAAAACGAATGTTCCAGTAGGTAATTAATGGGTTCTACATTCATAACTTTAGAACCTTCATCTGTAGACAATTCCGGTCTTTTCAAAAATTCACCTCCTCAACTAGTGTGGCTACAGTTTGTCCCGGGACATGTTGAAAAAATTTATACTGAACCTTCCGCTATGTCTGGTGTTATAGAAGCATCAGCTCATGCAAGTGATAATTCAGTTACTAAAACTTCTACCAAGTACTTACCACTATTGAGGGGTATAAACGAAACTCCCAGCAAAGGTGATCCAGTATTGCTCTGTACTTTTGGACAACGAAATTATTATTTAGGTCCTCTCAACACAGAAAATAAGATAAACTTTAATATAGATAGTTTATATGAAAATGGATCAGATGATTCTGCAGGTGAAGCTGGTAGAGATCTTAACTTTCCTTTCCAACCCAATAGATCTAAATCCACCAAACCAACTAATACAACACCTCCTTCTCACGGAGATGTTATGATAGAAGGTAGGCATGGTAATTCTATTAGGGTAGGTAGTAGAGGCTCAAATCCTTATATAGTTTTTAGTAACGGGAAGAGTATCAATAGTAGCTTTGAAAGCGCAGCAGATGGAACATTATTAGCAGCATTACAAAACGGTTCAATAAAAGACAACTTTGGTGAGTATATATCACAGGATACTAACGCTACGATCAATGGATATATACTTGCATCCGATACAGTAAATGAACCCAATAGAATTATGTCATCTCTTGTACAGACATCTATAGGAACAGATGATGTCACTGATTACATATACAATTATGCAAGACCACAATTATTTGGTTCTTCTGATAGAATTATTTTTAATGCTAAGAAGGAATCTATATTTCTTTCAAGTAAAATTAATCTCAATATGGGAGCAGGTAAAGATGTAACAGTATCCGCTAATAGTAAGATATTATTGGAAGCATCTAATATTTATTTAGGAAAGCAAGAAGAAGCTCATGCAGTAGCATTTGCTGATAACATATCAGAAGTACTTACGGAGTTGATTGATATAGTGAGTTCAGCGGTGGGTATATGTAATGGAGCTCCAGTACCATTATTGGAAAATCCACCAGTGGGTAACGGAGGACCAATTGGATTGAAATTAGCTAGCTTGAAGGCTAAATTTGCTCCAGGAGGTCAGTTAGATTTTCAAAGTAGTAAACATTTTGTAGAAAAAAACCAATAGTTATGAGGATAATATGAAAAAAAATCAATTAAGATTATTAATAAGAGAAGTTGTTAGAGAGGAAGTTCAGTTGGAGGTTAGAAAGATTCTCCGCGAAGATAAAAAGACTACTCTACCTTCAAGAGCTACAGCTCCTACCACGGCACCTCAACAACCAGTACGTAAACGTGCAGTTCCACAAACCAGTAATCCTCTTTTAAATGATATTTTGCAAGAGACGGCAAATGATACGGAATGGGAGACTATGGGAGGAGGAACTTTAGATACTTCAAATATGCAAGACGTCTTGAATAGAACCGTGCAACCTACTGCAAATGGTCGTCATATGACTCAAGCAGCCCCTATAAATCCAGCTGATCCTATGTCACAGTTTTTAAATAAAGATTATCGACCAGTAATGAAGGCATCAGAACAAAAGATAAAACAGCGCAGCCCTGGGAAGTAATGGGAAGTCTGAAATCAGATATAGAGGATGTGTTCGTTAATGCTTCTGGTATAACTCCAGATGAGAATGGAAAGCTTGATAAAGGTAACATTCCCAAGTTGGCAGAAGGTATAGCGTTAGCTGTGGAGCGGTATATTAAAAGTTTAACCTTAAATATAACATCCATGGATGCTACAGTAATAGTAGATGAAATAAAATTTTTAAAGGATGTAGATATAGATTTAACTGGTGTGGGACATCCAGGTACAGTAGGACCTGCCGTTACACCCCCAACGCCTCTTATAAATCTCAAGCTACCCGCTTTACCTCCTACCGGTAAGATAAAAAGAAACACGGTATTTAAAAATGGTATGAATGTAGAAGCAAAAGGAAAAGCGTATCTTGGTAAAGCAGCTTCGGCAAAAGTTCAGCTAAAGGACCCTATTTATGATAGAACTAATCAGTATAGTAGAAATGCTGAAGTAAAACTCAATCCAGATAAAAGCACTATTAACAAGGCAACATAATGGCAAGAAGAGATCTCACAATACAGCCACTGATAGAAGATAGAACGGAAAATATTTTTATTGGTTTAGAATATCCTCTAAAGAGAAGTGAAGGTATTGAGGGATATTTTGAATCAACAAAGACCACTATACAAGCTGTAAAGAATAATATTAAGTTATTATTATCTACGGATAAGGGTGAAAGATTAATGCAACCTCAACTTGGAATGGGTTTAAAAAAATATTTATTTGAACAAGTTACCGATGAAACTAAAATTGCTATAGAGAACGATATTATCGATACTTTTGAACAATATCTTCCTTTTGTTGAAGTAAAGGATTTAAAGGTTCAAATGCTACCAGATAGTGTGGGCTCTAGAAATACCATGAAAGTAACAGTACTTTTTAACATAACAAAGGATCCCAATTCATTGGAATCCGTAACTGTAACACTAGGAGACTAAGGTGCCATATACGGATCAAGACTTCAAAGAAACTAATGTAAATTACATTAACAAAGACTTCAATACAATAAAGAGTTCCTTGATCCAATACGCCAAGTCTTATTTTCCTGATACGTATAGAGATTTTAATGAAACCTCACCTGGCATGATGCTTCTAGAAATGTCTGCATATGTTGGTGATGTATTGTCTTTCTATATGGATCAACAATATAAAGAAATGATGTTACCTTTGGCTGAAGAGAGACGTAATGTAGTAACGCTAGCCAAGATGTTAGGATATACTGCAAAAACTTCCGTACCAGCATATGCTGTATTGGAAGTAACACAAACGGTTGGTTCTCTGGGAGATGGATCATTCCCTAATTACAGCGAAGCAGTATCTATTGAACCTGGTATGCAGGTACAATCATCATTATCTTCAACAGTAAAGTTTGAAACGTTGGATGTGGTAGATTTCTCAGTAAGTTCATCAGCTGATCCACTTCCCATACAAAGTGATTTTAATGATGAGGGTATAGCTACTGGGTATGATCTCAAGAGATCAGTTACTGCTATTAGTAGTGAGACAAAATCTAAAAGTTTTCCAATAGGAGCTCCGGTTAAATTTTTAAAACTAAACTTACCTGAAAAAAATGTCGTACAGATTATTTCAGTGCATGACAGTAATGGAAACAAATACCACCAAGTAGATTTTTTGGCACAAGATAGAGTACCTATTGAGACTCATTATACTTCCAATCCTAATAGAAGTGATGCTTATACGTCTTTGGAAAGTGGACAGGACGTGAATACGGTTCCAGTTCCATACACTTTAGAATTCATAAGAACTTCTAAACGATTTGTAGTAGAGAATGACTTTGAAGGAACTACGAGTGTGGTGTTTGGAAATGGAATACTACGCTCTGGTAAAACAATACAAAGTGGTTTTATACAATCTGATCAAGCAGGAATTACAGTACCCGGTCAAGTCCAGAGTATTCAAGCGGGTATTGATCCACTATTAGGAGATGAATTTAGTACGTTAGGTGAAACTCCATCTCACACTGAGCTTACAATAAAGTATAGAGTAGGTGGAGGTTTGAATTCAAATGTAGTAGCCAACGACTTATCTGTAGTAACAAATAAAATAGGAGCTCCAGGCAGTCCCAGCTTAACATCAGCTACGTTATCCGTCACAAATCCAGAACCAGCTAGGGGTGGTGCTGCAGAGGAAACTTTACAAGAGATACGAGAGCGAGCTGCTGCATTTTTTACCACACAGAATAGATGTGTTACTAAGAGTGACTATGAAGCTAGAATATTAGGGATGCCGGCTAAGTTTGGTAATCTTGCTAAAGTGTATGTGGAGAGAAGTTCCGGAAATACATCACAGCTTATAGAAATCGTACGAAATGCTGAAGTAGGCATACAAGCTAAATATGATGTTGGCGCACCTCCGGACAGAGAAAACTTTAACGACTTTTATCAAAAAGTTCAAAATGCATT